>Ga0172371_10000136_pt1 | contig 101304 bp, 79 predicted proteins | sample Lak12m_FD_114543 | JGI IMG/M metagenome (GOLD analysis project Ga0172371, IMG submission 114543) | Freshwater microbial communities from Kabuno Bay, South-Kivu, Congo - kab_022012_12m | ecosystem: Environmental > Aquatic > Freshwater > Lake | place: Democratic Republic of the Congo: South-Kivu...
GGCACAACGGTGTAAATGACAGTAACTTCTGAAGCGCCTGTATTTGTCCAGGCATCATCTTCCATTACATGCGAATTAAACCCAGTGCCAGTGGCCGGATTACCTGCCGAAGCAGTCAAACCATTGCTATTCAGATCTGTAATGCTATAAGAAGCTATTTCAACGCCATTTGAACTGCCGGGAAGTGTAAATCCTGTAGCCACATCACTACAGATATCGCCCGGTGATTGATCATGAATAGCAGGTTGCGGTAAAATCTTTACAACTGCTTTTGTATCAAAATTTGCACATTCATCGGCCATTGCCGTTATGCCGTAGGTAACAAATGATGTGTCGCCTGAGGTATTTATAATAATATCATTAATATTCGGACCGGTTCCTGAACCAAATCCGGTAGTAGAGGTACCAGCCGAGAGCTCCCCTGCCCAGGTAAATGTTGTATACGAAATGTTGCTTGAAAGCGTAATATTTGTGTTGCTGCCGCTGCACACCACTTGTGTGGCCGGGATCACGGTTACATCAATCACCTGATTGGCCAGTATTGTAACTGAATGACTGTTGGAACAACCAGTAGCTGGGTTGGTTTCAACCAGAGTGTAAACTGTTGTTTCATGCGGCGCTACAAATGGATTGGCCTGTGTTGAGGTAAATCCGGCGGGATCCGATGTCCAGCTGTAGGTATTTCCGCCAACCGGAGGTCCGCCAATCTGAATGCTGGCTCCAACGCAAATAGCGCCATCCGGTCCAGTAAATGCTGCGGGCAATGGGAAAACGTTGATCTCCAACCTCGAAACCGGTCCGTTTCCACAGGCGTTCTGAGGGGTAACCTCAACCCGCCCTGACGTAGCTGAGCAGGTAGTAGTTATTGAATTGGTTCCCTGCCCCGAATTTATTATCCAGCCAGCCGGAACCGACCAATTGTAAGTTATTCCGCTTACATTAGTTACACTATATGTTTGCGTTGTTCCTTCGCAAAACTCTCTTTCGCCTGTAATGTCACCAGCACTAAGTGGCAACAGAAACACCGAAACTGAAAGTGATGTAAATGTGCCATTTCCACAACCGTTTGATGGGGTAACTGTTATATTCCCATTTGTTGCACCCACCAGGGTTGTATTCGAATTTGTTCCTTGTCCTGAAGTAATTGTCCAATCCGAAGGTACGGTCCAGGTATAGGTTACTCCGTTTACATTTGTTACACTATAAGTTTGAGTGCTACTTTGACAGGGATTCGTATTTCCGCTGATGGCTGATGTTGCTGCCGGTGGTTCAGTATCTACGGTTATTGTTCGCGATTGTGCCGGTCCGCTTCCGCAATCATTTGAGGGAACAACCGAAATGGTACCAGTGGTTGTGCCAGCAATCACCGTTACACTGGCGGTGCCTTGTCCTGAGCTGATGGTCCAGCCTGCAGGAACAGACCATGTGTAGGTCACAAAAGCAATGCTGGTAACAGAATAAACCTGCGTTGACCCCTGACAAACAGGGCTATTACCGGCGATGGCTGAAGGTTGAGCCGGGGCTGACAACTGAGGGGTAACTGCCAAATTGCGGGGCGAGCTGCCTCCACAAGCATTGCCGGCAACCACCGATACATTACCGGCTGTATTGCCAACTGTAACCTGAATGGTGTTGGTTCCCTGTCCTGATGTAATACTCCATCCCGAAGGAACAGTCCAGGTGTATAGAAGGCCAGCTGCATTTGCCACTGTGTAAGTTTGGGTTGAGCCAACGCAAGGTGCAACCAATCCCGAAATCAGGCCTGGCATTGCCGGGCTCGAGAGAATTACTGTAATAACCATACTACTTGCCGGGCCATTGCCGCAGGCATTTGATGGGGTAACTGTTAAATTGCCTGATTGGTTACCGAAACGTAATTGTACGATGTTGGTACCTTGTCCACTTAATATGGTTGCTCCGGGGAATGCCCAGGTGTAAGTTACCCCAGATGGGGGTGCCGGCTGAACCATAAAGGTGTGTGTAGTATTCTGGCAAACCGAAGTGGTAAAAGGCTGTATAGCGCCCGGTTGAGCCGGAAGCATATCTACTGTAACAGCAAGTGAACTACTGCTTCCATCGCCACAGGTATTTGATGGAGTAGCAGTTATATTGCCTGACAAAGCACCAACTGTTACTGTAATCTGATTGGTTGACTGACCTGAGGTAATGGTCCAGTCGGAAGGTACAGTCCAGGTATAGGTAACCCCGACCGATGCAATTACACTATATGTGGTTGAACTTCCCTGACATGGATTTGCGTTGCCTGAAATGGCTGAAGGCTGCGCTGGTACGGTACTTGGAGATACTGCCAGAGAAACATTAGAACCGTTTCCGCAGCCATTCGAAGGTGTTACGGTAATATTTCCGGCGTTTGCTCCTACAGTAACTGTAACCGAATTGCTTGTACCACCGGCGGTTTGTGTCCATCCGGCAGGGAAACTCCATGTATAGCTAACTCCGGCTACAGATGTAACACTGTAGTTTTGCGAAATTCCAACACAGGGAGAAGTTATACCGTTAATTGCTGATGGCTGTGCCGGAACAACGGAAGTTGAAACAGCAAGCGATTGTGAGGGTCCGGGTCCACATTCATTGGAAGGTGTTACTATGATGTTACCATTTGTAGTTCCTACGGTCACAGTTACAGAGTTGGAATCCCCCCCACCAGTTTGAGTCCATCCTAAAGGGAAAGTCCAGTTGTAAGTGGTTCCTGAAACATTCTCAACAGAATACGTTTGGTCGCTGGAACCCTGGCAGGGTGATGTATTTCCAGAAATTGTCGATGGCTGAGCCGGAATGGTTAGGATGGTAATTACCACTGCACTTCCGTTCATGTTGCTGGTGCAGCCCCCGCTGGTGCGGGTTGCTATTACTGTGTAGGTGCCGGAGGTGGTTTGATTGCCAAATGATAATGCACTCCCTGTGCCGCTCATCGGGCTTCCAACAGCTGTAGCTCCGTTGTAGAGTTGGTAGGTAACCCCACTTTCCGAGCCCGATAATCCAACAGCAATCCCTGAGCCTCCCGAGCAATAGGATCCACCACCGGTAACATTGTAAATGGTTGGATTAATACAATCTGCCCAGGTTATTTCAACTCGACCTACTGCACCATTTCCGCCTCCGCCGCCATTGTCGCCAGCAGCACCACCACCTCCACCAGCGACAGATCCATTCCCTCCAGCACCATCATCACCGCCATATCCTCCATTACCTCCAAAATTGGTGCCACCTGATCCACCATTGTGCGTGGCTGCATTTCCATTAGCGCCATTACCTCCGTTTTGAGTACTTCCGGCGCCACCACCACCACCGCCACCTTCATTGTTGTCGCCAACACCGCCATTTCCCCCAGAATGTGAAATTTGGCTAGCTACAGATCCTGTAAAAATTCCTCCACCACCGGCACCACCACTACCACCTGCACTATTACCGACCACACCGGCTCCGCCGCCATAAGCAGTGATTGATCCTGAATAATGCGTAACACTTGAGTTTGTTCCCGAAGTGCCATCTGCACCGTCTGAATTGGTTGCCCCAGTTCCTCCCGCGCCAACTACTACCGGAATTATATCGCCTGGATTTACGGATAATTCTCCACTTCGGAATCCACCACCGCCTGCGCCATTGCCACCGTCTGATGAATTGCCACTTCTATTACTTCCACCGCCGCCACCACCCCAGCATTGTACAGTTATACTGTAAACACCAGCAGGAACAGTAAATGAATAGGTTCCTGCTGTATTTCTGCTCCAGCTCCCCATCGGAGCCATCATCCCGTTCCCTTGGCCGGAGGCATTGGCTGGGAGAAGGGAAGGGATTAGGCTTTCCTGGGTTGTATTTACCAGTGTTTCAGCTACTGCTGGCGGCAACATTTGAGTTGAGTCGATGCTGTAGGTGCCGGTTAAAATCACATTGCGGTTATAGAACGAAACAATATTATCGCGGGCATTCCAGCCATAAACCCGTATCCTCAGGGTGTCGGGGTAACTTACCTGCATGCTGGTTGCCATCGACAGGTTGCGGGGCGTGGTTGTGGCAGCAAGGCGCGGCAGGCTGAGCGCAGTGCCGGGTGTTGCAAACCCGTTGGTTGAGTAGTAGGTATTAATTTTCATTTCACCACTGCTCATACATATTTCCACATCCATGGTGTTGATCTGGATCGTATATCCGGGATCAGGTGTAATTGTGTATTCGTAATACGCCTTCGGATTAAGCGCCGGGGCATTCCAGCCAACGGAGCCAACACCGCGTGCCTGTTCGTGATTTACAACGCTCACACTTGTCCCTTTGCCAAATCCGGTATTACAAGCTTCAAGAGTAGTGGTCGACCTGGAATTGCTGTTTAATGGCCATGATACGGTGATTGTTTGTTGGCTGAACAGGCTCAGGGTATGCGCCAAAAGCACGAGAAGCAGCATCGCGCGCGCGCGTGCACGTATGCCCAAAATGCTTCGAATAAACGATGTAAAGCTCCTGAAAACGTTGGTGGGCAGGCAAAACAGAAAGTGTAACATTTCTTTACAGAATGTTTCACTCAAGGCTGATAATCTCAGCTACCCTCTCCGGGCTATTTTTTCTGTGCCAGCCGACTTCATGGTCTTTGGTTGCTGGCTGCCTTTTCAATCCGGTTTAATTCAAACAGGAATTATACCGGTTAAACAATCAAATCGTTTACCTACAAATGTTCAGGCAAACGTGTATTGCTTTCAAATGCAGTCGTAAATGCGTTTTTTAAAATTTTATTAAGTTTTCTTAAGCCTAAATCAGTGTTATCGAATGCAGAGCGCGTTACTTTCCAAATCTTCTCCTTCGTCCGGTAAATCAAATGATTAACTATGAGTAACTGGCAATTGCCTTCCGGATGATGGCTATACAAACGGGTAAAAACAACTAATTTTTTTACATCAGCTGCAGCGAAGAAACACCAAACCGGCCATCTGCTTGCAGATTGAACCAGTGTAAAAAAAGTAGTATGGATTTTCTTCCGGCAGATAACCGTAAAATTCAGGAAACTTTCTGTTTCCCCCATGTTATGTTTTGTTTTTGCCTCCATTTTGCATACCCTGGGTTTTTTTCAGTAAGTTTTTTGATAAAAATTTTACTGAAATAACCTCAAATTTTCCGCTACACAACTGCGCTCTCCCAAACGCCGTAATGTTATGCTGCTTCAAAATTCTGATGCATTCATCTATTAATGATGATTTTGCATAAAAGTAATACCATAAATGCTTTAAAAACAGTCGGGTAAATGCGTAATTATGCATTATACACCAACTTTTCAGCGACTTGCCCTTGCAAAATTTATATAAACAATTTTATGTCATTTTAAAAAGTCTGCATTTTTATAACAATATTTTATTAATTGTTCATTTTTTGTTAATGCTTAGATAAAAGGCTTTTACAAGATGGAATTAAAAATTTAAACATTGCTGAAAAGTATATATCATTAGCAATGTAAAAATATTTTGCAATATTATTTTTCTGACAGACTCCAGGTGAAAAATTTGCTAATATTGTTCCTGGTGTTGGTTTTTTAAAAGTGCATTCAATTTTGTGCGGCTAATTATGCGTGAAAATACCTACTCATGTGTTTTATATAAACTCATTATTGCATCGATTGTAACAAGCTGGGAGGGTGCCTTCGTATTTATACCTATTTTGCTTTTTGGCCGATACAAAAAGCATTTTACTGTTGTAATTTGGCAGCTCGTAAGAGTCAGGTTTTACATGTTTTTACTTTAGGAAAGTAAATATGCCAATACTCTTCCAGGGATTCTAAAGTTAAATTTTGACGTAAGCGATAACTCGCAAAATAAAGGCTGAATGCAAAGGCTTTCAATAAGCGTCAGCGGCATTAAATTTTATGTTACACGAAATTAAAAACACCGGCAAAATGTTTGTTCTGGAACAGGATGGTTTAAGATCATACCTGGTTTACAGGATATCTGGCAGTGCCATTGAATTTACCGATGCCTTTGTTCCGCCGGTACACAGAGGTAGAGGTTATGCCTCGGCACTTATTTTATACGGAATTCACTTTGCTGTAATGAATGGTTTACTCATAAAAGCGAGTTGCCCTGCTGCTGCCGAATACCTTCGCCGCAATCCGGAATGGCACTATACCCTGGCTATTGCTGAAGCTGTTTGATCTAACGGCTTGCACGGCCTTTTACAAAGAAAATTCAATTAAGGTTTTGATTATGTTATAAATTCAGGCAATTAAACCAATTGCACGGGTGGTTGTTATATCTTTTCATCCATAGCTGATCAATAGAATATGTCGCCCTATTCAGGAAAGCAACCTTCGATGGGATTACCATTTAAAGTAGTGTTACTACTGCTCATTGCTTTGGTGGCACTTGGGGCAGCAGGTTTTCTGGTAAAGAAAAACAGTGATACATTAAAAGAAACGCTGGTTTTTTTATCGCAAAGGGATCCTGAAATTGAAAGATTACGCAACTTGCTGGCAAATCTTACAGAAGCTGAGAATAATTTCAGGATTTTTTCTCTCACAAGCGATACGCTGTATCTTTCGGCCTACAACAATCTGATATCAAGAATTGCGCTCGACCTAGATACTTTACGCTTGGGCGCATCATCCGATCAGGCTAAGAGCCAAAGGCTTGACTCGGTAGCCACTCTTCTGTTGAAACGGCAGGAGATGATTGACGCCTTTTTGCTTTTTAAATCAAAGCGTGAAGGCTTCGACTTTGCCGAAAAAACCATACGACAGATAAAAGCAGGTCCACTGGATACGATCCCGAATAGCCTGCGTACTTCTACACGCATAATTACCCGTTACGATACCGTATTGTCAGATATTCAAACCCAACCCGAAATTGTTGAGAATCAGGGATTATTCAGGAAAATAAAAAAAGCATTTTCAAAGAAAAATTCTGAACCTGAGACTCCCGCTAAAAAGCCGGTGGTTCTCTCAACAACCCGTGTGATCACCGATACTGCACTTATCAGGCCTTCCGATTCGCTTATATTAAGCAACATCAGGAAGGCGCTTGTTAATGTTAGGCAGCTCGATCTGGCAACAATCAACCGATTGCGCTCTCAGGAAGTAAGTATGCTCCGAAACAGCACCTTAATCATCAATGAGGTGGTGAGTATTTTTCGTCAACTCGAATCCAGTCAGTCGGTTTTGTATGAAAAAAGAGCTCTCGAAGCCCGCGATAAGGCAGATAAATCGATCATTTCAATTGTAATTATCGGTAGCACTTCACTTTTTCTGATACTTCTTTTTGTAGTGCTTATACTCTCAAACATACACCGGAGCAACCGCTACAAACGCGAGCTGATTATCGCCCATCGCGAGGCATCTGAGCTCGCAAGGGTTAAAGAGGAATTTCTGGCAAATATGAGTCACGAAATCCGCACTCCGCTTAATGCTATCATTGGATTTTCAGAGCAATTGGGCAATACATCGCTCAATCAGGTGCAGCTCGAATACCTGGGCGCTGTGCGGAGGTCGTCGAAACACCTGCTCGAAACGGTGAACGATATACTTGATTTGAGTAAGATTGGTGCCGGCCAGTTACAATTAGAGCAAATTCCGTTTCGAATGCATGATGTACTCGAAGATGTTATTATACCTTTCAAGCTGGCTGCTTCGGAAAAAGGTATCTCTTTCGAAGCAAGCTGCAATATTCAGCCCGATATCGTTCTTAGGGGCGATCCGCTCAGGCTTAAGCAAATATTGTATAACCTGCTGAGCAATGCCATTAAATTCACTTCCCATGGAAGTGTAAGCATCGGATGTGAGATGGAGACTGCTGACGGGAAAGCTGTTGCATCTATCACTGTAAGCGATACCGGTATTGGAATTGCCTCCGATAAACTGAATGCCGTTTTTGAAGATTTTATACAAGGTGATTCCTCGCAGGCAAGGCGCTTTGGCGGAACCGGCCTGGGGCTTGCCATCAGCCGCAGACTGGCTCATTTACAGCATGGCGATATAGTAGTTGCCAGTACCGAAGGTCAGGGATCGTCGTTCAGGGTTACAATCCCCTTCGAGATATCTGACGAAGAACCCCATACATCAGAAATGCAGTTGCCTGTATCATCAGAAGTGCTTATAAATAAGCGTTTGTTGCTGGTTGATGACGATGTTTTTAATATTCTTCTGGCGCGTATTATTGCCGAAAATGCTGGTATTATTGTTGAAGTTGCTTCTAATGGTCGTGAGGCTATGGAACTGATTGGGGAGAATACCTATGATCTGGTTATGACCGATGTGCAGATGCCGGAGGTGAGTGGCATCGAGCTGGTTAAGTTTATCCGGTTGCATGCATCCAAACGTATTTCTGCTTTGCCGGTGATTGCTTTTACAGCTTCTAAAATAGCCCGTTTCGATCCGGGGTATATCGAAGCCGGATTTAACGAAGTGCTTCAAAAACCATTTACCGAAGCCGACTTTCTCGCACGCATGGCTGGTTACTTTGGCAATTCACTTCCTGAATCCCTTCAGATTCAGAAACCTGCCGATGAAATCAACAAGCTGTACGATCTGAGCCAGGCTGAGCTTTTTGCATCAGGAAATCAAAATCAATTTGCCGGGATTATAAGGTCATTTATCCAAACATCGCAAGCGGCTACACACGAGCTTTGGAAATTTTATGATAATGCTGACTATGCCGGCATCAGTGCACTGGCGCATAAAATGCTTACCAGTTATGGCCATATGGGGGTTAAGGAAGCTTTACCACTGCTGGCCCAACTCGAAAAACAGGATAAAGCTGAAACAGATCAGGATGAGTTACGGCGCTTGCTTATACGTATAACATCCATCAACAACCGGCTGCAAACCATGCTTGAAACCGAGTTGCTGCGCCGTTCAGCTGCAACCCAGGGCATTGAAAGCTAATCGAAAAATTTTATCCTTCGATGCCGTAAAGCTTTAGTTTATTGTACAGCGTTTTGCGATCGATATTGAGCAAACGCGCAGCTTTGGTTTTGTTGAAATGCGTTTGCTGAAGCACATTCATGATGGTGACCTTTTCGTTAGTTTCAGCCAGCGATTTAAGGTCGGTGGTCGCAATTCCCACCAGCAGTGCCTCGGCTGTTTTAGGCAAAAACATTTCAGTCGGCAATTCGTTTCTGCTGATGTGGTTTCCCTGGCAAAGCAGCACACTGCGTCGTATGATATTCTTCATTTCACGAATATTGCCGGGCCAGTGATACGATTGCAGCAATTCGGTTACCTCTTTATCGAAACCATTTACACTGCGGTTGAGTTCTTTATTTGCCATGTTCAGAAAGAAACCCGCGAAGTGCAGAATGTCGTCACCCCTGTTTCTCAAAGCCGGTACATTAATTTTAAATTCATTCAGCCTGTGAAAGAGATCTTCGCGGAAACTCCCATGCAGAACACTGGCGTGCAAATCTTCGTTGGTTGCAACAATAATGCGCACATCAACATCTACATCTCGTGCACCACCTATCTTACGGACCTTACGTTCCTGGGTTGCCCTTAAAAGTTTCAACTGATTTTCATACGAAAGGTTCCCGATTTCATCCAGAAAAAGGGTTCCGCCATTGGCCAGCTGAAACTGTCCTTCCTTGTCAATCTGGGCATCGGTAAAAGCTCCCTTTACATGTCCGAATAGCTCACTAGCGGCAAGTTCATTGGTAAGGGCTCCGCAATCGACAGCCACAAATGGTTTTTTGTGACGATGGCTTTTTGTATGTATCATCCGGGCAACGTATTCCTTGCCTGTACCACTTTCGCCCTGAATAATCACCGACATATCGGTTGTTGCAACCAGCGAAATGTATTGCTCAACCAAAAGTGAAGCTTCGCTTGATCCACGCAGGTAGTTGATATCACTATCAAGGTTCTCGGTTCGGTGAGCAATGGCTGCAGGCGCTCCGGCATTTTGTTTTTCAGTGGCTTTTTTGATAGTCAGCAGCAACTCATCCGGATTAACCGGTTTGGTGATGTAATCAAAAGCACCGGATTTTATAGCAGTAACTGCCGACCTGATATCGCCGTAGCGGGTCATGAGTATCACAGGCACACCCGGGAATTGCTCGTTTAATTTCGATATCAGTGTTATTCCATCAAAATCAGGTAGCCTGAAATCGGTCAGAATCAGATCAAATTTAATTTGTTGGGCAAGTTTCAGCGCGTTTCCAGCACTGAAAACTTCATGCGGTTCAAATCCCTTGTTACCAAGAAAAGATTTTAGCATGAGGCAAAATGTAGGATCATCGTCAACTATCAATACCTTTAACATAGGCAGGCGCATTTCATTTTATGAGTAAACAAATAAAACCAGCAAAAGTTAACATAATTTTAACCCTAACAGTTGAAGCCCATTTTTAATGCCTATAAACTGACTGGTGTATGTTTTTGCGAAAGGAAATTTATGGTTGGCCCGGAATTCATTAGATTTGCCATTTACACCCAGATATTTACCCAGAACATGAATACACGCAGTTTTATACAACATTTGCTGGCAATGGCGTTTTTATTTTTTTTGGCAGCAGCCCAAAGTTCAGGACAAAAATCCTTCATCAGTAAGTCACTTGACTCAGGCTGGCAAATGCGGCAGGCGGGTACCGATAAATGGTTGCCTGCTGCTGTTCCGGGCACTGTACATACCGATTTGATGGCTGCAGGTATTATTCCCGATCCCTATTTCAGGTTGAATGAACATCAGCTTCAGTGGATCGATAAAGTTGACTGGGAATACTGCTGTAATTTTGAGCTTTCACCGGAAAATATTGCACAATCCTTAATCCGCCTAAGATTTGAAGGGCTAGATACATACGCCGAAGTGCTTATCAATAATCATTCGGTGCTCCTGGCTAATAATATGTTCAGAAGCTGGACTGTTGATATACGGAATTGGGTAAAGGCCGGCAGCAACCAGCTATTGGTTAGGTTTAAATCGCCTCTGATTAAGGGTTTGGAAAAGCAGGAAAAGTTTGGTTTTGCACTGCCGGCCTCGAATGATCAATCGGAAAACGGCGGATTCGGACCAAACAAAGTGAGTATTTTTACGCGAAAAGCCGGTTACCATTTCGGGTGGGACTGGGGGCCACGGCTTGTTACTTCTGGCATCTGGAGACCGGTTTACCTCGAATTTTCTGATAATGCCCTGATCGAACGTTTGCTGGTTCAACAAGCACCTGTAGTTAAAAACAAGGTAGCCATCACATGCTTATTGAATTTAAATGCCCCTGTAAACGGACAATATACCTGCGAATTACTGATTAATGGTGTAAAAGCGGGCAGCGAAGAACTTGATCTTAAAGCAGGTGGGCAATCGCACAAAATCTCAGGGATTATCGAGAATCCTGAATTATGGTGGCCCAACGGATTGGGTGGTCAACCGCTTTATACCATCACAGCACGTCTTTGGCAAAACGGGAAGCAGGTTTCAGAAAAATCCGTCAAGACTGGAATACGCTCACTCAAACTGGTGCAAAAGCCCGATGGTAAAGGCAATGGTGAGAGTTTTTTCTTTGAGGTGAACGGACGGCCCGTTTTTGCGAAAGGTGCCAATTATATTCCAAACGATGTATTTCTGCCGTCAGTAACAAAGGATAAGTTACGTTTTATCGTTGAATCAGCCGCTGCTGCAAATATGAATATGGTGCGGGTTTGGGGCGGAGGAACCTATGAAGATGATTTTTTTTACGATTTGTGCGATGAGTATGGAATTATGGTTTGGCAGGATTTTATGTATGCCTGCAGCATGTACCCGGGCGACAGTGCATTTTTAAGCAATGCCAGGGCTGAGGCTGAAGAAAATATTCAGCGTTTATCGAACCATGCCTGCCTTGCTTTGTGGTGTGGCAATAACGAAATTGAAGTTGCCTGGTCACAAGGACACGAAGACCGCGGATGGGGCTGGAAACAGCAATACAATGAACAACAGCGGGCTGTTATTTGGAAAGCGTACGATACGCTTTTTCATCGCATTTTGCCTTCAGCCGTTAAAACGCATGGCAACGGAACTCCTTACTGGCATTCATCTCCATCAGCAGGGTTGGGCAAACTGGCTGATTATAACTCAAATTCAGGCGATATGCACTATTGGGGAGTGTGGCATGGAGGAGACCCGGTGAGTGATTTTAGAAAGGTGAAAGGACGTTTTGTAAGCGAATATGGATTTCAGTCGTTTCCTGAGTTTACAAGTGTAATGCGTTATTCGCTTCCCGGCGATTACGATATCGGATCAGATGTAATGAAATCGCATCAGCGTAGTGGCCTAGGTAACGATCGAATCTTGAGCTACATGTCACAAATGTATCAGGTGCCCGACGATTTTTCGAAGCTTTTGTATGTTGGGCAGTTGCTGCAGGCCGAAGCTATAAAAACTGCCATTCATGCACACCGTGCTGCTATGCCATGGTGCATGGGTTCACTTTACTGGCAGCTTAACGATTGCTGGCCTGTTGCCTCATGGTCGGGTATTGATTATTATGGCAAATGGAAGGCTTTGCATTATGCAGCCCGTGATGCTTTTAAGAGTACCATTCTTGATGTAACTTACGATGAGCAACAGATTAAAGTTACAGCTGTATCTGACCTGGACTATAAAACCGATGCTATACTCAGGCTTAATCTGATCGATTTTAGCGGATTATCGGTTTGGAACCGATCCGTAAAGGTTTCTATTCCAGCTAACAATGCTGCCCCCGTATTTGTAATTTCGATGAAGGATATTCCCCTTATTTACAATCGTAATGAGGTAGTTTTGATGGCGAGTCTTGCAAATGGTCATCATGAAATTGACCGGCAACTTTGTTACTTTGATTTGCCTTCACGTTTAAAATTGCCTGACCCTGAACTCAAAACACGGGTAAGTAATCGCGATGGGAAAATTGTGATTGAACTTTCAGTAAAAAAATTGTGTAAAAATTTAATGCTTGTTTCAACGTATCCTGATATCAGATTCTCTGATAACTTTTTTGACCTGCTTCCGGGTGAAACCCGGATTGTAAGTTGTGAAACAGGTATGAACTGGAATGAGTTTGAGAAAGGATTCTCTACGATTCATCTGATGCAAACAATGCATTAGGTTTCTTTTGCTCATTCTGTGTGTTGTAACAATCAAATTTATTGCAGAGCAGGAATAATCTCTGCTCAGAAGTTTAAAAGAGGCGGTTTTACAACGTTTTGGATAACTGAACAATTAATGCAGAGTTTATAAAAGACAAAGTATTTGGCCTATCTTTGTAAAAAAACACATGGAATTAAATCCTCCTTCTACACCAAAGGATAAAACCTGGCTCAAACTCATTGTCAATTATAAAACTCCCTCAATTAAGAGTAGCCTTTGGCAACTTACCAATACACTCGTTCCGTTGGTAATTCTTTGGGTATTGATGGGTTTTGCCATCCGTATTTCCTGGTGGCTGGTTCTTCCGCTTGCCATTATTGCTTCGGGTTTTACTGTAAGGCTTTTTATTATATTTCACGATTGCGGACATGGTTCTTTTTCAAACTCCAAACTTTTTAATGATGCAGTCGGAATTATTCTGGGGATATTTACGTTCACACCTTATTACCGCTGGCATCATGCCCATCTGATTCATCACCGAACGGCCGGAAATCTGGATAAGCGCGGGGTAGGTGATGTGTGGACTATGACTGTTGAAGAATATAAAAGCGCTTCGGCCGGCCGGCGTTTTGTATATCGGGTTTACCGCAATCCTTTTATAATGTTCGGGATAGGTGCTTTACTTATGTTTTTGTTTGTTCACAGGTTTGCTCGACCAGGATTCAGCAGGAAGGAGCGCATGAGTGTGTATTTTACAAATTTTGGTATTGCAGCTATAGCTTTTGGAGTTAGTTTACTGATTGGTTTCGGGCCATATCTTTTAATACAGATACCGGTAATTTACTTTGCTTCTGCCGCGGGTGTTTATTTGTTTTATGTGCAGCATCAGTTTCCTGATGTGCAATGGTGCCGAGACCATGAATGGGATTACAGTACAGTTGCTATACAGGGTTCATCGTATTTAAAGTTGCCCAGATTACTGCAATGGTTTTCAGGTAATATTGGTTTTCACCATATTCACCATTTGAGCTCAAAAATCCCAAATTATAAGCTTGAAAAATGTCATAAGGAGAATGAACAGTTTAATCAGGTAAAACCGGTTACGCTAATCTCCAGTTTTCAGGCGCTCAGGCTACATTTATGGGACGAACAGCGTCAAAAGTTGGTATCTTACCGTAAGGCATTCTCGGTTTAATAACAGTGTTTTTATTACTCCTGGTTAATTGCAGCAGGCACTGAGAAGGTAAAGCGGGTGCCTCCAACAGCATCTGATACCACCTGCAGGGTTCCGCCTGATTTCTGAACAAACTCACGGCACAAAAGCAGCCCCAAACCTGTGCCTTTCTCGCCCGAAGTTCCTGTGGTAGTGTAGTAGCTATCCTTAAAAATTTTGCTGAGAACCTGTTCAGTAATTCCAACGCCATGGTCGCTGATACTAATCAATTGCATGCCATTTTCACCTGCTTCATTACTAATCAGTATCAACCCATTTGGGTTCGAAAATTTTATGGCGTTTGAGATAAGGTTTCGCACAACCAGAGATAACATACCTTTGTCGGCATAAACCAATGTACCAACCTTTATTCGATTGTCGATGGTAATTTGTTTTCTTTGTGCCTGAGCAGAGAAAATTTTAATAACATCATTACAAATATCTGTTAATTGCAAAGCTTCTGGTCTTAAGGCATCACCCTTTAGATTATTACGTGACCATGCCAGCAGATTTTCGATGAGTTCAATAGTGTAAGTTGTTTGTGTTCCGATGGAATGTATGAGTTGTTTAAATTCTGCATCACTCAAAATTCCTTCACTACTAAGTTGCAGCAATTCATTCAAGTTCACAACCGGCCCTCTTAAATCGTGCGATATAATAGAAAATAGGCGGTCTTTGGTTAAATTAGCCTTGCGCAACTCTTCTGAGTTATTTTTAAGCTCCAGGTTTTGTTGTTTTAGTTCAAGTTGCTGTTGCTCAATAATCCGGTCTTTACGGAATCTGGCTAAAGCAGCTTTCCATAGATGCAGCGATAAAAACCATCCGAAAACCGATAGCGCTATTCCATTTACCTGATTTGAAACTACAATATCTCTGTTAGGCTGATAACGTTCCATCATCAAATAAAAAATAGCAAAAGCGAGGGTATAAAGCAAAGCTGAATGCCACGGGTGTATTCGGATTACAACAGCTACCAGTATACAGGCTAAAATATATGGTGTAATTGATGAAGTTATCAGTTGGTCTATACCGGCTATTACAACACCTATTAAAAGTATAAACAAGAATATAACCTCCGGTACTAATCTGGCAATGCTCAGTTTGCTATATAATCCTGATCCTGAAATAAGCAGTAATAAACCTATTAGAAACAAACCTCCTGAAAGAAATGAATGGGCCATAACAAGGCCGCTTCGCCATATTAATTCGTTGGTGGTTGATGAGGCTGGTTTGTTGCTGAGAATAATTATATGTACGATAGATACAGGTAAACCCATAAACACAACAAACAGGAGCCGGTTGGCATTTTCCTTCAAAATTTCGTAGTTTCCGGTAGCAGATTCATCGGGTCTGAAATTAAATTCAATAAAAAAGTCCGGAAATTTAGAAGGCATTCAGGTAAATAGGTTAATGATATTTATAAGCTACTTTTTCTTTACCAACTTCACAATTCTGTATCAAAGATAATAAAAATACCAGCATATCAAAGATTGCTGCATAAATCTTTAAACATATTTTGTTACAAGAAACGCCTATTGGCTCAGGTTTCAAAAACTCTTACTCAACTGAACATATATCCTGTTGAGGGTATATTTTTGTTCAAATGTGCCTTCATAATACGCTGCAGCGGAGAGTTTTTTCATGATGCGCCAGTTGAAGCTGATTTCTCCTACGTGTTGTTTTTGCCCTGATTGCGATTGTACGAAGCGGTAATCGATATATTTGTAACCAATGGTTGTACTGAGTTTTCCTTTCACCAGATCGCGAGAGAGGTTACCCCCGAAAATTTTGCCGTTCATGTAGCTGGTTTCCATCAAAGTTGCCATAATTGATGCTGAAGCATTAATGCCCGGAATCTGACTGTAAGTGGCATAGGCATATACATTTTTCGATGGGCGGGGATCACTTTTACGAAATCTGTAGCCACCAGTGGCGCCAACTGAAAGCTTCTTCAGTGGTCGTACATTCAACTGTAGCAAATAGCCTTGTGTTGTTTCAGACTGTAGCAGCTGCTCTAACATGGTTTTATAGGTTTCGTAGTAAATTACATTCTCACGGGTACTATATGACACTGAAGCATTCAGCCAGCTGTGATATCTGTAGCGAAACGATGCATATAAATTTGATAGCCTTGGAGCATTGTCTTTTACCTCATTTACCAGGCGATACATGTCAAATTCAGCAGAGCCGAAAAAGCTGAAACTTTTCGAAAAATAGTTGGTATGCTGGATATAGGCAAAACGCCGGTCGGTGTTTCCTTTGTTGTCCTGTTCAATAACGGCAGCTGAGGTTTGGAAATTACCTCCGCTCCACTTATGCTCATGGCTTACAAAAAGGCCGTATTGCAACAGCGATGTATTAAAGCCATAATCACGGTAATCAGGTCGTGTGCCGGCCACGATTCCTGTGGTAAATTCATTGGTTTTAAGTTCAAACTGAATACCATCTACTGCACCCATATTCGAAATATTGGGATTCACCCTGCGGCCGGCACTTAAACGGGCATTTTTACCGATGTCGTAGGTTAGGGCAAGGTTATAGATCTTCAGCCCATTGAAAATATTCTGTTTTATATCGCCCCACTGCTTGCTGCGGTGCGAGAATGAAATATACGACTCGGCTGATAACCTGCCGTTATTAATATTCCTGGCATTCAGGCTAACTGTATAGCGCATGCGTTGCGAATTGCCTGAAGGCGTGTTGGTCAGATTGCTGTAAGATGCTACAGATATCCGCCCGCGAATTTGCTCTTTTCGCTCATTGGATGTGGCTGTAGCATTTTTGGTTGAAGCCGAATCAGCTTTTGCTACAGTAGGCTTATCCAGGGGCTGAGTTGCAGGTTTTTCGACTGGTTTGTTTGCCTGCTCCTGCGATACAATGGTTATGCTGGCTGAGATTTTATCATTGACCTTTACTTTTATACCGGCCAATGGTGTACAAACACACGAGGTTGACGATTTCGAATTTACAACCAGCGCGGGTTGCAGCCTGCCATTAATATTCTGTTTAAGTGTGTCACCCTGCTGAATTCCTTCTGTGCTTGTAAACCTAACATACACATTTTGTGATGTGATGAAAGTTACCGACCCTTCAGCATTAGAACTTGTACTTTGCGAAAATGCCTGCGTAAACAACAATCCTGATAATAGGATTAATAGCAGTATCTGTTTCATTCTTTGCTTCATCAATTTTGTCTGAATTCCATCTGATTAATGCGTTTACTTTCACTACCATCAGGATGGCAGTTAAGACAGGCATTGCTGTTATATGAATATCCATTTACCCCCTGATGATGACTGTTTGTTTGGTTTTGAGGATGACAGGATGTAGTACAGGTAAAATTCGCGTAATTCGAGGCATTTGGGTGACAATCAGAACACGCGTCCCATTCATTGTGATGGGATCCTGAGTAAATTGGAAAATACTGCTGGTCATGATTAAAAGTCGATGGATCCCAGGCAGTTTGAGTGTGGCACATCTCACAAGTTGTGGGATACTGTGCACTTGAGTGATTCGGATTGGTAGTCTGATTGTAATTTGACTGATGACAACCAACACAGGTATTCGGCGCGGTGTTAAAATTGTTATTGTGGCAATCATTACAATCTGTAATAGCTGTGTGGGCACCCTGAATCACATAATAGTTGTTGTGATCGGGGAATAAAGCCGGCTGCCATCCTGCATTGGTGGTATGACAGTTTGAACAGGTAGTAGAAAGATTGAGCGATGTGTGATTCGGATTATTTGTTTGATTATAGGCTCCTGCATGACAATCGCCACAAGCGGTGGTAGTACCTGCATATCCATTTGTATGACACAGGCTGCACTCAACATTGTTATGTGCTCCGGTTAACGGGAAATTGGTGGTATTGTGATTAAAGCCAGAAGCACCACTGCCGGTTGGGTGGCATTGATAACAGGCATTGCTGTTATAGCTATATCCACTTATTCCCTGATGTTCATTGTTTGTTTGGCTTTGTGGATGACATGCGGTAGTACACGTAAACTGAGCAAAATTCGATGGATTGTTATGACATTCATCACAAGTGGTCCATTCTCCATTATGAGTTCCTGAATAAATCGGAAAGTACTGTCCATCATGGTCAAAGGTCGAAGGAGTCCAGCCGTTGGTAGTATGGCAACTTTGACATTCGGTCGGGAATTGGGCCACCGAATGGTTCGGATTGGTGGTCTGATTGTAATTATCCAGATGGCATCCCACGCATGTGTTTGGAGTGGTATTGTAATTTCCGTTGTGACAATTGTCACAATTGTTGGCAATGGTTGTATGGGCACCTGTAAGTGCGTAGTAATTGTTGTGTATCGGAAAAGTAGCGGGCTGCCATCCCGGATTGGTTGTATGGCAATCAGCACAGGTATTGGGGATTCCGATAGCTTGGTGATTCGGATTGGTTGTTTGCCCATAATTATTGGCATGACAATCACCACAAATCATTGTTGTACCAGCGTATCCATTTGTATGGCATTGTTCGCAAAGCACGTTTGTATGTGCTCCTGTGAGCGGGAAAGCAGTCGAAGTGTGATTGAATGCTCCTGATGAATTACCGGTTGGATGACACTGATAACAGGCATTACTATTATACTGGTACCCATTTACACCCTGATGGTCATTATTTGTCTGACTTTGAGGATGGCAGGCTGTAGTGCAGGTAAAAATAGCAAAATTGGACGGATTGGTATGACACTCATCACAGGTTGTCCACTCATTGTTGTGGGTTCCTGAGTATATCGGGAAATATTGTCCGTCGTGGTTAAATGTTGAAGGCGTCCAGGCTGATTCGGTATGACAGGTTTGGCAATCTGTTGGGAATTGAGCCGTAGCGTGATTTGGGTTGGTTGTTTGATTATAATTGTTAAGGTGACATCCAACGCAGGTATTAGGAGTTGTATTATAATTACCGTTATGGCAGGTTGCACAGTTGTTAGCAATGGCTGCATGTGCCCCATTCAGTGCATAATAATTGTTGTGGATAGAAAATGTAGCCGGTTGCCACCCGGGATTGGTGGTATGACAATCGGTACATGTATTGGGAATATTGATGGCAGAATGGTTGGGATTTGTAGTTTGATTGTAGTTAGCAGCATGGCAATCGCCACAAATCATGGTTGTTCCGGCATAGCCATAAGCATGACACGCCATACAATCAACTTCATTGTGACCTCCTGTTAACGGAAACGGAGAAGTATTGTGGTTAAATGCACCTGCAGAGTTTCCGTTTGGATGGCATTGCAGACAAGCGTTGCTATTGTATTGATAACCTCCCACACCCTGATGGTCATTATTTGTCTGACTTTGCGGATGACAGGCAGTTGTACAGGTGAACACAGCAAAATTTGAAGGATTGGTATGACACTCATCACAGGTTGTCCATTCGTTGTTGTGGGTACCTGAGTATATCGGGAAATACTGTCCGTCGTGGTTAAAAGTTGAAGGCGTCCATGCTGATTCGGTATGACAGGTTTGACAATCAGTTGGGAACTGTGCCAACGCATGGTTAGGGTTATTGGTCTGATTGTAATTGGTAATGTGACATCCAATACAGGTATTTGGTGTACTGGTATAGTTGCCATTATGGCAAGTAGTACAATTGGCTGATATGGAAGCATGCGCTCCATTTAGAGCATAATACTGGTTATGTATGGGGAAGGTAGCAGGTTGCCATCCCGGTTCAGTAGTATGACAGGTAGCGCAGGTATTAGGTATTGCAAGGGCTGTATGATTAGGATTGCTTGCCTGATTGTAATTTGCACTATGGCAATCAGAGCAATTGGTTGTTGTACCTGCATACCCATTGGCATGACACTGAAGGCATTCAGTTGTAAGATGAGCCCCGGTTAATGGGAATGCAGTCGAATTGTGGTTGAAGGCTGCCGATGCATCACCCGTTGGATGACAAGCGTAGCAGGCGTCACTGTTATAGCTATATCCGCCAACACCCTGATGTTCGTTATCGGTATCTGGCTTATTGTGTTCGTGACAGTTTATGCAACTAAACACAGAGAAATCCGCCTGATTGGTATGGCAATCGGCACAAGTGTTCCATTCGCCATTGTGCTTTCCTGAATAAATCGGAAAATACTGGGCATCGTGGTTAAATGTGGATGGCGACCAGCCCGATTCGTTGTGGCAGGTCTGGCATTCGGTGCTGAACTGAGCTGATGCATGAGGAGGATCATTGGTCTGGTTGTAGTCGGTTAAATGGCATCCAACACAGGTATTCGGCGTATTGTTGTAGTTGTCGTTATGACATTCTACACAATTATTGGCAATAGTGGCGTGCTTTCCGTTGAGCTGATAAAATTGATTGTGAATCGGGAATGTTGCAGGTTTCCAGCCGGGGTTGGTTGTATGGCAGGTTTCGCAGGTGTTTGGCAGTGGTAGCGTCTCGTGATCAGGGTTATTCGTACTATTAAAATCGGGTGTGTGGCAATCACTGCAAATCATGCTTGTCCCTGCAAATCCATTGGTATGACACTGCAGGCATTCAGTGGTGGTATGGGCACCAGTAAGCGCAAATTGAGTTGTAGAATGATCAAATCCACCTCCTTCAGCATCTCCTGTTGGATGGCATACATAACAAGCAATACTATTATAACTGTAACCCTGCACCTCGCCATGGTGTTCATCAGTTTTTGATTTCTCATGTTCATGGCAATTTATACAACTAAATTCACCGTAGCTCGAAGTATTGGTATGACAATCGGCACAACTGTTCCATTCCCCATTGTGTTTACCTGAATAAATTGGGAAAAACTGATTGTCGTGCGATTTAAATTCAGCTGGTCTCCAATCGGGGGACAATGTGTGGCATTGGTCGCATTCGGTAGAAAAATCAAGCTGTTGATGGTTTGGATTTTGTGTAGCCTGATAATTGGGCTCATGGCACGAAATACAGGCATTAGATATGGATTCAAAATTGCCATTTTTATGGCATTGATTGCAATCAGCTATTTCATGACCTTCTCTGAGTGGGAAAAAGTCATGATTTATTCCAGCTCCAATCCAGCTATATGCATTACTGAAGTGACACTCTATGCAATTTGTAGAGTAACCCGCTTCAACATGATTTGGAGAAGTAGCTGCTACGAAGTTTTCTTTATGACAATCATAGCATTCAATGCCCAATGGTTCAAATCTTAGTCTCGATTGCGTAGGATGGCAGCTGCCACAATCAGCATTAACGTGCGCACCCAGCAGTGGAAAACGGCTTTGGCGGTGAATTTGGGTAATATTGTTTACTACCCAAGAAACTGGAGTATGGCATCTGCTGCATTCACTGCTTGTGGTTCCTTCGTGAAGGTCGGTATGGCAATCGATACAATTGCTACCAGCCTGATTAAACACAAGTGTAACATGGCAAGAGCGGCAATCCACCTGCTTATGCTGCCCGATTAACGGCATTTTTGTAGTATCATGGTTAAACCGGATATTGCCAAAATTGACTTTCCATGAATCTGTTTTATGGCAATCGCTGCACGAAGCCTTGAAATCTTTGCCGTGTGGCGATGTATTGTCGGCCCGTTGAAACGAACTTAGTAATACGATACTCAAGATAATTAATGACAGTTTTCGCATCTGATTTTTCCGGTTTTATATAAAACATATGTCTTTGAAGGTCCTATTATCGTGGGATGGCACTGTGCACAAGCAACATTTATGTGTTTCCCATCAAGTTTAAACCTTGATTTATTGTGATCGAATGGTCTGGATTTCCAGCCTTCCGGTGTATGGCAATCAGCACAATTTACTTTTCCGTTTTCTTCAAATTGGGCATTATGCTCGTCGGTATGACACGATGTACATTCAGTAAAAAGTCCTGTAAAATGTAATTTCTCACTTTTTACCGGTGCTTTTTGGTCGTGGCAAGCTTTGCAGGTTTGTTCGCTGTGTTTTCCTTCGAGAGGGAATTTGGTAAGTTTATGATCAAATTTAACCATAGTCCATTGCTCTAACGTGTGGCAATTGGTACATTTTGATTCAGGGTAATATTTAGTGTCAAGATAGGATTTATGAATGTCATCGTGACAATCAACACATTTAGTGCCGATATTCCTGAATTTCCAGTCAGTGTTTTTTTTATGACATGCAATACAAGGTGTTGCCAGGTGAGCTCCTTCAAGTTTAAAATTGCCAGTTGAGCTATTATGGCGCTCAATAGTAAATGATGATTGCGGAAACCCTTTCTCGCTGTGACATTCCCGGCAGTCAGGAGTGATACCATTTTTTACAAAATCGCCTTTGTGATAATCAATATGGCAGTCGGTGCAACGGTTATGCCTGAGTGATGCAGTGTAACTGGCTTTATGACATTTTTTGCAATCAACAGCTGAGTGTTTACCTTCAAGCGGAAAAGTTGTTTTGTTATGGTCAAATGAACCTATGTTTTTTACCTGATGAAACGATACTTCCGAATGACAGCTTTTGCAATTCTGCCCGAACTGACCCTGATGGGCATCTTCATGGCATGGTGTGCAATTTGAAAATGAGAGTCCTTTAAATTCCTGAAATTCTTTGCCGTTCTTAATTTTTACAACATGACATTTTTTGCATTCAACATCCTTGTGCGAACCTGTTAAAGGAAATTTTGATTTGGCATGATCAAATTTTGGTGCTGTTTTGAATGTTTCATAATTATGGCAATTGTCGCATTTAACAGGCAGCGTTTTCTGATGATAGTCTACATGACAGGTGAGGCACGTGGTATTTAGACCAAGATATGTTTGTTTTTTCTTTTTAATGTTGGGATCTGAAATAAAATCTTTTTTATGGCATTCCTGGCAATCTTTCTTTTTATGGGCACCTTCAAGTACATAGCCGGTTTCTTTATGATCGAATTTGGCTTTATCGAATCTGAGAATATCAAATTTACGCCCATGATGGTCGCTGTGGCATATAAAGCAGCTTTTTTTGTAGACTTTGCCTGATGCATGAAACCCTTTGCGCTGGTCGATGCGAACTTTGAGCTCCTTGTGGCAGTCGAGACATTTTTCGTTCGATACTTTATCACCCAGTGTATGACATTTGGTGCAGTTCGATATTCCTTCAAGATGTGCATGCGGTTCAGCCAGATCACCCGGGGAAATCTGCCCCGAAACGGGCAAAATCCCAACCAGTAGTACTAATGTTATTCCCAGAATCCGTTTGTTCAACATCATACTTTAGTCGTGTTTCAAAATTGCATCACCAAATTTTTTCGTAATCTGAATGCCTGCTTTCATCAGGAATTGCGTAGGCAGTTCACCTCCTGCAAAAACATAAACAAGATCATTCTTAAGGGTGATATTCTCGTTTGTTTTACTGTTAAACAGCATAACATCATCCTTGCCGATTTCCAGTACATTGGTACTAAACAATAACTGTACCTTGCCATTGGCGGCCGATTCAATAATACGCTCACTGTTTTTAGGCTTTAATCTGCTGAAAACCTCGTTGCGGTAAGAGAGAACTACATTGTTTTCTTCTGAAAGCAGCATGGCTGATTCAACTGCAGAGTCGCCACCACCTACCACCAACACTTCTTTTCCTTTAATTTCTTCGGGTTCAAGCAGACGATAGGCCACTTTTTCCTGTACTTCGCCTGGTACTCCAAGCTTTCGAGGGGTTCCGCGGCGTCCGATTGAAAGCAAAACTGTTTTGGTCGAGTACTTCTCACCTTTAAGAGTTTCAACCTCAAAGTGGTTCCCAACATTATGAATCTGTTCAACTTTCGTATTTTCGATTATAGTGAGGTCGTTCTTCTGAAGTGCATCAACCCAAAGCGAAAGTAGTTCTGTTTTACTGGTTTCAAACAGTTTTAATTTGCCATACAGCGGGAGCTCCATCGACGAGGTCATAACAATTTTTGACCTTGGGAAAGTAAATACGGTGCCTCCAAGGGTGTCCTGCTCAAGAGTTATAAATTTTAATTTCAGTTTTTTAGCAGTAAGTGATGCTGAAATGCCGGCAGGTCCGGCACCAACAATCACAAGGTCGTATTCAGCATCGTGATGCGTTTTAATGCTCTTTGCAATATTCTCAACGGCTTGTTTGCCTTGTTCAACGGCATTTTTTATCAGTCCCATTCCTCCGAGCTCGCCTGCGATATAGATTCCCTGTACATTTGTTTCAAATGTCTGATCAACATGGGGCAATTCAACACCACGTTTCTCTGTGCCTATGCACAAGGTAATTGCCTGAGTGGGACAAGCATGAAAACAAGCGCCGTGCCCTACGCAATGCGAAGCATTAATGGTAGTTGCCTTGCCATCAACTATGCCTATAATATCCTTTTCAGGGCAGGCTACAATGCAGGCACCCGTTCTGATACAGCTATTTACATCAATTACCGGATGCAGCGAAACTGGTTCATAGAGGCCATGTAGTTTGGCTTTCTCTATTTTTTCGAGCACTTTTTTCGAACTCTTTTTCTGGGATCGGAAATAAAACATAATCACACCCAAACTGAGCAGAAATGTAATTCCGTAAACGAGTATATTTTCTATGAGGCTTTCCATGTCAAAAAATCCAGCGGTATCCAAAAACAATGGTAACCGCAATGTGAATAATCATGATAATCAGCATAATAAATGCGAAGGGCAAATGGGCCACATGCCAGTATTTAAATAGATTCTGCATATACATTAATCGATCTATTTTACGGTTGAGCGACAACTCATTTTTTACCAGACCTGTAATATGCTTTATTTCAATACGCGATAGTTCATTCTTTTTAAGCAATGCGCGTACTTTATTAATGGTCTTTTTGTCACGAAAGTAATTGGTGAAATAGCGAATTATTGCCGTTCCGTTCTTAATTTCTGCTTTGCGCTTGGTAGACTCAACAATCATATTGTAGCTCACCTCATCGAGCTTGAACGAATTGGTAAGAATATCACTCATGTTGAGTTTTAAATCGCGTACTTCATTCAGGGTAAGTTCACGGCCTTCAATGGTACGGGGGATCTGAAGATAAATAAAGCGGCCAATAATACCGCTCAGAAATACCGCCACCATACTCCAAAAACTAATTGAGACAATTCCACCAAACTTAAATGATGTGTGAAATAATACCAATATTGGACCAAGCGTACAAAGAAAGATGTGAAACTCTAGCCAATGCTTAAGTATACCCAGTCTTGATAATGAACGCATTCGTTTGCGAGCAATATAAATTACTACACCAATTACCATCAGCAATGAACCAATAATGCCGTAGCCATGGCCAAGGGCTCCACTGGGTTTTAATGCTTTGTAATCCGGATGGAAAAATCTTTCTTCCAGACTAACCTGATAATACGAATATCCGTGTACAACCAAATAAGCAAGAACGGCAATAACAATTGATGAAAGAGTGAAAATGTAAATTCGGTGATACTTTGACATTTTATACGCGTATTTAAAACGGAAATATGCAATAAAGCATAAACAATGCCATCATGCATCCTATTTAATACAAATGTATATCTTTAGATAGGAAATTGTTCTGATGTCACTTTATTTAAAATGATTATAAATAGCTACTTAAATGTACCTTTTGGCCCATTAATTTGATGCTATATTTAAAATCCGAATAAAAAAAGCAGCCTTCAAGACTGCTTTTTAAATAAATTATAAAATATCAGGTTTACTTTACAAGCTGTGCGTCAGCAAGTAGTACATCATAAAAATAACCTGCTCCAAAATCTTTGTCCAAAACTACTGTACCCTTAAGGGTAATAATGTCGCCCACTTTCACTTCGGTGTCAGAAGTTGCTGTGAGGTCAAATTTATCGCCAAATGCAGTTCCGTCTTGTAGGTGAATCCAGTTTTTGTTCATGATTCCAGGGTTGTAATGCACTACTTTCCCACTGATTTTTACTACTTTACCATTGTAATCTGATTTCATTTCGAACAATTCAGCAATGCTGATTCCACCTTCAGCTTTTGGTATCTGAAGCTCATATTTACGCACTTCAGCTTTCTTGGGTTCGCTACCCGGAGAAAAGGAGCCCTGCTGAATTTCTTCGGCAGTTTTGCCAACACGATCAAGAAAGTACACAGAAGCAAAAGTGCGGTTTAACTCATTGCTTTTGAAATTGACCATTTCATACCCGTCGTTGTAGAAATATTCCTCACCGGGTTTTGCTTCCATTCGAGTTGTGGCCAGCCACTTTTTATTTCCGTTTTCATCAACCAGCAAGTAGGTATATTGGGTGGTTTGAAGCACCTCTTTAACCTCACCTTTATGAACTCCTGACTGGTAAGGCACATCTTGTTTTTTAGCAGAGTTACACGAACTTACTAATAGAGAAATTGAAAGAAGGGTAATGAGAAATAATGAGATTTGTTTCATCGGTAATTTTTTGAGGTTATTAGTGCAAATTTAACGAAAATTCTGAAACAGGCATTTTTTGAATGCTGGCTCAATTGCCGTGCCGGTTTTTTTGCAAAGTAATGCCATCCTGCCCAATGGTTATAAGCCTTTGTTTAAATAATGCTCCGATCGCCTTTTTAAATGATTTTTTGCTTGAGCCAAACATCAGATATATTTCTTCGGAAGAGCTGTTGTCGTTTAACCCTAAAAAACCGTGGCTCATCTCGAGGGTTGCAAGAATTTTTTCAGATAGTTCGTCTATTTTTTCAAAACCGGGTTTACTCAGATTGAGATCTATTTTTCCGTCGTCGCGCAATTTAGCAACGAAAGCTTTGATTGTTTGTCCGGGAGCTAATTCTGTAAAAATCTGATTGTTGTAGAGCAGGCCTTCGTATTGTTGGTTTACGATAGCCTTCATTCCCAGATCTGATTTTGACCAGATTAAAACTTCAACCTCGTCACCTTCGTTCAAATCCTTTGGTTCATGGCTCAAAAAGCGTTCAACCCGTGCTGATCCTGTAAGTCGGCCAGTTTTGTTATCTGCATATAGGTAGGTTAAATAGCGGCGACCTTCCTGAATTTTGGCTTTCTGCTCACGATAGGGAATGAGTAAGTCTTTTTCGAGACCCCAATCCATAAAGGCGCCGATTTCGTTTACTGCCTTGGCTTCAAGAAATGCAAAATGGTGAAGCGTTATAGCCGGTTTGAGCGTTGTTGCAATAAGCCGGTCGTTTGAATCAAAATAAATAAATACATCCACACTTTCGTCGGGCCTGCAATTTTCGGGTACATACTTCATGGGAAGTAAAATTTCGCCAAGCTGTTCAGCATCGAGATAAACCCCAAAATCGAGGATGCGAACTATACGCAGGTTGCAAAATGTTCCGGGAATTGCCATTGTGGTGAGATAAATTTAATAGTTGTGCTATCGTTCACAGATATTCACAACCCGATTTTTGCAAAGGTAAGCTTTTAGCCATTTGCCATTTACTCAAATTTAAAGCGCAACCCGGCATGTAATTCGGTAAAGCGGTACCATTGCTTTTGAGGTGAAACATCTGTGATAAGCGCGTTTTCGAGTGTCCAGCTGCTTAGTGTTTGCCTGTATTTAAGCGTTCTTGAACTTATCATAGCAATGGCTTCTACCATTATTGCTAGTTTAAAATCATAAGTTTCGATAAGGTTATATGAAAATCCGGTGGTTGAAATAAATGCCGGAGCCGGACTAAAGTGTGTTTGATAGCGGTACTCGCGCCGTAGGTTCGAGTATTCTTTTTTCTGGGCAATTGTAAGGTAAAATGGCACAAAGCCAGCTATTCCGGCTTTCAGGCCCTGTTCCAGGTTTAAACGTTTAGCTTTAAACCGGTATTCTGGTCCGGCGGTTATGGTGATGTCGAGCAAATCCATTTGAATAAAGTTTGAATTTGCGAAGGTTGTAAAAAGCGTATCATGCACCTCCTGAAACTGATGATAGTTGTTCAGGTACTGCGAATACAGGCTGAAACCGGCGGCAATAGCCCATGTATGGTACCGATGGTATTTTCCTAGTTTCCGGCTAACGCTTAATGTTGCATCATGCAGGGCTAAGTCGCTCATGATCCCGAACCCACTGCTGATTTTCCAATTGCTGTCGGGCGAAAATCCAAATTCAAGCAAAAGCATCCCGTAGTTTCCTTTTAAGCCGTTATGGTAACGGTAATTTAAAAAATCAGGATTATCTGAATTACTGATACTGTCGTAATGGATAGCCCTGTTTCCAGTACTGATGCTGAAGGTGAATTGCTCATGCTGCGCTGATGCAATAGCTGAAACTGCCAGCAGCACTGTAACGAACAGCAGTTTCATATAGCACTTCATAGCGGGCTTGTTTGTTGGTGCCTGATATATATTCTCCGAGTCTGAGACGTGAGTTCACGGTCATCGGTGAGTTTAATCACCATTTCAAACCGTACAAATGGGCTGCTGACCGGAATCTTCAGAAACAGCCTGAAACTTTCAACGCCTTCACCATAATAATAGCGTTGCTGCTCGCTGCTGTTGCACAAATCAGGCAAGGAAACATATAAGGTGGAATTACTTCCACCTGAGGTGGATTGTGCAACAAACAATCTGCTAACATTTGCTCCGGCTGGTAATGAATCGTTGAGCGATTCAAGGGTGTAAATGTTTATCTCACTCATCTGCTGCATCGACTGCACCGGAAAGCTGCATTTGCAGCTGTAAGCAGCCTGAAAACCCAAATGCAGGTCATGAGATGGCTTAGCCATCGCGTAATAATAACCTGTTGAATCAAATAGCGCCGCTTCAAAAGCTACTGCCTCAAACCACATTGAATCAGAAGCGGTGGAAACAGGCCAATCACCGGTATTATCGATGTTAGCAAGAGTTAGTTTGTTGAAATCGAAATACGATAAACTCTCATCGCACTCGCAACACGACGAAGCAATGCGAATGGTGGTGATCACAAAAAACAGAAGTAATAGTTTCCGAATCATAACAGGATTAATGCTTCAGGTTATAATAAATTCCAGCCTGTACGCCTGATTCAATCAGATGTTGATGGTAATGCTCAAAATTAAATGGAGGGAGGCTGTAAATTCCAATAAATGGATTAAGCGCAAAAACCAGTTTTTTAAAAGGTAATTGGAGTCCGAATCCTAGTTTCCAGGCCAGCCCGCTCTGATCGTCGAAATTGTCCATATCGGACGATACTGTTGAAACCAGCGAAGGTCCGGCTTCGAAACTGAAGTATTTGCAGGTGTTGATTTTGATATGAAAAGGGATCTCAATTAGTGTAATTTTAGCTAGTCTGGAATGTTGTTCGATGTCAGGGAAAAATTCAGGAGTTATTTTTATAGTATGACTGTAGAATGAAAGTCCCGTAGAAAAATCAATGGTAGCCGATAATGGGCGCTGATAGGCGATGCCAGTCTGCCAGGCTCCTTCGCCTGAGTAACCTGCACCCCCATCAAGTGAAACAAATCGTATCAGTTCGTTGCCTGACATTCCGGCCGTAATCCCTATTCGGGCCGATTGTGCCATAGCAGAAGAATACAACACCTGCAATAGGAGTATAAGTAAACTGCAGCAAATTTTGAGGTGGTTATTGGTCATTTTTGTACAAATTGCTTTAAAACATTAACCGAAGAGTAGCCTGAATACATCTTCAATTTTCGCAACTGGTTTAATGTGAATGCTTTTGCCGGCACTTTTGGCAGCCTTCAGGTTGAGCTTTGACACTACAATGTTATCGAATCCCAGTTTCTGAGCTTCGGCTACTCTTTGCTCGATGCGGGTAACCGGCCTTATTTCGCCTGAAAGACCAACCTCGGCAGCGAAGCACGTTTTGGTATCAACAGGGATGTCAATGTTTGATGAAAGCACTGCAGCCACAATGGCAAGGTCGGTTGCCGGGTCATCCACGCGAAGTCCACCGGCAATATTCAGAAAAACATCCTTTGCTCCAAGCTTGAAACCGCTTCGTTTTTCAAGCACAGCAAGCAGCATGTTGAGGCGGCGCGTATCAAATCCGGTGCAGGAGCGCTGGGGCGTGCCGTATGCCGCCGAACTTACCAGAGCCTGTGTTTCGATAAGCATTGGCCGCAGCCCTTCGATCGTGGCAGCAACTGCTATTCCACTCACCGGTTCTTCGTGTTGGGTAATCAGTATCTCTGAAGGATTGGATACCTGGCGTAATCCATTCCCCTGCATTTCGTAAATCCCGATTTCCGAAGTGCTGCCAAAACGGTTTTTTACCGATCGTAAAATCCGGTAGCCGTAATTGCGGTCGCCTTCAAACTGCAGCACAGTATCAACCATATGCTCTAGCAACTTGGGCCCGGCCAGTGTACCTTCCTTGGTGATATGGCCAATTAAAAATACCGGCACATTGGCTTGTTTTGCAAACTTTTGCATTTCTGAGGCGGTTTCGCGTATTTGCGAGATGCTGCCGGCCGAAGCGTCGAGGTTGTTGCTTGTAAGTGTTTGTATCGAGTCAACAATTACTACTCCTGGGTTGAGCGCGTTTATATGGGCCAGAATATCGCCCGTTGCGGTTTCGGTAAGAATATAACAGGATGAATCGCTCATGCCCAGTCGTTCGGCGCGCATTCTTATTTGCTGCTCACTTTCTTCGCCCGAAACGTAAAGTATTTTGCGGTGCTGCATGGTGAGTGCAACCTGAAGCATCAGGGTAGATTTACCAATGCCCGGTTCGCCACCCACAAGCACTACTGATCCTGGCACAAGACCACCACCCAGAACCCTGTTAAGTTCCTGATCGGCAGTATCAATTCTGGCTTCCGATTCAAATTTTACTTCAGATATAAGCACAGGTGAAGTGCCCTGTTTTTTGCTGTAAGTTATACCTGAGGCGGGTTCGTTACGCTGAATAACTTCTTCTTCGTAGGTGTTCCACTCTCCGCAAGCCGGGCATTTTCCAATCCATTTCGGGGATTGGGCTCCGCAATTGCGGCAAAAAAATGCGGTTCTGATTTTGGCCATAGTTCCGGCTTATGTCTATGCTTTAGTATTGTAAACCTCTGATTTTTTGCTCAAGCGCGGTTGTGGAATAACCCTGAAGATAATCCAGCGTGATAATTTTACCTCCTTTAGCTGAAACAATATCGTAGCCAACAATATCCTCGGGTTTGTAATCGGCACCTTTAACCAGTATAACAGGCTGGATTTTACGGATAAGGTTGTAGGGTGTGTCTTCGTCGAAAAGCACAACTGCACTCACAAAGCTGAAGGCTGCCAGCATCATGGCCCGTTCGTGCTCGTGGTTTATTGGCCTTGATGGACCTTTGAGTTTGCGGGTAGAAGCATCAGAGTTGAGACCAACCACCAAAACATTACCAAGATCGGCAGCTTTGGCCAGATAATCGATGTGTCCTAAATGCACAAGGTCGAAACAACCATTGGTAAAAACAACTGTTTGATCCTTAAAATGCCAATAAGCCAGTAAACGATCGAGTTGTTCAGGAGATGGGATTTTCTTCAGCAGAGATTCCGGTCGCGACATGTTGATTTCTATTTAAAACCGGAAGTAAAAGTAGTGAAAAAACACCGGCCAGCAGAATCATAATCGTTTGCGAAGCCCATATCAGCCATCCCAACGCATATCCTGTGGTGGCAGTAACCGCGTATATGAATAGTGTTTCAGAAACGATGGCCGGATAAATGCCTATTCCGCCCTGCACTATCATTATCCCTACTGAGCCGAATATTAGCACCGCCAGTCCTGCATCAATACCAAGAGAAGCAGTATCCTTAAGGCTGAAGAAAACAACATAGGCCATTAGTAGATACATTACCCAAATAAAAATGGTGTGGCCAATAAACTGCAATGGTTTTCGGATGCGGGTAAGTGATCGTATTCCCTCCAGAAAACCATGCAGGAGGTCGGATATTTTTTTATAAATGGCGGTATGCCTGAACCTGCGCCTTACAATAATGAGTGCTGTCACGGCTAAAGCAGCAATTAATCCGGCTGTAATCAGGAAGTAAGTGTCAGGATTGGCAGCAAGATTGAATTTGTGTTGAAGTGGTGCGTAGATTTTTTGATCGAGATAAACCTGTAATTTGCCCGACTGAGTTACAATAAGCAGTAAAAACAACAAAAGGAAACTCAGCATATCGAACGCTCTTTCGGTAATCACTGTTCCGAATGATTTGTTGAATGGAATTTTCTCGTAACGGGTAAGCACACCGCAGCGGCTGACTTCACCAAGCCGGGGAAGTGCCAGGTTGGCCAGATACCCGATCATTACTGCCATAAAAACATTGCTGGTGCGGGGTTTGTAACCGAGGGGTTCCATCAGGAGTTTCCAGCGCATAGCACGGCTGATATGGCTAAAAATACCCAACACGATGGCAATGGCAATCCATGAATAGTCGGCCATCCTGAGTGAATGGTAGATTTCCTGCTTTTGCTCACCAGTGAGGTTTCGCATAAAAAGCCAGATAAAGAAAATGCCTATTCCGAGAAAAATGCTGAAGCGAAGGATGCTGAAGATGGTCTTTTTCAAAGCTGATTTAAACGATTTTGTTGTTTTTATCAGGAAACGCAATCGCTGGTTTAAACGATTTTGCTTCTTCCGGAGTCATATGGCCAAATGCCACAATGATAACCAAATCGCCGGCTACTGCTTTGCGGGCTGCAGCTCCGTTGAGGGTAATCATTCCGGTTCCGCGCTCACCTTTGATAACATAGGTTTCGAGTCGCTCACCATTGTTTATGTTGAGCACTTGAACCTTCTCAAATTCAATCAGATTGGCAGCTTCCATCAGATCTTCATCGATGCCAATGCTTCCGATATAATGCAGGTTGGCTTCCGTAATGGTAGCGCGGTGAATTTTAGATTTTAGTACCTCTATCGTCATAGTGCTGCAAAGATACTTATTTTCTTAATTGAGTTTTATGTTGTCGATGAGCCTAATTTCACCGGCAAAAACTGCAATAAATGCATAGCTTCCCAGTTTCACAGCTCCGTTAACCGGCAGTAGTGTAGTTTGATCAGCTATTGAAAAATACTCGAGTTTTAGCAAAGGATGATCTTTAAATTTGGTGGTTACATAATTGCAGATTTGCTCTGCAGTATGTGCTCCGGCCAGTTGACGCGTTTCCTGAAGCACCATATATATGTAGGGAGCTGCTTTGCGCATGGGTGGTGTAAGCCGCGTATTGCGCGAACTGCGTGCCAGGCCGTCGGGTTCGCGGCTGATGGGGCAGGGGACTATCTCAACACCCAGCTTTTCAATATTTACAAGGGCTTTTATGATTTGCAACTGCTGGTAATCCTTTTCGCCGAAATATGCCTTGTGAGGCAATGTGATATCAAACAGCTTATGCACCACCACTGCCACTCCGTTAAAATGCCCCGGCCTGAAAGCACCTTCCATTTCCGACTCCAATCCTCCAAAATCATACGATTTTTCAACCTTTTCGGGATACATTTCTGCAACGGATGGCACGAACACCAGATCGCATCCCGCACTTTTGAGCATGGCAAGATCACTCTCAAGGGTTCGCGGGTATTTTTTAAGATCATCAGGGTTGTTAAATTGAATAGGATTGACAAAAATACTGACCACTACCAGGTCATTCTCAACCCGGGCTTTATCAACAAGCGAGATATGCCCTTCATGCAATGCTCCCATGGTTGGTACAAAGCCAATAGTTTTTCCCCCCAGACGGGCTTGTTCAACAAATGATCGCGTTTGGCGAATGATTTCGAAAACAATCATGATTCAGCGGATTTATTATTGACCAGGAGCAGGCTGTTTTCCGGTAAAGATATCCAATAAATCACGCTCAAGCGAGTTTACCGGTGTTTCGATAATTCGGCCGGTTTCTTCACCATCTATGGTAAAAATAAAAGTAGGAACCAGTTTTACATTGAAATCACCTATACAAAAGTTGCCGGCTTTTTTATCGCGGTCTACAGCCACCACAAAAATTTGTTCTTTAGGATAATCAAGCATATCCATAATTTTGTAAAAGTGAGGAACCTGTTCACGGCTATCGCCGCACCAGGTAGCCATTACCACAAAAATATATGGATATTGGTCTTTAGATTCTTTAAGTGCAGCAATGGTTGCCGAATCGGGTTTATATTCGTTGTAGGCCAGGTCAAACCAGTCGCCCATGCCAATTAATCCATCGCGCGTAACTGCTCCCAACAGAATATCTTTACCGGATTTTTCATCAAAAACCTTGTGGTTGTCGTCCTGAGCCAAACAACCAATTGAAGGTAATATCAGTACTAACAACGAAAAAAGCAGTTTTTTCATAATGATTATCAGTTTGCTAAAGCACAAAAGTAAAAAAGGTTTTGATATTCATCAAAACCTTTTCGCAATTCTTACGTATTCAATAACTTACATTGATCCGGCATCGTAGGCTTTTTCACCGTGCAATGATGAGTCAAGACCGATAAGCTCGTCAGATTCAGATACTCTTACCGGTGTAATATAGTTGATGAGTGCCAGCATTATATAGGTGAAAATAAAAGCATAAGCCGAAGCACCGATAACGGCGATTGTTTGTTTGAAAAACAGTGAAGTTTCGCCGTAAATGATACCCTGGGTGGTAATTGCAGGATTGATGGTACTGGTGGCAAATACACCGAGCAAAATAGTACCAAGCAAACCGCCTACACCGTGTACTCCCCAAACATCAAGGGCATCGTCCCATCCGCGCTTATTTTTAAGTTGCACAGCATAATAGCAAACCAGTCCGGCAATAATTCCGATAAGTGCAGCAGCCCACATCGGCACAAATCCGGCAGCCGGTGTAATGGTGGCAAGTCCGGCTACAGCGCCGGTTAGCAAACCGATGAATTTGGGTTTTCGAGCTCTGAACCACTCAATGATGAGCCAGGTAACAGTAGCAAATGAAGCGGCAACATCGGTGTTGGCAAATGCCTGCACTGTAATGTTATCAACCGATAATTCGCTTCCGGCGTTAAACCCATACCATCCGAACCAAAGCAAACCGGTTCCGATAGCTACCAATGGGATGCTGTTGGGCGTTGAGTCCTTGTCGGCACGGGCGCCAACATAGAAAACCGAAGCCAGTGCCGCAAAACCGGCTGTAGCATGTACTACTATGCCGCCAGCAAAGTCAAGTACACCCCATTGAGCCAATAATCCTCCGCCCCAAACCATATGCACAAATGGATAATACACGAGTATTTGCCAGAAAATGAGGAAATATAAATAGCTTTTAAAGGTAACCCTGCCAACAAAGGCACCGGTTATGAGCGCAGGGGTAATAATTGCAAACATCATCTGGTAAAGGAAAAATACCAGTTCAGGAATTTTACCGTTTCCGGCAAATACGCTATTCAGATCAACCCCGTTCAAAAAAGCCTTATCGAAGTTGCCGATAATAGCACCCGTGCCACTGAAACAAAGAGAGTATCCGAATGCAAACCACAGTACTGTAGTTACGCCCAGCGATACAAAGCTCTGAATCATAATTCCTAGAATGTTGCGTTTGGTGGCAAGCCCACCGTAAAAGAAGGCCAGTCCCGGAGTCATAAGCATAACCAGACTGGTTGCCAGCAGCATAAAACCGGTGTTGCCGGTGCCTGCTGCCTGATTGAACATCATTTCAGTTTCCATTTTGCGTTTTGTTTAGATTTGGATTACAGGGAAATTCCAAATACAAGAAATACTTTTTCAGATTGCGGATTTACAATAAATGAGGTTGAAACCGGCAAACTGAATGAATCGGAGATTTTGATCTCCTTTTTGGCTTTAATGCCAATGTTTATAAAGCCGGCCTTTTCGCCATAATATCCCCATTCGCCATTTTTGGTATCTGGGTTTGTAGGGGTGAGGCCAACAAAAATGTTGTATTCCGTTTCTTTGCACTTGCCGTTATAGCCCAGCTCAATATAACTTGAGAATTGCTTCTTGCCATCGGCTTTTAACGCATCGGCTCCCCAGAAATTCACAGCGGCCATGAGTGTGAAAGGAATTTTGTCGGTACCATCAAACGAAACAGCTGCCTCAAGTAAATGTGCTGTTGAGTCCTGGTTAAATTCAAAGAAATGATTGTTGCCAGCTGCTTCATCAAATACAAAATAGTCGGTAACCAGCAGTGTAACAACATCTTTAATTTTGTAGGAGAGATAGAGGTCGTTCTCCTGAACTGATAATCCGCCGCTTGTAGTAATTGCTCCCCAAGTGCCGAGGGTAAAACCTCCGGCAGTAAATTCGGCATAAGGCTGAATGCTTGGTGCTGATCCGCCAAGATTCTGGCCGCGCCATACATAACGGCTCATAAGATCGGCTCCGGCATCAAACGAGGTAGTTACCTGTGCCATAAGCCCAAGCGGAAGCAAGGCCAGAAGCAAAGCCAGCTTTCGCACTGCTGTGGTGTAGTGTTTCTTTTTCATAGGCATTGTTTTGTTTAAGTGTGTCTTGTGGATTTCCCTGTCCGCAAAAGTTGAAACTATATGAACTCTGTGCAATGAAGTATTAACGTAATCTGCATACGCAGATAACGTAAATTAAATTACGTGTTTCACGTAAAAAGATATATTTAATCCGTAAAGTGCAAAATAGTGATTTCAGAGCTGAATTATTTGGTGCTTTATGGCAAACTTAACCAGATCGACCGCTGACTTGAGCCCGAGTTTCTGGAGAATATGATTTTTATGTGATTCAACAGTGCGGGTGCTTATAAAAAGCTCATCAGCAATTTCAGGATTGGATTTTCCCTGCGCAAATAGCTTAAGAATTTCCAGTTCGCGTTTTGAAAGCAAAGTTTCCGGATTAGCCTCTTCGGGCTCATCCTGTTTTTTGGCTTTTTTGATGTAACTCCGCAGGATAGTGTTTGAAATCGACTCACTAAAGTATTCATTTCCGTTGTAAACGGTTCTGATAGCCGTAAGCAATTCCTGTTGCGAAATGTTTTTCGGAAGATAACCGCTGGCTCCGGCTTTGATGGCATTAAAAATATATTCCTCTGAAGTGTACATAGAAAGGAATAATACTTTTTGACCGGGATTTTCCTGTTTAATGAGCTGGCAAAATTCAATGCCCGATCCGTCAGGCAACGAAATATCAAGCAGTACAATATCGGCATTATTTTTTTTCAATAAAGCCGACATTTCAAGTCCGCTCGAGGCTTCACCTGCGATTTCGATTTCATCGTTGCCACTGAGCAGCGACCTTATTCCATCGCGAACAATGTTATGATCCTCAACTAAAATTACCTTTATCATAAGGTTTGCCTATTGAATGGAATTGTAATCAAAACTGTAGTTCCTTTCCCCGGTGCTGATTGTATTTCAGCCTTACCATGCAGTAAGCCGGCTCGCTCTCTTATATTACTTAGACCGTGATTTTTTTTATGACAGGGAAGTTCAGGGTCAAATCCTTTGCCATTGTCGCGAATCGAAACCCTGAGGTTCCCATCGCTAATTGCAATTATTATCCTGGTATCACTGGCAGAGGCATGCCGAGCGCTATTGCTGAGTGCTTCCTGTATAATTCTGAATAGATAGAGCCTGGCCCGGGGTTTAAGGCCATCTGCAGGAAATTCACCCTCGAGCGTAATTTCGCTGCAGGTGCTTTCTGAAAGGCTGTTGCATAATCCGCGGATTGCTGATTGAAGGCCAAATTCTGACAACGTCGATGGCAAAAGTGCATTGGATATAGCCCTGATTTCGTCAATCATTTTATCGGTTAACTCAATTACAGGCGTAAGTTGTCGGCGATGCTCTGAGTTCAGATTGTTCTCAAGGGCTCCAAGTCTGAGTCTTATTGCTATCATGCTCTGCCCAATGCCATCGTGCAATTCGCGCGACAAACGCTGTCTTTCTGAATCCTGCCCATCGATAGCCGATCTGAGTCGATTGTAGCGTTCAGCACGCAAAGCCTGTTCTTTTTCATTCAGATTATTGGCCATTCTGTTAAAAGCCTCAGCAAGTTCGCCTATTTCATCCCGGCTTTCGATTGAAACATTCGTATTGAGGTTGCCGCTTCCGAGCAGGATTGCTGCATCTTTCAGCTTAAGCAATGGACTTGTAATGCTTTTGCTTAAAAGGTAGTTGATAATAAAAAACAATATGGCAGCGCACAAGGTGAGCAACAGTATATTGTTTCTGATCGAACTCACAGTAGCGGTTGCTTCACTATAATCTATTTCCGAAAGTATTGCCCATTTCAGACCGTTGATACTAAGCCTGTTATATGCGCTTAATACGCGCGTATTCCGATAATCATTTGCATCTGTAATGCCCCAATTACCGGCAAGAGCAGCTTTGGTTTGCGTGTTGTCCACGCGAATGTGCATTACTGCAGATGGCATAAATCTTGAACGGCTGCGCATAAGAAAATCGGGGCCTACAATGTATGTCTCACCGGTATATCCCAAACCGTTACTGGGATCTTCATCTATAAGCAATTTATCGAGAAATCCGTTTTTAACAATACTTGCCAGGTATCCTGCTGGTTTACCGTTTACATTGATGGGCGAAACAATCATTAGTGGTGTTGAGGTGCTGTCGATACCCGAAAAATCAATCGCAAAAGCAGATCTTTCCCTGACATCAGTTGCCGGAAATATCTGTTTGAGAATATGGTTTGATAAACTTTCAGGGTAGGTGCCAATCAGATTCCCATCGGATGAATATACCGCTATTCCGCTGTAATTTTCGGTTTCGGGGCTTTCGGAATCCGAAAACTTCATAGTTTGAGGGCAAAGGGTACCGGGTATATGTGCCTGTAATATCTGGGTCCACCTATTGTTTTTTGACAAACGCGCAGTTTCTGCAAATCGCTCACCGAAAAACATTTCAACCTGATTCTGCCTGGCAACACGAATTGATTTTAATTGGTCATAGGTACGTTCAATGAGCGCATTGCGGGCAGTTACAAAAGCAAAAACACCTGTAAATACTATAGATCCGATTCCCAGCAACAGGAAATATAGGATCATTTTCTCAGTAAGCGAGGTGCGTACCATGGGTTAAAAATAAAACAGTTTCAAACCTACATGAAAAATCAATATGATTTTAATACGCTTTCTATGAGTTATTCATTTATTTACCAAAGGGTTCTAAATCAGGAAATTTAATGTTGATTTCCTGAGCATTGAACAAAATCGTTTTACAAAGGTTTGAATAATCTAAACGGTTGAAAATAGGTGTGTTTCAAAATCGAACAGGTATTAAAATAATGTAAATCAGATAACTAGCATTTATTGGTGAATGCCTGTACTATTTGGTTTACTCGATGTTGAGACTTATATTTGCCACCGGAATTTTTCTACCCATTAACGACAAAGATATTATGCATAAAATTGGAATTTTTTATGGCGGAAGCCATAAAGGCAGTACCTATAAAGCCGCTCAGTCAATGGTAAAACATTTTGGCAACGATCATGCCGAAATGCATAATGTGAGTGATGCAACCCAGAGTGATCTTGAAAAATACCAGTATCTGATTCTGGGTACTTCGGCCTGGGGTATTGGCGAAATGCATCAGGACTGGGAGCGATTTATCGATGTGCTTGTTGAAGCCAATCTGGCCGATAAAAAGATTGCACTTTTCGGCCTAGGTGATCAGATTGAATACCCCGAAAGTTTTGTTGATGGCATGGGAACGGTATTTTGCCGGCTTCCGAATAAAGAGAATGTTGTGGGATACTGGCCAACCAAAGGTTACTCTTTTTACTTTTCTTCAGCTGAGAAAGATGGGAAATTTGTTGGGCTTGCACTTGACGAAGATAGTCAGCCTGAACTCACCGGCGAGCGGATTACAAAATGGGTCGACCAGCTTAAATCTGAATTAAATCTGAAATAGGTACGCTTTTGCCAATGTTATAGTCTGAATCCCACTGTTTGTTTACTTTAAACAGTGGGTTTTGTTGTTTTTAAACCAGACCATCATTGACGAATGTTTACTATTTTTGTTGCTTTAAACCACCAATTTGCGGTTACTTTTACATGAAAATCTGCCTCCCGCTACCATTTTTTCTGTTTGTATTACTCACTGCAGTGCAGCTCTCTGCGCAGTCGTTCAGTCCGCAATCCATCCAAAAAACCATAATCTATTTGGCTTCCGATGAATTACAGGGGCGAAAATCAGGAACAACCGGTGATTCTCTGGCAGCATGCTATATACGCGATCAATTCAGGGATGCAGGTGCTCAACTACTGGGGAATGAAGGGATACAATACTTTAATATTGTGGCTGATATTACTAGTGGGAAATTCAATCTGTTTTCTGTTTCTGACAAACCATATTTACCTGAAAAAGACTTTATTCCATTGTCATTTTCATCCAATGATAGTCTCTCCGCTTCAGTAATTTTTGCAGGCTTTGGTATTGTTGGAAATAGTGGTGAGTTAGCCTGGGACGATTACAATAGAAAGGATGTGAGAAATAAATGGGTTATGGTTTTGCGTGGTGACCCTGAACCCGAAAACACCAACAGCGCATTTATTCCGATGTCGACCGAAAGGGCCAAAGCACTCACGGCCCGCGACAGAGGAGCAGGCGGTCTGCTCATTGTTTCACCTTCAGCATTTGAGAAACAGGATAAGCCGCTCGCGATTACTTTCGACAAAACAGTCTCAGATGCAGGAATACCCGTTATCAGCATAACACGCAAACTTGCCGCTGAAATACTACAAATGCCTGTTTCGGCCATCGATTCAATCGAGAAATTGATGACATCATCTAAAAAGCAACCCGATATTCTGATTGAAAAAATTGTTAACGCCAGAACTGATGTGGTTCGTAATAAAGTAACTACCCGCAATATTATAGCACTGCTTACAGGTAACAACAAAACGCTTTCTGATGAATATATCGTTATCGGAGCGCATTACGACCACCTGGGTTTAGGTGGTCAGGGTTCAGGCTCAAGGGTGCCCGGTGAACAAGCGGTGCATGGTGGTGCCGACGACAATGCATCAGGCGTTGCTGCACTTATCGAATTGGTAAATTATTTTTCAAAACCTGAGAACAGGCCGGCGCGTAGTCTTTTATTTGTTTCATTTGGATCCGAAGAGATGGGAATTTTGGGCTCAAAGTATTTTGTAGCTCACGCTCCTGTTGATTTAAAGAAAATCAGGGCTATGGTCAATCTTGATATGGTTGGCCGGCTTAATCCTGAGTCGAATGCACTCAGCATTTCAGGAACCGGTACCTTTTTACAGGCTGATTCATTGCTGGGAGTGCTGGCAAAGAATACAAAACTCGACATAAAAAAATCACCTGATGGTTACGGGCCTTCTGATCATGCATCGTTCTATGGCGAAGGTATTCCGGTTCTTTTTCTTACTACCGGAGCACATGACGATTACCACACACCTTCGGATGTTGCCTCACATATAAACTACGAAGGTGAGGCTGAAGTGCTTGGATTAACTTCCCGGCTGATAGCTTCGCTTGCGGATCTGGTTCCTGCCCCTGTATTTAAAGAATCCGGATCGCGGCGCGAAAGTGGTAATTCTGGACGCAATCTAAAAGTTACTCTGGGAATTATGCCTGACGTTTCGGGGGCTGAAACCTCAGGTGGCATGAAAGTGGAAGGTACACGCATAGATGGCCCTGCGCAAAAAGCAGGCATGGTAAAGGTGATATTATTACGGCCATTAACGGAATGCCGGTTTCTAACATTTACGATTACATGACCCGAATGGACAAGCTAAAACCGGGCGATACCGTGAATGTTGAAATACTTCGAAACGATAAAAAGGAAATTCTCATTATTCAGCTTTAACCGCAGCAACTGCGCAGTGTTGCCTTAAGTATGGTTAATATTCTTACACGGGATGTCGCTTACAAGTTTATTAAATTCGGTATTGTCGGATTTTCCGGTGTTTTCGTCGATTTTGGATTTACATACATCTGTAAGGAATGGCTTAAGATTCAGAAATATGTGAGTAATGCAATCGGATTTACCCTGGCCGCAAGCAGCAATTATTACCTTAACCGGGTTTGGACATTCAACAGCAACAATCCTGATGTTACAGTTGAGTATGGGCGATTCCTGTTTATATCGGCTATCGGATTGCTGATAAGCACCCTGGTTTTATACCTTTTAGTTACAAGAGCTAAGTTTAACTTTTACTTTGCCAAGTTGCTGGCAATAGTTGTAGTTACCTTCTGGAATTTTATTATCAATCTGAATTTCACGTTTTTGGCATCCTGAATCCCAAAAGCGCAAATTTTCTTTTATCCTGAATTTTAATTCGATTTGGTAAAGTTTTCAGGAACAACAATAATAAAATCAGCAACACCTTCATTTTCAGAATTAAGAGCTGAAACATCTGACTGTTCCGAGGTGTTTATGGTTAGGATATTCAGTTCGGGGCGCAGTTTCTTCAGATACCAGACTATCCCTTCATAATTATCAGAATGGTAGGTGCCATGATAGTGCAGAAATACTTTCCCTTTTTGCGCATGCTGGGCAATGCTATACGCCATAGTTGCATCTTTAACGGCTTGAGCTTTGGGCAGATTTTCGTTGGCATGACTGCTGCTTCCACCCATCATTTCAAGCATTCCCTTATAACCGGGCAACTCAGGGTCGTATTCAATAGGCAAAGGCGCAATAAGCTTACGGGCTTCCACATCAAGTGAATCAAGTACTTCAAATCCCGACTGATTCACAAGTGAGGCATAGCGGCGCGGTATATTGGTTGCATAAAATGAAAGACTGCTGTCGCGAGCAAACTCAAGCAAAGGTTTATAGTCGGTTTTGTAATTTGGCCAAAGCTTAGCTTCGGTTTCAAAATTCTTATCTTTCACTCTTCTACTCAGATATTCGCTGATTATCAGAGCATTGTCTGTTTCAAACATCTCAGCACCCAAAACCAGATCGTTTTTGCGTGTTTCATACAAAGCACGCGTTAGTTCGAGCTCAAGCCAATGGCAAACCGGACTGTTGTGTAATTCGCCGAAAAGTACAACATCAGCTTTAGCAGCAGCCTTTGCCAGATTCCCGAAATCAGTTTTCTTTCCTTTGGCAGTATATATGGCATAGGCAGGCAAATCGCTTTTCATCGAAATAAGCATACCTAAAAGCAGAATTACCGGAATAATTGTACTGAGCTTGTTTATTTTCATGGATGATGATGTTTTGTTAATTGATGATGTTTGACTAACCGGGTAAAAGCATGGAGGCATCAAATGCCAGTGGCAGCAGGTTCTCGATTCCTTCAACCTGTATAGTGCGGCCGGTTTCGCCGGCAAATGTAATTTTTATTTTTTTCCCCTGTTTGCGCTCATATTCGGCAATAACCTGTCTGCAGGCACCACAGGGTGGAATGGGTTCGGTCACTTTACCGTTATTGGTATTTACGGTAATTGCAATACTTTTAATTATGGCTCCGGGATTTTGCGCTGAAGCGTGAAACAACGCCACTCGTTCGGCACATAGTCCCGATGGATAGGCGGCGTTTTCCTGATTGTTGCCTGTAATAATCTGGTTGTCATCAAGTTGTAGAGCGGCTCCCACCCTGAAACCTGAATAGGGTGCATATGCTTTTAGAGCCGCCTGCCTGGCATGCTCTATGAGTTCCTGATCCTGTTGAGGAAGTTCAGAAAGGCTTTTTGCTTGTGAGAATCTGACCTTAATCTCGCTGTATTCCATAGGTCGAGCAGTTGATTGATACGGTAAATGTAGGAAAAATATTTACAATGGCTTGTCTGGTTCACCATTCTCGTGCGCTTTGCGCTGACAGCTAAACAACAGAAACGCATTAAAGAAAGCAAAAAAGGTCGCTCCGGCCTGCGTTTCGAGGGTGTCTTCGGTTAACATCGACATAACTACAATCGCAAAAAACACCATATAATAGTAGCTGTGGTATTTTCCGGTAATCAGCATAGGGTATACAAGCGAAAAAATGAAAATAAGAAGTCCTATAATACCCAGTGCTATAAAAATAGCCAGAAATTGATTGTGTGAGCGGTTGCGGTATGCATCTTCAAGTTTCGAGCCCATTTGCTTATAGGCCTCTGAAAATGCTTCATTCAAATCGCCCGTACCTACCCCGGTTAGCCAATGATGGCTGATAATGAAGGCTGAGGTTTTCCAGTATTCAACCCTCTGCATTACCGAGGAAGCATTGGGGTCGCCATGCCTTATGTAATTGTTGTAACCCATTATCATCTGATCAAGGCGCGACGAGAGGCTAAAATTGCCTAAATAGGCAGCATCAGCAACTCCATTTTCAATCTGATTTATTTCTGAATTACTCAGTTTGCTCAGCCCTTCAGCATCTTTCCGAAGCCCTTTTGAATTAAGATACCGAATAAGGGTATAGCTAAGTTTCTGATTTTTATGGTCGTAACCATCGAAATCGAGATTGCTTCTTTTATTCCAGCCATAACGTAGCTCAACCGGTGCAATATATAAACCAACGTATCGGCCTTTTTCAATTCCATAGGAGCAGGTATCATGAACATAAAGGGCGCCGTACCTTGTATATTTATCCAGCTTGCTTAGATCAACTGGTTTAACAGCGTAAAAGTCGTGTGCTTTTTTAACAAACGCACTAATGGCAAATACCGGAGAAATCAAAACCAGCAAAAAGAGTGAATATCTGGGAATCGAGGCTTTTATCCTCAATATAAAATAGAGAATAAACAGGTAGAATAGTAAGCCTGAGATCACCAGCCCTGTAAGTGACTCAAGAATGATGAGAAAAAAGAAAAACCACACTGCAGTAGCAGCAATCAGAATCTTCTTCCATCTGAGCACAAATATATTCTTGTACAGAAAATAGATAAGTATAAAAAATGAAAGACATATGGTTAGGCCAAAACGAATGTGCGAAATAAATATGCTTATTTCGCGAGGATCACTCACATGCCGGGTTAGCAAAACCCAAATGCTGGCGATAGTGCCTGAGAATACAGCGAAAATAAAGAAAATGAGCAATTTGGTAAATCTTTGCCTGCCGAGTGGGCGGCTTGTTGCGAGGATTACAGGCAGGCTCAGCAAGGGGAGTTTAATCCTCAGGTCTTTAAGCGCATAATGCACATCTGATGAATACAAAAGCCCTGCTACATGCATCAGATAGAGTGATATTACTGCCAGTGCCGCCGGATTCCGGAACAATTGCCTGAATTTTGAAACCAGATTGCCTGCAATCGTACTAAGGTAGTTGCGCACGATTAGCCCGGCCGATCCATTGCTGACCGGAAATTCAGCCCCTTCGTGTATCCAGAATACCAGCATCAGAAACTGCGAAATACTCATTCCGAATTCCGAAAGCGGAATGGACATAGCTAACAGAATCATCGAATAATACATCAGCGAGGAGGCATCGGTTTTAAAACCGCCTCTTGCTGATGCTTCGGATGCTCCTGCAACTAATTGCATTATGATTTGGTATTGGTCAGGTTGCTGGTTCCGTCGAGAATGGCTTTATAGGTTTTGGGGTCACTCAATATTTCTATGGCCGATTCTACTTCCTTATCATCGGTAAGTGAAGATTGAATGCGGCCTTTCTGATAATAGTAACGGGTAACAATTTCATCGCGCAGCATCATTTTAAGTTCACTGCTGAATTTCTCCAGATCTGTCTGTTTGTTGTGCTGCATTTTCGATTCAAGCTGTTCGAATTCTTTTTTCAATTCTTCATAATATTGTTCCTTTTCGGCAATTACCTTCAGGTCGGCAAGCATTTTTTCGCTTCTGGTGGTGTAATCATAATCTTTGTTTTGCAACCAGGCTACAAAGTCGTTGTAAATTTCATTATTAATAACAAAGTCAGCTGGAGCAGCAATTGTAGCATGCTCACGTTTAAACTTGTTCGCATAATCAAAAATGAGGTATTTACTAATCAGGCTTATTGCGATATTACTTACCAAGGGTTCTTCGGCCGAAATATCCGGCTTTATACCTCCACCATCGTATACAACTCTGCCGGCTCTTGTTTTAAAGCTGTGAATCAACGAGTCGGGTATGTGCTGCGAAAATCCCAAACTATCCCTACTGCCATAATCTATGGCCTGAATACATCGACCGCTCGGAATATAATACTTGGCAACAGTTACCTTCATTTGCGTGTTATACGTAAGCGGGATAATATTCTGCACCAATCCTTTTCCAAAGGTACGCTCTCCCAATATTATGGCCCTATCAAGGTCCTGCAGAGCTCCGGCTACAATTTCAGAGGCTGAAGCGCTGTAATTGTTTACCAGCACAACAATCGGAATTTCAGGATCAACCGGTTGCACAAAAGTTTTATACGATTTATTTCTATCAGGAGTTTTTCCCTTGGTGCTAACGATAAGTTCTCCTTTTTTCACAAAAAGGTTGGCTATACTCACGGCTTCATTCATTAATCCACCGCCATTATCTCGCAAATCAATGATTACACCGGCCAGGTTTCCGTTTTCGCGCAATTTAGTAAATGCGTCTTTAACTTCTTTGGCTGAATTCTGTGTGAAACCGGTAAGTTTAATATAACCAATATTGTTTTTCAGCATTTCGCTGAATGCAACATTCGGAATGGTAACATTTTCGCGAAGCAAATCCAGATCAAAAGTTTTGGTATCGCCATCGTGCATCAGCGTGAGCTTTATCAGGGTTCCTGGCTGGCCTTTGAGGGCAGTGCTGATATCGTCAACCGATTTACCTTTGGCATCCTTGCCGTTTATTTTAACAATACGGTCGCCGGCCAACAGTCCGGCTTTGGCTGCAGGCGAATTTTCGTAGGGTTCACTTACTACAATATAATCACCTTGTTTATGAATAAGTGCACCAATACCGCCATACTGCCCGGTAGTCATAAAGTTGAAATCTTCAATTTCGGCTTCCGATATAAAAACGGTATACGGATCGAGTTTATCGAGCATGGCATCAATGCTGGTTTTAACCAGATCGCCGTAATTCAACTCATCTACATAGTTGTTGTTGAGTTCTTTAAGCACCGAAGTATAGATATCGAGATTCTTAGAAATCTCGAAATTCGATGAGTTTTGGCCCGCAGCAATCAGAGCAAATTGAAAGGCAGCCAGAAATACAAGCAACGGGGTTAGGTATTTTTTCATAAATTGCATAATTTACAAATTAAGGAACCGGATCGTATCCGCTGCCTCCCCATGGGTTGCACGAAGCAACACGTTTTATGGTTAGCCAGCCACCTTTAAACGGACCATGTTTTTTAATCGCTTCAACGCCATAAGCTGAACAACTTGGAGTGTAGCGGCAGGAGGGAGGCAGATAGGGCGAGATGGCAATTTGATAAAGCCTGATTATTCCGATAAACAGGCTACCGATCAGTTTTTTCATAGGCTTGAATAAAACGCTGTAGAAGTAGATTTATTATTGCCTGAAGTGAATTGATTTCAGGAATTTCTTTACCGGTATATACAAAAGCCACTAATGCCTTTTTACCATTCAACTGAACTTCAAACACACTTTTTTGCTCTCTGAAACACTCTCTCAGTAAGCGCTTTATGTAATTTCGGTCAACAGCTTTCTTAAAATTTCGTTTCGAAGCAGTTACAAGCACCTTAAAAGTTTCAGTTGATGTCCAGCTTCCCGGAAGCCAGTAAAGTTTTACAGGGTATTTAAATTCGCTGTACCCTTTTTCAAACAGCCTGGTTATTTCCTTTTCGCTGCAAAGGTGTTCCTGCTTGCCGAATTTTTTCATCGAATTTGTTTATGAAAATCTTTTGCAACAGGCAGGCAGTTGCAAATCATTATTTGGCCTTGTGGTTGGCAGCAATAAATTGTTCAATTGCTTTGGCCATCGAAGGGGCTGATGGAGTAGGTGCTTCAACCGAGATTGTAAGTCCGGCTTCACGGGCAGCATTGGCAGTAGTTTGTCCAAAAACACCAATAACTTTCTCACCCTGAGCAAAATCAGGAAAATTTTTCATCAAAGACTTAATGCCTGAAGGACTAAAGAATATCAGCAAATCGTATTTGCTCAGGTCGAGAAACGACATATCTTCAGCCACTGTGCGGTACATTACAGCCTTGGCATAATTTATCTTGTGCTGATCGAGTAGGTCCGATAGTTCATTATTGTGCTCTTCGTTGCAAGGTAACAGGTACTTTTCGGTTTTGTGCTTACGGATTATATCAACCAGGTCGGTGAGTTCCTGCTTGCTGTAGAAAATTTTGCGCTTACGATACTGAATGTATTTCTGAAGGTAAAAGGCTATAGCCTCTGATGAACAAATATACTTCATGGTTTCAGGAATATCGGTGCGAAGCTCGCTGGCTAGCCTGAAAAAATTATCGACACTGTGCTTGCTGGTGAAAATAACCGCTGTCTGGTCATTCAGCCTGACTTTGGTTTCCTTACGGAAATCTATCGAACTTAATCCCTCAATTTTGAAGAATTTGTAAAAGTCGACATTGAGGCAGTATTTCTTAATTATTTCACCATAAGGTGATTTCTCAATCTCAGCAGGTTTTGGCTGCGAAATGAGTACATTCTTAATTTTCAAGTTAATTAGAAATTAAAATTTAACAAAGTTGTTTTCTGCCATTCCGGTATTAATTCTCTGTTAATCAATTATTGAGGCCAACCTTATGAGAAATACCACCGGTAGAATTTCGAGGGTGCAAAGATACAAAAATAAATGCAATACCGAAAACGTTTGCACCGCCATTCCGGCCATTAAACTTCTTACAAACCGGAAGGCAATGGCTAACAGCACTATGCCAAGTGCTACCTTGAGTACAATCACTTCTCCGGTGTAGAAACCGGCCAATACCAAAGGAAAAATAATCAAACCTGTGGCAAGGTTAAAAATAAGATTGGTAAGAATCAGCTCACCGGCCTCCTGCCTGCTTCTGAATATCCATCCGGTTAGCCTGATCAAAAGCAGCTTGAATAACCATAACCCCAAAACGCCGCTGATGATAAACAAAAACGGAACAATATTCACCTCATTATTAAGCCAGCTGAAAGTAAACTGGCCCCGGAGCTTATACAAAAGAATGCTCAAACTAAAAAGATATATAAACCCGATGGCAGGGGTAAGCTTTTCTGTTGGAAGGTTTCCGTCGCGCACAAGCTGATTCACATTATATCTGGCAAATACTGCTTTGAAAACCTGTCGGATACGCCTTGCATAAAAAACGCGAACCCAAACCAGAAGCACAATACTCAGAATAAAAAGTCCGGTTGCCCAGTCGTTGTCGACAACTTTTCGCTGCATCGGTTCGAAATGCCCCGGATTGCTTTTATAGGTTAATATAGAAGGCCGAATCTCAACTTTTTGAACTTGTTGTGGCGGATGCACTTCACTTCCGTTGAATCCGCCTGCAATCAGCCTGACTTTAATCAATGGCTTTATCGCTGTATTGTTGAGACTGTCGGCTACAAAATCTCCATAATAAAGTACTGTATCCTTTGCAGGAACTTCGCTTATGGTGTAAGGGCCACCCAACTGAGTATAAGAAACGGGTTCAGACATGTGAAAAACTTGGTGCAAAATTACAATTTTTTTAACCTCCTGATTTTATGGTGAGGGCTTACCGGTTTTTTTTAAACGGCATGAATTTTTTGTTAAAAGCTGTTTCAAAATATGCAAGACAATGATTTTCAGCTTTTGTTTGTGTTATTTTATTCACAGAATAATTCTATCATTTTCACTTATTTCCGGTGAATAAGTTCTAACTTTGCACCCCGTTAACTAATATCAACTACCATTCCTCTATAGTCATGTCACTCATGAAAGCAATCAGGGAAAATGCACAAAAAGCAGATAGGTGCATTGTTTTACCTGAAGGAACAGAAGAAAGAACCCTTAAAGCTGCTGATTTCATCCTCAAAGAAAAGCTAGCCCGCCTCATTTTACTCGGAAGCAAGTCCGAAATTGAACAAAAAGCCATTGAATTCAGGCTACAGCATGTACTCAAAACTACCATTATTGATCCGGCAAACAACCCTGATCAGGCAAAGTATGCCAAACTCCTGTTCGAAATCAGAAAATCGAAAGGAATGACTTACGAAGAGGCTTTGCACCTTGTTACTGATCCTTTGTACCTGGCAACACTTTTGATAAAAAATGGGGAAGCCGATGGCGAAGTGGCCGGTGCCATGAACTCAACCGGGAATGTGCTCAGGCCAGCGTTTCAAATTGTTAAAACGCTGCCGGGAATCAGTGTCGTTTCAGGCGCATTTCTTATGATTTTTAAGGATAATCCTTTTGTTCCCGGTAATATACTCGTATTTGCCGATTGTGCGGTGCATCCTGATCCTACTGCGGCTGAACTAGCTGAAATTGCTATTTCAACCGCTTATACAGCACAGAATATTGCCGGAATTGAGCCAAGGGTAGCCATGCTGAGCTTTTCGACCAAAGGCAGTGCCAAGCATGCTTTGTGCGATAAGGTAACTGAAGCTACCCGTCTGGTCCGTGAAAAAGCTCCCTGGCTTCCGGTTGATGGTGAACTACAGGCCGATGCCGCTCTTGTTGAATCGGTGGGTATGCACAAAGCACCCGGAAGTGAAATTACCGGAAAAGCGAATGTTCTTGTTTTTCCGGGTCTTGAGTCGGGAAATATTGCCTATAAACTGGTGCAACGCCTTGCCGGTGCCGAAGCTATAGGTCCTGTGCTGCAGGGAATGGCAGCCCCCATCAACGACCTCTCAAGAGGTTGCTCGGTGAGTGATATCGTAAATCTTGTTGCCATTACAGCCAATCAGGCTGCTGGCATGGCAAAATAACAAAACCTTAATATTTTTAAAATGACAGAACGTCTTGAAGATTTTAGCTTAGGTAAAACAATCCAGCCGAAGGGCTCTATACACAAGGTCGGTGTTATCGGCTGCGGAACTATGGGGCAGGAGATTTCAGTGCTGGTGAGTCAGTCGGGAATTGAAGTGATTTTTATTGATGTAAGTGAAGAACGTGTAGCTGAAGTATTACGGAAAATTGAAAATCAGCTCGACGACCGCATAAGTAAATGGGGTTTGACCGGTAGCGAAAAAAAACTGATTCTTTCGCGCATCAAAGGATCTACTGATTATTCGATGCTGGCTGATTGCGAAATTGTATTTGAAACCGTTAATTCAAAGAAAAAGGGCACCAGCCTCGAGCTGCGTCAGGAAATTTTCCGTAAAATCGAATCCGTAGTTGGCCCTGAAACTGTAATAGCTTCGAATACAGCAACTTTAATGATTTCTGAAATTTCAGCAGTGCTTAAAGTTCCGCAGCGCGCAATGGGCTTGCATTTCTTTTCGCCGGTGAACAAAATAAAAATTATTGAGGCTGTAAAATCGGTGTATACCAACGATGAAACTTATGCATTGGTAAGCAAGCTTGCCCTGCTGATGGGTAAAAAACTGATCAATGTAAACGAATCGTCAGGCAACATTAGTACCCGTATGCTTGTGCCGCTGATCAATGAAGCCTGCGAAATTCTGATGGAAGGAGTGGCTATTGTTCCTGATATTGATGAAACCATGCGCGAAACATCAGGATTACAGTTAGGCCCGTTTGAAATGGCTGATAAAATTGGTCTTGATAAGGTGCTGAAATGGATGGAAAATCTATATACCGAATTTGGTGAACAAAAATACAAGCCTTCGCCGGTCTTGAAACGCCTTGTTAGGGCCCATCTGGTTGGACGCCGTGTTGGAGAAGGGTTTTACCTGTATCAGGGTGGCAAGCGCCTGCCCAAAAAAGGCACCATCAAAAATCTGGGCCGCGAATAGTCAGGCATTTATTCACTGTAAAAGAAATCAGAATGAAAATTGTAGTATTGAATTGCGGCAGCTCATCCATTAAATATCAGCTTTTTGATATGCCTACTCAGGAAGTGCTTGCCAAAGGATTGGTTGATAAAATCGGGCTTAAAGGTTCGTTGATTAAACATACCCGGAACGATGGAACCGAAGTAAAACTTGAAGGTGAAATACTGGATCACCAGGCCGGCATCGAATACCTGCTTGGCGTTTTGATAAGCCCGAAATATGGAAGCATCGCCAGCCTGAACGAAATTGAAGCTGTTGGACACAGGGTTGTTCATGCCGGCGAAAAGTTTAATGGCAGTGTTTACATTTCGCCTGAAGTAATTGGGGCGCTTGAAGAATGTATCGATCTTGCTCCATTGCACAATCCGCCCAATTTAAAGGGAATCTACTCTATCACCAGCCTGCTTCCCGATGTTCCGCAGGTTGGAGTTTTTGATACTGCCTTCCATCAAACCATGCCCGATTACGTGTATTTGTATGGAATTCCCTATTCGCTTTACGAGAAATACAAAATCCGCCGATATGGCTTCCATGGTTCATCGCACCGTTACGTTTCAAAACGTGCAGCTGAAATTCTGGGCCGGAAGCTTGAAGATATGAATGTGATAACCTGCCATTTAGGCAATGGCGCTTCAATTGCTGCCATCAGCAAGGGTAAATCGCTTGATACCTCAATGGGCATGACTCCGATCGAAGGTTTAATGATGGGCACCCGTACCGGTGACCTGGACATCGGAGCCTTTATTCAGATTATAAATAAGGAGGAAATTGATGTTCCGATTGCCAATATTCTGGTAAACAAACATAGCGGAATGCTTGGAGTTTCAGGTGTTTCGTCGGATATGCGCGATGTTGAGCTTGCAGCTGAGCAGGGCAACAAGCGTGCAAAGGTAACCCTCGAAATGTATTACTACCGCATACGTAAATATATTGGAGCTTATGCTGCTGCAATGGGTGGTGTTGATGCCATTGTGTTTACAGGTGGTGTGGGTGAAAACGATGCTGTTACCCGCAGGCTTACCACCAGTGGCCTCGAATTTATGGGTATTGAATTCGACGAGTCCAAAAACAAAGGGCTTCGTGGCAAGGAAGCTATTCTTTCAAAGGAAACATCAAAAGTTACTGTTATGGTAGTACCAACCAACGAGGAACTTGTGATTGCCATGGATACTTTTGAAATTGTTACTGAAATTAAGTAATAACTTCAAATCTTAAAAAAAGGAGAGGCAGCTATGGGCTGCCTCTCCTTTTTTAGTGCCTTATCGCTATTCATCCATCGACTCCAGCAACTCATCGGTAAGTTCAAGGTTGTGAAATACATTATTGATATCATCGTCTTCTTCAAACAAATCAATCAAACGCAGCACCTTTTTTGCAGCATCCTGATCTACCTTCACGGTGTTTTTTGGGATGCGCTGCAATTCAGCATTCTCCGGCTCAATACCAAGTTCCTCAAGTTTTTTAATCATGGCGCCAAAATCTTCCATGGCGGTAGTAATGGTAATGGTTTCATCCTCAACCTGAATGTCTTCGGCACCGGCATCAATTACTTCAAGCTCAAGGTCTTCAAGGTTGATGGTTCCTTCTGGAATGGTAAAAACCCCCTTACGGTCAAACAGAAAAGTCAGCGAGCCGTTGGTGCCCAGACTACCACCGAATTTGTTAAAATATGAACGGATGTTCGATATGGTACGCTGCTGATTATCAGTAGTGCATTCAATATAAAGGGCAACGCCATTGGGCGCATAGCCTTCGTAGGTAAGCTCTATATAATTTGCAGCATCCTTATCCGATCCTTTGTTGATGGCCCTCAGGATATTGTCTTTAGGCATACTGGCACCTTTGGCATTTGAGATGGCAAGCCTGAGTCTCGGATTTCCGTCGGGATCGGCCCCGCCTTCTTTAACAGCAACGGTTATTTCTTTAATGATACGCGAAAAAATCTTTGAGCGCTTGGCATCCAAAGCTCCTTTTTTGCGTTTGATGGTCGACCACTTATTATGTCCTGACATATATAATTGAATTAATTTGAGTTCCGTTTTTAGAAGGCAGTTTTTTTACAACAGCATAGTTGCAGGTTGTGGAGCGGTAAAATTAATGCTTTTTTTTAAATTGAAAAATGCTGTTACCCTTTCGGATAACAGCATTGGCAGATGAATCAACAAACTGTTTACCAGCCTGCAAGGGTTATACCTGCAGAAAATGGGTACAGTTCGGGGCCTTTATTGTCTTTAAACAGTGAATTGAGCGAATAATTGGCAAACAGGTTAACCTTTCCCCAGCCGATGCGGCCGGTTAAATCGAATTTAAAGGGGCGCATTCCAAATCCGCTATCATCGCGGTATTTTTCTTTTTGTTTCTGGCCATCGTCATAAACCATTTTGGTGTGTGAGCCTATTCTCAAACCCGAGATTACACCTCCTCCAATGTGGAAACTGTTTTTCTTGGCAAAACGGTTGGTCTGGAATTCGAGGATCAGCGGAAGTGTGAGATGTGTAACCACCAGTTTGCTTTTGGTGTAGCGCTTGTCGCCTTCGTACATGTAGCCGGTAAGCATACCATCTGTTGCATCAATTACTGCGTTGTTGTTAAAGCGATAGTTTTTCCATTCGAGCCCCAGGCCGGTTGTGAGTCCGAATTTATTGCTGATGATGTTAAAATTCTGTTCAAAGAAATTAAGGGCAAACATCATCGATTTTTCATACCTGAGGTCCATAAAGTCATATCCATCAGGCATGTCAACTTTCATGGAGTTGTTGAGGTATCCATTTACTCCAAACTCAACACCGCCCCAGTGACCATCAAAACGATCAGCCCGGTTCCGTTTAAAATCTACATTACCATCGTCATCAACCTCAAGTTCATTGTTGCCGATTTTTACTTTGGTAGGTTTGCCTTCTACAACCTGCACCTGAATATCGCCAATATTAATCAGCGTTGAATCGCTGTCGGCTCCAACATTAACAGAGAGTTCTGTTTCTTTGTCAATTTCAGCCGGATTCTGAAGCTTAAGAGTGTAATCGCCGGTTTGGGATATTTTTTTCAGATCGCCGTTATCATAGTAAATCAAAGATCCGGCACCGCTCACTTCGGCCTGAATTACGTTTACAGCATAAATCTTTGCTTTGGCTGCACCGCTAACTTCAATATTTACCGATTCGGTCGACATTTTGAGCGCATTAAATAATGCTGCACCTGAAACATCGGCATTTTGGGTAGCTGCTTTACCGCTGAGGTCAACTTTGGCGGCTCCGCTTATATCCGATTTAACCGACTGAGCATCAAGGGTGAGATTCATTTTTGCTGCGCCACTAACATCAAGCATAAGCGATTCGGTTTTAAGGCTGCCTTCCGAAATAAACTTAGCTGCTCCCTCGGCTGATAGCATCGTAAGTGCTGGAATTTCTACATATACTTTCATGGCTGTCGGGTTGCGCATCCCATCTGATGAAATCACTAAACGGTTGCCGTTAACATCCGTGCGAATATTTTCGAGGAAGTTGTCGTCGGTTTCAACAGTAACTTTAAGCTGATCAGCCTGACTCAGAATTACCTCAAAGGCGCTTCCGGCTTTAATTTCGGTGAATCGCTGAACTTCGCGCACTTGTTTCTGAACGTTACCGCTACCTTTGGTTTGCGCGTAAATGGCGCTGGTGCCTGCCAGCAGTACCGTTAATGTGAGTGCTGCAGTGTAGAGTTTTGACAGTGTTTTCATGGTTTATTGTTTTATGTCTTTGGTGTTGTGACGGTGTCATATGGCAAAAAGTTACTAAAGGCTTATTTTTTTCTGGCGTTTGGTTCAGGCTTATCAATATAAACTGCATTAAACGCAAAATTGAATTCCTGAACCTATAGCAAAATGGGGGAGTTCACCGGGTTTAAAAGCTTAATTTCCAGCGTGTCTGCGGCCAATGGTATAGCCGGCATCGCCATCCAGAATTTTAACTTTTTGGGTTCGGCCGTCAGCATTGGCAATACGCTTAAGTTTCAGGTTGTTGTCGGTGAGCATGTTAAAACCTTCGAGGCCAAGGTTGGCAATAGTCCATCCATTCATGGCGCCTGGTACCTGAGAAGCAATCTGAGCGCCACTTTTTAAAATCTGGTTCACACGCTGACCCGTGCCTGCCCGTGGTAATATCCTTTTTTCGGGTTCATTTTCGAGGCTGGCGAGAAACGATTCCTGTGAATCACGGATTTCGTCGAAAAGGCTGGAGTAAAAGTTGCGGAGATTCCCATTGAATGGCTCAGAAGTCTTGTTTAAAAAACCTTTGGAAGGCACCCGGTTGATAAGCGGCTCTTCTGAAGGTGTTTCTATTGGCATGCTTTCAGTTTTGGGTTCAGTATAAGGTTGCGTCTTTTTAACTACAAATCTTGCCTTCTTGGGCTCAGTGTCAGCACCAACTTTCTGCACTCGCTGTTTTTCAGTGGCTGAAGCCGGCTTTTTGGTGTTACCGGTATTCTGCTGCTGCTGTGTTGCAGGTGACTGTTGTGCTGTTTGATTCTGCTGCAAAGGATTAAGTGCCCAGAAAATCTCAACAATCAGAAAAAGAACTGCAATGGCAGCAGCCCCACTTATCCACGGGCGAAGAACCAAAGTCGCCTTTTTTGTGATAGCTGATTTGGCCGGGTAAATTATTGCCGTATCAGGTTCGAGCCTCATACGTTGCATAAGCAGGTAAGTTGAATTTGTTTCCGGATGATGCGCGGCAAATTCAAAAATACGCTGGTGGCCTGCTTCGCTCAGGTCGCCTTCTGCATCAGCAGCAAAATAGAATTCGAAATTCGTCAAATTTATATGATGTGCATCGGCATCAAAAGGTTGAACAAGCAGTTCTTTGAGTAGGTATGAATCCTTCGTTTCCGGATCAAGAATCAATTTGCCAATTTCCGAAATCTCCTCCTCAATATCCGGATTCAGCTCAAGAAAAAGCAAAAACTCAGCATGCTCAACCGTGCTGAGTGTATGGTCGAGAAACGATGATACGTAATTCGGATAATTGTCTCTGTTTATGTTCATCCTGCTTGAGGCATTTCTCTCTTAATACCTTAAATTTTAAATTACTGTATCCAAACTGCCAATATAATTCTTCAGATTCACGCGGCCCCTGTAAATGTAAACTTTCACCTGCGATTCACTAAGCCCGGTGATTTCGCCGATTTCTTCATAGCTGTAACCCTCATAATCGCGCAGGGTTATTACCAAACGCTGAATTTCGGGTAAGGTATCAAGGGCCATCGATAACACCTTTTGCAAATCGCTGTAGGCATGGGTAGTGGTTAGGCTTTCAGTTTTCACTTCGTCAAGTGTGGTTTGCCGCTTATTGCGCCTGATATCATCAATCATGGTATGATAGGCTGTGGTGAAAAGATATGATTTAGCCTTCTCTGCCTTGATATCGACCAATTTTTCCCACATCCTGAAAAACGAGTCCTGCACAATGTCGCGTGCACGCTCTTCGTCTTTCAGGTTTTTGAGTACGAACCTGTAGACACCATCGGAATAATTCCTGACGCAAAGATTATATTCGGCTGTTGTCATCTGCCATGATTGGTTCAGTCGGATGTAATTATGACAATTAACTGGCCCAAAAGTTACAGCAATTTACTACATTTGGTAAAAAAATTGCAGGTTACCATATTTGAGCCTGTTTTACCCGATTAATTTAATTTTCACTTTCTATGGGTTCATCCCGCAACAAAAGGCCAATCCTAACCTATAAGCTGCCCGAGCTGTTCAGCGAGTGGACCGAAGGCAATATACCAGCTGAAAATTCTGAAAAAGTTGATTATTCAGTGTACACTTATCTCAGGCCTAAGGGTCGTGAGCCGGTTTCATACTCATTTAACAACAGCACTTCTCAGCAGCGCGATACCGGGTTTAATCATAAATTATCGTGCCTGTGGTTGCACGCGGTAAAGCAATTGATGGATGAAGCTGAGTTTGAGGATGATGAAGTTATCCAAAGCGGTTCACCGGTTGAATATGTGTTTATCATAACCGAGAAGGGCTATAATTATAAATTTCTTGTTAGTAAATTTCCGGTAATGGCCTGTAGCCAGGGGCCTGGCGTATTCGTTTCATTAAGAAATGTAACCTTTTTTGCTGATACGCTCAATCAGACAGGGAGCCGCAAAGTGCTGTTCAGTCTGGTATCGGAAAAAATGTCAGATGTTTTTTTTGTGGTTGATACAAGCGGTAGCCTAACGTTTCTGAGTGCTTCAGTTAAAAATTTGTCGGGGTATTCACCCGAAGAAATAGAACAATTGCCTTTGCGAATTATTTTTGGTGAGGATGGAGAGAATAAAATTGTGAATGTTTGGCAGAATTTTACGCAAAAACTTAAAGCCGGAGAATCTATCAGCGAATTTCAGCCTGAAACACTTGAACTGGAATTTTTACGAAAAGATGGCATTTCGCGCTGGGCAGAAGTAACCCTTACCACCTTCGCTGCCGATGGCAGTCAGATAAGCGGCATGTATGGCCTTATACATGATATAACCAGCCGGGTAATCAGTCATGAAGCCATCAGGCAATCGCTGGCCTACGAAATGAAACTGAGTGATGTAAAGTCGAAGTACATTTCGTCAATTTCGCATGAATTCAGAACTCCCTTGTCGATCATCTATTCAAACCTTCAGCTTCTCGAAAGCCATCAGGCTGAGCTGGATGCCGAAACAGTAACCGAAGCCTATGAGCTAAGCAGAATGGCTGTAAAAACATTACTCAGGGTGCTTGATAAAGTTACGGTTATCGATTCAATCAAAAAAGGGCGTATTGAATTCAGACCAGCGCTTACCAATTTGCCTGAACTTTGCAACAAGCTGGTAAAAGAACTTAACGAACTTGAAATGTATCCCAACAGGGTTGAGATAAGTTTTGATGATTTTTCAGAAAAAGTTTCGATTGATGAAACGCTTTTTAGTCATATCTTTACAAATCTTTTGTTAAATGCATTAAAATTCTCGGATACTAAACTAAAAATACAAGTTGAGGTTAAGAAGCCTGCTCCCGATAGGGTTGCTATTGTGATTAAAGATCAGGGCATTGGTATTCCTGAAGATGAATTGAATTTTATTTTTGAGTCATTTTATCGGGCAAGCAACGCCAAAAATTCAAGAGGATCAGGTTTGGGACTTGCCGTTGTAAGAGATTGTTTATCGCTCCACAAAGGCGAAATTTATATAGAAAGTAAGGTTGGTGCCGGAACTACCGTTACTGCTACCTTTCCCTTAACTTTTCAGGAGGAATTAAGTAATTAACCGCATGGAGAAACGCAACGATACAGAGCAGGTAAAGATTCTGTTGATTGAAGATGACAGGGCTCTAGCCCTCACTATTTCCAATCTCCTGAGGGTGAAAGGCTACGATGTAACCCATGCTCCTGATGGGGCTGCCGGTATTCAAAAGGCATTTTCATTATTACCTGAGTTGATTTTATGCGATATCTCAATGAACGAGATAAGTGGATACGACGTATTTAATGTGCTAAAAGAAAGCTCTGCCACTGCGATGATTCCTTTCGTATTTCTTACAGCAAAATCCGATCTGAAGGATATCAGATTTGGGATGCAGCTGGGCGCCGATGATTACATAGTAAAGCCATTTGAATACGACGAACTATTGACTTCGATCAATACCAGATTGTCGAAAGCCGAAGCTCACCGCAGAGCAAATGAAGAGAAATTTATTGCATTATCAATGATTTCGCCTTACGGAATCTACATCTATCAGGACGATCGGTTTATTGAGGCCAATCCAAGTATGGCTTCAACTCTTGGATATCAGCGCAACGAAATGCTATCCATGGGTTTCGATGATTTAATCGTTGAAGAGGATAAGCCTGTTGCTCTTGAGAAAATAAAGAGATGTCAGCGTGGATTCGAGAAGGAGAACATATTAGTTTCGGAGCAATGCACCGCGACGGACACATAGTTAATCTTGAGCTATTCGGCATTGAAGGGCTTAAGGTTAAAGGCCGTTCAAGTCTTATAGGCATGCTTACCTTATCGCGGCCTGTAATTACCGAAGCGGCCGACCTTGATAAACTCAATATCAACGATCTGGAGGATTTTGAACAAGCCCTGGATTTGATAGCGGGTAAACGAAGCTATGTTTCCATTGAGCTTATCAACAAGCTTATTTCGGTGTTTCACAATAACAATGAAGAAGGGCGTGAACGGCAGTCCGACGGTGTGGTTTCGTTTTCTGAACGCGAACTCGAAGTACTGGGTTATGTATGTAAGGGTTTGTCGACCAAGGAGATTGCCGATAAAATGTTCATCAGCAGCCGTACTGTTGAAAAACACCGGGCCAATCTTATGACCAAGACCGACGCGAAGAATATTATCGAAGTGATAATTTATGCAGTTAAAAATAAGCTTATCAATATATAAGCTTAATCGAGCTTGAGTACTGCCAGAAAAGCTGATTGAGGTACTTCAACATTGCCTACCTGACGCATCCGTTTTTTTCCTTTTTTCTGTTTCTCAAGAAGTTTGCGTTTACGTGTTATATCGCCGCCATAGCATTTGGCTGTAACATCCTTCCGCACTGCTTTTACTGTTTCGCGGGCAATTACCTTAGCACCTATAGCCGCCTGAATGGCAATGTCAAATTGCTGCCGGGGTATCAGCTCTTTAAGTTTGGTGCACATGCGACGTCCAAATTCATAGGCGTTATCCTGATGGATGAGTGTACTCAGTGCATCCACAGGTTCACTGTTCAGCAAAATATCCAAACGTACAAGTTTTGCTGGTTTATAACCGGTAATATGATAATCGAATGAAGCATATCCTTTTGAAATACTTTTGAGCTTGTCGTAGAAATCAAATACAATTTCGCCCAATGGCAATTCAACGGTAAGTTCTATACGGTCACTGGTAAGATAAATCTGGTTTTTTAATACACCGCGTTTTCCTATGCAAAGCGTCATTACCGCACCCACATATTCCGATTTTGAGATAATCTGGGCAGTGATATAAGGTTCTTCAATGAAATCGAGATAGTTTGGAGCAGGCAGTCCCGATGGATTGTGCACTTCGAGCATTTCGCCCTTTGTAGTGTAAGCTTTATATGAAACGTTGGGTACGGTGGTAATCACATCCATATCAAACTCACGGTCTAGGCGCTCCTGGATAATTTCCATGTGAAGCAGTCCCAGAAAACCGCAGCGGAACCCGAATCCAAGGGCTGCCGATGATTCAGGTTCAAAAACAAGCGAAGCATCGTTAAGCTGAAGTTTCTCCATCGATGCGCGTAACTCCTCGTAATCGTCGGCATCAACCGGATAAATACCGGCATACACCATGGGTTTTACATTTGTAAAACCTTCAATAGCCTTGTCGCAGGGTCTCTTTACGTGGGTGATGGTATCGCCTACCTTAACCTCACGCGAGGTCTTTATACCTGAAATTATATACCCAACATCGCCAGCACTCAGCGTTGCCCGTGGCTGCTGATTAAGTTTCAATACACCAATTTCGTCGGCATTATACTCTTTACCGGTAGCAAAGAATTTGACAAAATCGCCTTTTTCTATCTGACCGTTGAATATGCGGAAATAGGCAATAATTCCCCTGAATGAATTGAAAACAGAGTCAAAAATCAGTGCCTGAAGCGGAGCTTCAGGATCACCTTTAGGCGCAGGAATACGCTTAATAATGGCTTCGAGGATTTCGCTGATACCCATGCCAGTTTTACCGCTGGCAGGAATGATATCGTCAGGTGCGCATCCGATCAGATCGATAATTTGTTCTTCAACTTCTTCGGGCATGGCATTTTCCATATCCATTTTGTTCATAATCGGAATTATCTCCAGATCATGTTCAAGTGCCAGATAAAGGTTCGAGATGGTTTGTGCCTGAATCCCCTGTGTAGCATCAATAATAAGTAAAGCGCCCTCGCAGGCGGCAATTGAGCGCGAAACCTCATACGAAAAGTCAACATGCCCTGGTGTATCAATGAGGTTGAGCTTGTAACTTTCGCCTTCGAAGGTATATTCCATCTGAATGGCGTGGCTCTTGATAGTGATACCGCGTTCGCGTTCAAGATCCATATCATCGAGCACCTGATCCTGCTGCTGCCGTTCCGAGAGGGTGCCTGTAAATTCAAGCAAGCGGTCAGCCAGGGTGCTTTTCCCGTGGTCAATGTGGGCTATTATACAAAAGTTACGCGTATTTTTCATCGGTGCAAATGTACGGCGATTTTAATTATGTTTATATAGCTATTTTGAGCTTGTAACAAGAGTAATTTTCTGCAATCGATTGCAGAAAATATATTTAAGTCGGATCGATTTAATTATTTTAAATTATCATATTTAATACGCTGTTTAGCAATAAGATAAAAATAAAAAATAGCTGCTGTTTTATTTTCAGAATCGCGGTTTATTGCTTACCTTTGCACCACTTTTTCTACGCGAAAATCATTAACCAAAAATTGAAAAATATGTCAAAAATTAAGTTAGCCATTAACGGATTTGGCAGAATCGGACGTAATGTGTTTAAACTGGCGCTTGAGCGCGAAAACATCGAAGTTGTGGGAATCAACGACCTCACCAACACCAAAACCCTGGCTCACCTGCTCAAATATGATTCAACCCAGGGCAAATACCCGGGCACCGTTTCGTTTGATGAAACTTCACTCATTGTTGACGGAGTTAGATATCCGGTAACCGCCGAACGTAGTCCGGCAGGCATTCAGTGGGCTGTAACTCCCGATGTGGTTGTTGAATCAACCGGAGTTTTCCGTGCAAAAGAAAGCGCAAAAGGAGGTTATGGCGATCACCTGAAGAATGGTGCTAAAAAGGTTATTCTTACTGTTCCTTCAAAAGATGCAATAGATCGCACTATCGTTCTTGGCGTTAATGACCATGATCTGAAAGAAACCGACCAGTGTATTTCGAACGCTAGCTGCACCACCAATTGTCTTGCTCCGGTTGCCAAGGTGCTTAACGATAAATTCGGAATCGAGAATGGTCTTATGACAACCATTCACTCATACACCAACGATCAGATAATTCTTGATGCTCCTCACAGCGATTTACGTCGTGCACGTTCAGCTGCTGTTTCGCAGATTCCTACTACCACTGGTGCTGCAAAAGCAGTTGGTATTGTTATTCCCGAACTCAAAGGTAAACTCGATGGCATGGCTGTTCGCGTTCCAACCCCAACCGGTTCTCTAGTCGATTTGGTTGTTAACCTTAAGGTAGAAGTAACCAAAGAGCAAATTAATGCTGCTATTAAAGAAGCTGCCGAAGGCCCGATGAAGGGGATTCTTGAATATACCGAAGATGAAATCGTTTCGGTTGACGTAATCCACAATCCTGCATCTTCCATCTTTGATGCACAAAGCACAATGGTAAACGGTAAAACTGTTAAGGTTCTTTCATGGTACGATAATGAATGGGGTTATTCAGCCCGCGTTGTTGATCTGGCCGAAAAGCTTTTCTAATTATATTGTTGTTACCTGGAAATAAAAAGGCTGCCAAAGTTGGCAGCCTTTTTATTTTGCTTACCTGAGCAGGTGAATACTATCAGTGATATTTCGTTTCTGTACTCTCACCTCATCCGGGGTTTCAGGAGAACCTACTACTTCATACACATCGCAATTGTAAAAATAAACCCCATCCGGACATTCGCGTTTGCTCGTCATGTCGCGTCCATCCCAGTTTATTTCAGGATCAGTGGTTTCAAAAACTACGATACCCCAACGGTTAAAAATCTGCATATCAACTCTTTCAACAGAAGTATATCCCGGGTAAGGCTTAAACAAATCGTTGTAAGTATCGTTATTTGGCGTAAATACATTGGGAAGTCTGTACCGCGGGCAGTTATCTATACTTACACACACCGGGTTGTAACTGGTAGTATCGATATTGCCATGAATATCAACGCCTGCAACAAAAAAACAACCGGCGATAGATTGCGGTGACTCATAGTCATAGGCTGTAATATCTGCCCCTACAGTTGCAATAATGGCATGAGGCGTGCCTTTACGGTAAATTTCGTATCGATCCAGATCCGGAGCGCAGGTATTTTTCAGATCAGTCCATCTAAAATGAATCACCTGAGCATCGCAGTCCAATTCAACCAACAGGGTAGGAGGGCATGGTGCAACATTGTCGAGAGGTGTAGAACAGGTTTCCTGCGAAAAATTGAATATCGGGTCAATATATCCCGGTGTTCCATAGGTGCCTCTGGTCCTTACTTTATAGCAGTATTGCTCATCATTTACCAGACCGGTATCAATAAAAACTGTTTGTTGCACCTGAGCAATGCTATCGAATAAACCTGTAAGTTTATTTTGTCGGTAAATCGTAAATTGCTCATTTACCCACGGTACATTGTATTGCAGTGAAAGCGTAATTTGCTTATCTGAAGGAGTGAGTTTAAGAAAAGGCGATGAAGCTGAACCTGAAAACCCTATTGTAAAGGTGTTACCTGGTGTATCATTGATAAATTCAATGCTGTAAGTATAAGCTTTATCCAGGGTGTTGAGTCCGTTATCAGTGTATGTTGTATCATTCAGGTCGGTGAATTCAGCAACCTGTACAGGTGCTGCACTGGTAAATCCTTCGGAGCGCAAGAGCCTGTAGATAAAGGGTCCCGGAGTTTGATTAAAATCCAGCTCTGTAGGTTTAGACCAAACGATGCCTATGCTACCCGATCCGGTTGAGGTGGTGTTAATGGTTACATTGGTGATCACCGGTAAGTCTTTTTTAAGGCTCGCGCATATTTCATCGGAGGTAATGCTTTCGGCACCATCATCAAACCAGGCAGTTATACGGTAGCAATAGCGTATTCCTCTTACAAGTCCTGCGCCGTTGTTATCGTCAGTGTAGCTGGTGTTTTCGGCACCATTGGTTTCAGCAATCAATCTGTAACCTGTTTCGGGCGGCACACCAGTAATGCAGGCTCCGGGATCAAATTCACCGCTGCCGGCACGCCGGTAAATACGATATCCAGCGGCTTCGCTGCAAACATGCTGATCCCAACTGATAATCATGCTGTTACCTAAGGGTAGAGCCTGCGGATTGACTACCGGGGGTGCTATAACACTGATATTGGTTGTTTTTAAATCGAACAGCCTGACCGGGCTGCCATCGTCGATGGCCTTAAAATAAATCTGATAGGGTTGTTTACGAACATGTGCGCAAACGGTGGGCCATACAAGTGTTTGGCTCACATGTCCAACTGAGTCGTCTGGCTGTTCAAAAATAGCCGGACTCACCGGAAGGAGCAATGGACCTCCGCTTGCAGTAAGTGTAATACGGTCATTATCTGCATCGCTGGCACTTATATACAGCCTTAGGGTATCACCTGCAATCACGCAGGTATCAGAAGTTACATCAAGTACTGGTGGATTGTTGTTACAGGCAGTAATGTTAACCTGCATATCGCGTGTTACATATCCGATTCGGACACCGTGTCTGTATTCTTCAATAATAAAAGCAAAATTATATTCGCCCTGAATGGTGGGTTTATCCCATACGATATCGCCGGTTACCGGATTAATGGTAAAAGTACCGGGATTTTGAGTGTCGACTTCGCTTGGCAGTTTATAGCCCAGGATGTCGAGACCTCCGGCCCCTTTGCAGCTTACAAGCTTGTAAGAAAGGCTGTCGCCATTCGGATCATATGCACCTGCATTGTGAAGATAGGGTAATCCTACGCATCCGTTATCAATAGGTGGCAGCAGAAGTACCGGCGAACTGTTGCTTCCCAGAAACGGATTGATCACAAGAAGGGTTTCGATATATAATGGAACATCCACTGAGTTGGGTATATTCTGTATACCCAGATTGCGATTCGGATCCTCAAGCCAAATGCGATAGGTTGAGGCTGAAGCATAAGTGTGGACCCCTTTGTATATGTTAAGCCGGATTTCAGGATTCACATTTTGCCCGGTATGCTCACAATATATGTTGGCAGGTGTTTGCCCTGCCGGGCCGTTGGTTCTGGGTAAAACACTACTCTCTCCATCTCCCCAGTTAATGGTAAGCTCACATCGGTCGGCTGCACTGGGAGCGAAGGTATATGTAGTAATGGTTACCTCATAGGTAAGGCCTGAAATATTGCGGTAGGTGATTTCGCCCGCACGCTGGTGTGTTGCCCATGCCTCCCTGGCGATAAATAAAGCCGGTAGGAGCACAAACAGAAAGTTGATTTTTAAACGATTGAGCAAGACCCGTTTCATGTGGTTGGTGATAGGCTAATAAAGTACTGGCAGCACATCCAAAATTAATCAAATAAATTGAAAAGCCCTTCAATTGCTACAAAAACAATACCAGCCGGATGTAATTATTAAAATCAACCATGACTTCTGAGCTGGTATAGAGAAGTAAACAATCAGGCACTCATTGCGTTCATATTATTGCTATTTTTGTTTAGTCTGTTATACTGCCTGCATGTACATTATAAATCCCGAACAGGAACGAAAGGAGATTCTTAAACGTTACCGTGAGCTTCTGAATGCCTGGAATACAGGTAACCGTGAGCGCAATCAGCGCATGGTGCGTAAGGCTTTTAATCTGGCCGTTACAGCCCATAAGGATATGCGGCGCAAAAGTGGCGAACCTTATATTTACCATCCGATTGAAGTTGCCAGAATTGTAGCTGGTGAAATAGGGCTGGGCGAAACATCTATCGTTTGTGCATTACTTCACGATGTGGTTGAGGATACCAATTATACCATCGAAGACATCAAACAGATGTTTGGCGAAAAAGTAGCCAGAATTATTGATGGACTCACCAAAATCAAAGAGCAGCTCGACCATACTACCGTTTCGGCTCAGGCTGAAAATTTCAGAAAAATGATTCTTACCCTATCCGATGATGTGAGGGTAATACTTATAAAACTGGCTGACAGACTGCACAATATGCGCACCCTCGATGCCATGGCTCCCGAAAAGAAACTTAAAATTGCCTCTGAAACCATTTATTTTTTTGCTCCCTTCGCGCATAGGCTTGGTTTATATGCCATTAAAAGTGAACTTGAAGACCTTGCATTAAAATATACCGAGCCTGAAGTGTACGCAACCATTCTTAAAAAACTTGAGGAAACGCAGGTAAGCCGTACAAAATTCATTAATAAGTTCATTTATCCAATCCGTAAAGCTCTGCTCGAAACCGGCATGGTTTTCGAAATTACCGGACGCGAAAAATCGGTATATTCGATTTGGAGTAAAATGCAATCGAAGCAAATTCCGTTTGAAGAAGTTTATGATCTATTTGCGATTCGCATTATCATTGATACCGATTATAAAAACGAAAAATACCAGTGCTGGCAGGCATATTCAATTGTAACCGACTTCTACAGTCCCAAACAAAACCGTTTGCGCGACTGGATTAGCAAACCCAAGGCAAATGGTTACGAATCACTGCATACTACCGTGATGAGCCAATCGGGCCAATGGGTTGAAGTGCAGATTCGCACCCGCCGCATGAACGAAATCGCCGAAAAAGGTTACGCAGCTCACTGGAAATACAAAGAAAAAACCAATGCTGAGAGTGGATTGGACCGCTGGTTGTCTAAAATCAAAGAGTTGCTGCAATCACCTGATTCTAATGCTCTCACTTTTCTGGATGAGTTTAAACTTAATTTGTTTGCCGACGAAATCCTGGTTTTTACTCCAAAAGGTGAAGAGAAAACCCTGCCTTACAACTCAACTGCCCTCGACTTTGCCTACAATATTCATTCAGAGATTGGCAATCAATGCATTGGCGCTAAGGTTAATCACCGTCTGGTCCCTTTAAATCACCCGCTTAAAAGTGGCGACCAGATTGAAATTATTACTTCACGTAAGCAAACTCCGCGGGTAGAGTGGCTTGATTTTGTGGTTACCGCTCGTGCGAGGTCGTTTATTAAGGATGCTCTTAAAGAACAACGCAGAAAATATGCCGACGAAGGCAAATTAAAACTTGAGAAATATTTCAACGAGCTGAAAATAGAATTTACTAAAACTAACGTTCAACGATTCCAGGAGTGTCAGAAAATCAGCTCAATTCTTGATTTGTACTTTAAGATTGCTCATGGTGAGCTGGGCCTTAAAGAAGTAAAAGAGTGTATACAGCAACACGAGAAATCGGGATGGCTCAATATAATAACCCGGCCATTTGCACGCTCAAAGCCCGTGATTCCGGCATCGCTTTCCGATAAAATGCTCGAAAAGCTTAAGACCAAAGGGATTGATGGAAATTCCTCACAAATCGAATACCAGATTTCTGATTGTTGTAATCCGATCCCGGGCGACGATGTTGTGGGTTTTAAATCGCAGGATGGCGGAATATGGATTCACCGTACCAATTGCCCCGAAGCCATACAGCTTATGTCGCGCTATGGCAACCGTATTGTTAAAACCAACTGGTCGAGTCGCGAAGCAGGCACTTTCCTCAGCGGCATTCAAATGTCAGGTTTCGACAGGCAGGGTATTATCAATGAAATTGTTAAAGTAATTTCAGAGCAGCTCAATCTAAATATCAGGCTGTTTAACATTGATTCAACCGGCGAAGTATATAAAGCCACCATTATCCTTTTGGTGCATGATACCGGCGATTTGCAAAATCTGATGAACGAACTGAAAAAAATCAATGGAGTCAGCAGCATTAACCGTATTAGCCGACTGTCCGAAACAACCCACTAATCTGCATATCCTTACGGAATATAAAATTTTATTATTTTTATTTATACTCATTATGAATAACACTTTTTTTATTACTTTTATACCCGATAATGCATGCCTTGTTACAAAACGGACATTTTGCATTCGTTATTTGTAATTATCACGTTATCAAGGTTCTGATAAAAAAATAATGAACATGAGGGATAATGACAGATTAAACTTTGACACAGTAAAAGGAATTTTTACTGAGTATCTTGAGAGTAATGGTCACCGCAAAACGCCTGAACGCTATACTATTCTGAAGGAAATTTATGCTACCGATGGTCATTTTGACATCGAAACGCTGTACATTCAGATGAAAAACAATAAATACAGGGTGAGCAGGGCCACACTTTATAACACAATTGAGTTGCTTCAGAATTGTAATCTTGTTATCAAGCATCAATTTGGAAACAACTGTGCCCAGTTTGAGCGTTCGTTCAAATTTAAACAGCACGATCACTTCATCAACATTGAATCAGGCAAAGTGCTTGAATTTTGCGACCCGCGATTGCAGGAAATTCAATCCTCAGTTGAAAAATTACTCGGTGTAACCATTACAAATCACTCTCTTACTTTTTATGGTTATACTACGAAAACAGATACGCCTGTAAAGGAATAACAGGCTTTTTGTTAAACCAAAAGGCTTGCTAACGACCTTTATGTACTTTTTGACTTCACTTTCGCAAGATTTTCTTAACATTGCATTGCTGTTGAACCCGAGGCAACATAGCCAGGTGGTTTAACAGCAATTTTTTCGAAATTAAACCAAATCAGTACTTTAACATTAAATTGTATTGTTGATGAAAGTGGATGTATTGCTAGGATTGCAATGGGGCGATGAGGGTAAAGGTAAAATTACCGATGTTTTAACACCGGGTTACGACATAATAGCAAGATTTCAGGGTGGCCCGAATGCCGGGCATACACTTGAATTCAATGGTCTCAAACATGTACTGCACACCATACCTTCAGGCATTTTTCACCCGGAAAAGAAGAATATCATTGGAAACGGTGTAATCATTGATCCCTGCATACTGGCACGTGAAATAGGCAGTCTGCGAAAGCTTGATGTTGAACCTGCAAGAAATCTTTTTATCTCAAAAAGGGCCCACCTGATTCTGCCTACTCACCGTTTGCTCGATCAGTTAATGGAAGCTGCCAAAGGAAATTCCAAAATAGGGTCAACCCTTAAAGGAATTGGTCCGGCATATACCGATAAGGTGGCAAGGCAAGGCTTACGTATAGGTGATATGGACGCTACTGATTTTCGAGAGCGTTATAATAGGGTTAAAGAGGAGCATTTTCGCCTGATTCATTCTTACCTGAATGGTGCGGCAATACCCCAAATTGAAAGCCGTTCATTTGAAGATTATGAAAATAGCTGGTTCAAAGGACTTGATTATATCAGTGATATTACGCGTATCGACAGCGAAATATTTCTCAATAATAGCCTGAAACATGGGCTTAAGGTTTTGGCCGAGGGAGCTCAGGGATCGATGCTTGATATCGATTTTGGCACTTATCCGTTTGTGACTTCTTCCAACACGATTATAGCAGGTGTATGCTCAGGCCTTGGAGTACCCCCCAAAAGTATTGGCAGGGTTTATGGCGTATTTAAAGCCTATTGCACCAGGGTTGGGAGCGGGCCTTTCCCTACAGAACTTTTCGACGAAACCGGTGAAAAACTCAGACGTATTGGCAACGAATTCGGTGCAACAACAGGTCGTCCGCGCCGCTGCGGCTGGATTGATCTGCCGGCTCTTCATTATGCCGTAATGCTCAGTGGTGTTACCGATCTGGTAATGATGAAGTCTGATGTGCTTGACGATTTCGAAAAGGTAGGTGTTTGCACCCATTACCGTATTGGGGACAAAAATGTTGAATTGCCTGAATATGAAACGCTCAGTCAGCAAATTGAACCTGTGCTGGCTCTGCTGAATGGATGGAAAACCAGCCTTACAGGCGCAAAAGACTGGTTTGATTTACCCGGTCAGTTCAGAGAATATATCAGTTATATCGAGAAATCACTTGAATTGCCTGTTTCAGTTATTTCACTGGGTCCCGGACGCGATCAGACAATTGTTAGAAGTATCTGAAAAAACAAAAGCATTTGAAAGAAATCAGGGAACTGTTCAGAAAAGATCTGATGCTTGAACTCAGACAGAAATATGCCATCAATGGGATATTGCTGTATGTGCTTTCAACTATTTTTGTTGCGCAGCTCTGTTTCGGAAGGGTAATTGACGAAAACACCTGGATTGCTCTATTCTGGATAATACTTCTTTTTGCTGCTTTCAACGCTGTTTCCAAGAGTTTTGTGCAAGAAAGCGCTTCAAGGCGTTTGTACTATTTTATGCTGGCCCCGGCAGTTGCAGTGGTATTGTCGAAAATGCTATACAATGCTTCACTTATGGTGGTTCTGGGTTTGCTGAGCCTTCTGATTTTTATAGTTTTTATGGGCTTCCCAGTTTTTAATCTGGCATTGTTTCTGCCGGCATTTATTCTGGGGTGTTTCGGATTGGCATCGGCTCTTACCATGGTCTCGGCAATTGCTTCGCGCAGTGGAAATAATGCTGCTCTTATGGCTATCCTTGGATTTCCGGTGGTTATACCATTGCTGCTTTTGCTTATTAATGCCAGCAGTTTCTCCCTAAAAAAAACTTTATTGACGGTGGATATCCTGAAAAATCTGTCATCAATTTTGTTAATCGATGTGGTTATTGTCACCCTGGCTGTAATTTTATTCCCCTATTTGTGGAGGGATTAACCTAACAACTCAACACTATGATTAAAGGATATATCTGGAAACTTTCGGCACTGGTGCTAATTTTGTATTCAGTGATTGCCGGGCAACTGGTTCATGTGCCCGATTTGCCCATCATACACGAGACCATCCGTAACCTGTTTTACCACGTTTGCATGTGGTTTGCCATGTTTGTCATGTTCGGAACTTCCCTGGTATACAGTATCAGGTATCTGATGTCGAACAAGCCAACCGACGATGTTAAAGCTTCGGAATCGGTATATAATGGCATATTTTTTGGCATACTTGGTTTAATAACCGGTATGATCTGGGCAAAATTTACCTGGGGCGATTTTTGGACCAACGACCCGCAGTTGAACGGAGCTGCTGTTAGTATGATGGCTTATCTGGCTTATGCTGTGCTGCGTAGCTCAATCGACGAAAAGGCAATGCGCGCACGTATATCAGCCGTTTACAACATTTTTGCTTTTATGCTGTTAATCATTTTTCTTGGAGTTTTACCCCGTATTGCTGATAGCTCGCTGCATCCGGGTACGGGAGGTAATTCATCCACCATGGAAGGACTGGATTTTACCATGCGTCTGGTATTTTACCCGGCAGCAATAGGTTGGATAATGGTTGCTTACTGGCTGCTCGAAATAAGGGTTAGAAAACAGAAATTAATCAGGAACTTAAACTAACATTACCATGATAGGTGAGGATAAATACCTTGTTGTAGCTATTGTGATGGCTATCATTTTTTCAGGACTCGGAGTGTATCTGTACCTGATTGACCGTAAACTCTCGAAAATCGAAGAGCAAAAGCGCAATCAGAAATAATTGCGCCGTTTCTAAATTATTCAGGTATTCAATTACCTGAAAGAGATTTGCTTATTTTTGTACCACTAACTCAACACACTACTACTATGAAACGGATTCATATTCTTCTGCTTATTGTTGTAATTGCCGCCATTGGCGTGGTTATGAGCCTTTCGGTTAACTCGTCAACATATTCAGGGTTTTCAGAAGCAATGGCTAATCCTGGCAAGGAATTTCATGTAATGGGAAAACTTAGTGCCGGCCGCCCTGTTGATTTTAATGCCATTTCTGATGCCAACAGCTTTACATTTTTTATGGTTGATAACAATGGCAAGGAAATGAAAGTGCGCTATACCGACAGTAAACCGCAGGATTTTGAGAAGCTCGAACAAATCGTTGTTATTGGTAAAGTTCAAGGCGACGAATTTGAAGCCCATAAAATGAACCTTAAATGCCCGTCGAAATACAATAACGATAAAACACCTGCAGCATTCAAGGTGCAGAACTACGAAACCGGTGCCCTTAAGGAATAAACCGGAGTATACCTAATTAAAAAGGGCGGTTTGTAAATCAAACCGCCCTTTTTATTGTGAACGCATTACATTAATTATCATGCAGTAATTTGTCAGCCAGTGACAAAAGTAGTTTCTCATTGTCGGCTACGTATTTTAGTCCTGCTTCGTGCAGGGCTTTAAGGTTTTTTTCAGATGCATCATCCATGTCGCTTTTGGCATCATAAAGCGCTGGTTCAAGACGAACGTAGTTCTCTGGAGTGCCGGTAGTTTCCCATATTTTCCTCAGTTGATAGTTAACCGTTTCTGAGTTACCCGACATCATAATATCAATAATAGGCTGAATCCATCCAATCATGCCCCAATCCTTGGCGTCATCATATAAGTAGGGTTTGGGTGTTGAACCGGTGCCAATCGATACTATAATCATATCCTTGGCATACGGTTTATCAGTTAGTTCGGGATTAGAAGTGGCGGTAGAAAAGTCGATACTTCTGGCTTCGGCATAAGCACACATGGCCGGATTATTGGCAAAAACCCCACCATCAATCAGCGGGTAGGGAGTACCGAATTCAGAATGCACCTTTGCAACCTCGAAATAGGTTGGAGCTGCAGAAGTTGCACGGGCCACTTCTCTTACTTTATAATTGTGCATTGCACTTTGCTTAGCATCAATCTGACTGAAAAAATGAGCTCTGCGATTTCTGATGTCATAGGAGGTGATCAGAACAGGTTTCAGCAGCTCACTCAGCATGGTTTCACCAAAGTAATCAAATAGCGCTTTTTCGAGTTCCGCAGCACTGAATTTCTCGTCGGTAAGACCTCCTTTGCTGAGAAGTTTCTGCTTCATCGATAATCTGAAAATATCGTCGCCCCGGTCAAGGTATATATTTACTGCTTCACGGGCTGTAAATTTGGGCCTTTTGGTCACCGCTCCGTTCGAATCACGACCAGGAACCAGATAAGTGCAGGTAAGTATTCCTCCGGTGCTGGTTCCTGCTATCAGGTCGAAGTAATCTGAAATTCTAACATCTTTACCTGCCCGGGCCATTAGTTGCTCTTCAAGAAAAGTAAGAATAACTCCTGGCAGTATACCGCGGATCCCGCCGCCATCTATCGATAGTATGCGTACTTTTTTCTTTTCCATGATTTTTAGGTTTGGTTATTCCAAAAATAATATTAATTAAGACTTAATAAAAATAAGTATGAATTATTTTTCATCAGGTACTGCAGTTATCCTTTAAAATTTTATTTAGAATTCAATGATATCAGTACTTTCAGCCATTAGCAATGAATTGATATAACGATTAGTATAAAATTCTTAAGCACCTTATTCGAGGCATACTTAAAATAGTATCTTTGCCACACCAACAATGACATTTATTAACCTTACATATACATTATTATGAGCGAATTAATGACTTCTGAAGCATTGATGCATCTGGAAGAGAAGTACGGAGCACACAATTATCATCCGCTGCCTGTTGTTCTTGAACGCGGCGAAGGGGCAGTTGTATGGGATGTGGAAGGAAAGAAATACTTTGACTTCCTTTCAGCTTATTCAGCCGTAAACCAGGGCCATTGCCACCCGCGCATTATAAAGGCACTTGTGGATCAGGCCTCAAAAATGACGCTAACTTCCAGGGCTTTTTTCAATGACTCTCTCGGAGTTTATGAAAAGTTTATAACCGGATACTTTGGCTACGACAAAGTGCTTCCTATGAACACGGGTGCCGAAGCCGATGAAACCGCACTTAAACTCTGCCGTAAATGGGCCTATCTTAAAAAGGGTGTTCCTGAGAATATGGCTAAAATCATCGTTTGCGATGGTAACTTTCACGGCCGCACCATTACAGTTGTTTCTATGTCTACTGATCCTGATTCTTTTGGTGGATTTGGACCATTTACTCCAGGATTTGTTAAAATTCCTTACAATGATTTGCCAGCATTAGAAGAAGCGTTAAAAGATCCTAATGTTGCCGGTTTTCTCGTTGAACCGATTCAGGGTGAAGCAGGTGTATTTGTACCTGACGAAGGTTATCTGGCCAAAGCTTCGGCTATGTGTAAAGCCAGCAATGTGTTGTTTATAGCCGATGAGGTGCAGACAGGGATTGCCCGTACCGGAAGAATGCTGGCTTGTGACCACGAAAATGTTCGCCCTGATATCCTTATTCTTGGAAAAGCACTTTCGGGGGGCGTTTATCCTGTTTCTGCTGTAATGGCTGATGATGACATTATGCTTTGCATTAAGCCGGGTGAGCACGGATCAACCTTTGGTGGTAACCCTCTTGCCGCCCGAGTTGCCATTGAAGCATTACAGGTAGTTAAAGACGAAAATCTCGCGGAACGCGCTGATAAATTAGGCAGAATCTTTCGTGAAGCACTGAGTTCGGTTAAATCAGATATGATTGCTTTGGTAAGGGGTAAAGGACTGTTAAATGCAGTGATTATCCGTCCTAAAAATGGCAAGGAAGCCTGGGATGTGTGTGTAAAAATGAAGGAGAATGGAGTTTTGGCCAAACCAACCCATGGTGATATTATTCGTTTTGCTCCGCCGCTGGTAATAAGTGAAGAGCAACTACGTGAAGCTGTTGAGATTATCCGTACAACCATTCTTTCATTCGAATAATCTGCCATTTAGTAATATTGCTGATTTCAGCTCAGGATTTCACATTAAATGAACCCCTGACCTGATGTTTTTAAACATTCAGGTCGGGGGTCTGCATTAAGTTTTAAACTGGTAATACTCATACTTTCTTCTTTTTCCATCTGCCCCGGCTGAAAAAAAACATTCCCTGCACTGTTAGTACAGTTTCGGCAATGAGAATTGAAAGGTAAACTCCTTTTGGTCCCATATCCAAAAAAATAGCAAGTAACCAGGCCAGTGGTATTTCAACCAGCCAGAAACTTATGAAATTCATAAGGGTAGGTGAATAGGTGTCGCCGGCGCCATTGATTGCCTGCGACATGACCATTCCCATGGCATACACTGCAAATCCTGCGCTAATCATTTGCAGGCATAGTATTCCGGCATCTTTAACTTCCGGGTCGCTGATAAAGATGCCAATAAAAGGCGCCGGGAAACTCAGGTAGATAATTGATAGAATGCCAAGCATTGCCATATTGGCTAATCCGGTGGTCCAGCCTGCTTTACTGGCTCTGCCGGGCTGCCCTGCGCCTAAATTCTGCCCAACCAGTGTTGCCGCTGCATTGCTTAATCCCCAGGCGGGCAGCAATGAAAAGATAATAACCCTTATCCCGATGGTGTAACCTGCTACTGCGGCACTGCCAAATGCCGAAATAATCCGAACCATTACCACCCAGCTTGCCGTAGCGATAAGGTTTTGCAGAATGCCGCCCATCGAAAGTCTGACAATTTTGAGCATAATTTCCCAATGAAGTTTCAGCATCCTGAAATTCAGTTTTAGCAATGATTTACCATTGATTAAATAGTATATCTGATAGGCTACAGCCAATCCCCGGCCTGTTGTTGTGGCTATCGCAGCTCCTTCGATGCCCATCGGAGGGATTGGTCCCAATCCAAAAATGAATATTGGATCGAGAATAAGGTTTATAAAATTGGCAATTGCCAGAACACGCATTGAGATAGCTGCATTGCCGGCACTCCGGAATGCTGCATTCATGATAAATAGCATCATTATAACCAGGTTACCGGCAAACATTACCCGGGTATAGCCTGCATTGGCCGTAATGAGCAACTCATCTGCTCCCATGAATTTCAGTAATTCCGGGGCATACAAGGCTCCGGGTAAAGCTATCATGCATGAGATAACCATTCCGGCAACGATGGCTTGCGCAGCAGCATGCGAGGCTGCAGTTTTGTCCTTTTCACCAATTCGTCGCGAAACAAGGGCGGTAGTACCTACGCTGAATCCAACAGCAATGGCATAAATAATGGTCATCAGTGATTCTGTCAATCCAACGGCGGCCACAGCATTGTATCCGAGTCGTGATACAAAGAAAATATCTACTATGGCAAAAACCGACTCCATCACCATTTCAATGACCATAGGAATAGTGAGTAGCACAATGGCTTTACTCAGCCTCAGCGAAGTGTAATCCTGTTCTTCGCCTTTGAGGGCCTGCAGTATTAACTGATAGTTCGAGATGATTAGATGTTGTAGTTTTTTCAAGATAAGAGAGGTGTTTCTATTAAAACAAAGAGGCTGTCTTGGATTAGGCAGCCTCTTTGAAATGCATTAGGGAATTAATTAATTTTTATCCCAGTAAAGTTTAGTTGTAAGCTCATCGCCACCAACTGCTGCTGCAGCTGCTGCATAATTAGCTGCATTGAGAGTTTGTTCACGCACCGGATAGGTGAAACGTGTAGGAATATCGCTATAATTGGTAATGGTTGGAGCCAGGTTAAGGGTTGGGGCGTCAAGCCTTCTCCATGATGTATAACCATCGAGGCCGCGTGTGTAGAGTGCAAGCCATGCCTGAGTTCCGATTTTCTGTTTCCAGTTGCCGGCAGCAGTGCTGTAAGCTACATTCGACTGGGCAAGGTAGGCATCAACATCGTCCTGTGAACCACCCCAGGAAAGAATAGATGATTCAATGCCTGCATTATAATACGAAGCGGCTGATCCACCAACAGCATAGCCTCTTTCGGCAGCTTCAGCAAGGTAGAATGCCAGCTCGGTATAATCGAGCAGAATTGACGGATAATTGGGTGCCTGAATAGGATCAGCAATATGTGAACACTGCGAGAAGTTGTTGCTCTCACCATAGATACCGCCAATATAGTCGGTGGTTCCTTCAAAATAAGTGAAGTATAACGGGCGACGGGGGTCGGTAAGTGTATTCATCATATCAACAATAGTATTTGCAGGAACAAAGTCGTGACGACCGCTCTGAACCAGATCCTGGTACAGTGGGTTTGAATTTGACCCGCCTTCGTAATTCAAACGGCAGTCCTCTCCCATAGCAAAAGCATTGGCATAAGCTGATTCAACTACTGATTTAGCGTAGGTGTCATCAATATCAGCAGCCATAAGACCAAGTTTTACTTTGAGCGTAGCAGCAAATTTTTTCCACATTGTAACATCACCTCCGTAGTAAAGATCTCCTGATTCGAAACTGGCTGAGCCGCTCAGGCCATTGTAGTCAGCAGTAAGACGATCAATCAGATCTTTGTGCACGGTGAGTCCATCATCATATTTAGGAAAAATGTTATTGGTTACATCCAATGCTTCGGTGTAGGGAATGTTTCCAAAAATCGAGAGCATCTTGCTATAAACATACACTTCAACTATATCAACAATGAACAACCTGTTGGCTTTTGCAGTAGCAGCTTCCTCGCCCTGTACCGCTTCTGCTCCGAGAGCTTCTTTTGCTTTTTTCAGGTCCATGAGTACATCACGGTAATATACCCTGAATGTATTATCGGCAATGGTACGATTGATGATATCATAGTTGGATTCATCGGTATAAGTAGTCTCTGTCCAGTATTGGGCCCAGAGTTTGAAAACGTTTAGGTTAACGTTGGTGCTGGCTTCCTGGTCGCCCAGAGCGCGCTGCGCATTGGCAAACAGGTATTGACCCGGTACTTCGCTGGGCCTCTTCTTATCGACATTGAAGTCTTCGAAGTTTTTTGTGCACGATACCAGTATCGCGGACAAAACAATTATGCTGATAAATGCTTTTTTCATATGGTAAATGGTTTTAGAATTGGAGGTTAACACTGAATCCTACATTGCGGGTTGAAGGCATTACACCGCTCTGCCATCCCTGAACATTACCTGAACTCTGGCTGGCTTCGGGGTCAGCATGCGGAAGGTTTTTCTTGATGATCCAGAGGTTTGAACCAATCAGGTTAAGAGTAACACCTGCAATTCCGGTATTATTAAATAAGGATTTCGGAAGCGAGTAACCAATTACAATTTCCCTCAGTTTGATATAGGTGGCATCGTAAACGAATGCTTTATTAGGATTTCGGCTGTAACCAAATACCCTGTAGTCGTCACCATGTACACGTACATTGTTCGGGGTTCCGTCAGCAAATACACCGTCAACAATTAAACCACCACTGGTAGCGTCGTTTGTAAGAGGGTTCCTTACCGGGTTGCCAAGATCGTTGATAAAATCGGTTTCTTCATAAAGTCCGGTAGCAAGTCCGTAATACTGGTCAAGGGAGAAGATGCTTCCGCCCTGTTGCCAGTCGATAAGGAAGCTGGCAAACCAGTTTTTGAAATTGAACTTGTTGGTCCATCCAATCCTGAAGTCAGGCTGGATACTGCCTAAGATTTTATCTGATGTGCTGGATTTCAAATAGTAACCATTCGCACCTACAGTTTTTTGACCGTTGGTATAAACGAAGTCCTGACCCTGGATTGTTCCATAAGGTTCGCCTAAGCGTGCGTTGATTGTAACACCACCCTGTAGCGCAGCAATCTGAATGTTCTGCAGGTCTCCGTAAAGTTCAGTAACCTTGTTGCGGTTGCGATCGAAGTTGAGCATGGTTTCATACTGGAAGTTCTTGCTCTTAACAACCTTTCCGGTAAGCATAATTTCAATACCTTTATTTTCAATCGCTCCTGCGTTAACATAAGTAGATGAAACACCGGTGGCTGTTGAAACAGCAGTCGGAAGAATTTGATTGGTAGTGGTACTCTTATAGACCGACATGTCGAATCCAACACGGTTGTTGAATAATTTCAATTCAACACCACCTTCGAGACTCTTTGTTAACTCAGATTTGAGATCTTCTTTATTTTTTGTGCTCGGGAATGAGTAAAGGGCAGTTCCTGCGAATACACCATTAAAGGTATAGGTGTCAATTAACCGGCCCCAGGGAGCATAATTACCTACAGTTGCGTAACTACCTCTGATTTTACCAAACGACAGCCATTTGTTATCTGGCATGAGGCTTGAGAAAATAAAGCTCGGTGAAACTGAGTAATAGCCATAACCCCATGATGTTGAAGGCAGGGTTGAAGCAATATCATAACGATAAGTGAGGTCTAAATAGAGTAGTTCGTTGTAACCGAATGATGCCCCACCGAAGTATCCGTTAACACCAATTTTCTGATAGTTTTCTTCGGGAGCAAGCATTTGGTTTGAGCTGTTAGAAAGTGCGAAGAGGTTTGGAACAATAAGTCCTCCATCGGTTGATGAATATACGTTGTCGTTAGTATTCCTCATGAAGTTTGTTCCCAAGTGGGCTTTCAGGTTTAGTTTATCGGTCAGATACTTGTTGTAGGTAAGCATCAGGTCCATATTTGTTTCGATAAACGATTTTTCGTAACGCGAGTAACCTGAGGTAACATCAGGGCGGTTAACGCCAAACTCACCAGATGATGAACCAACCTGTTTACGGTCTTCCTGCAATTCATTGTAAGCGTCAGCTGAAATACGGCCCATAAGGTTAAGGTGGTCGGTAAGTTTCCAGTCGGCTTGAACATAACCAATAATACGGTCACGTTTGTCGGTTTCAAAATTCTCATTACGCTGGAAGTAGGGGTTGTCCCAGTAGGCAGGTGCCAGATCATATGGGCTAACCGGGTTCCAGGTAATATTGCGTCCGGTTTCATCATAAAGTTGTTTTTGCAAGGTATAATCTACATTGGTTTGCATCCACTGCCTGAACGATGACATCATATTATCACTGTAACCTGTTGAGTTGCGTCCTTTACCTTTGGTTGAGATATAGTTTCCTGATGCTGTAACGGTAAAATTGTCAAGCACTTTATATGAACCATTCAGCATGAAGCTGTTTTTGCTGATGCTGCTGTTTGGCAGAATACCTTTGTCTTCGTTGCTGCTGTAACCTAAGCGGAACGAGGTTTTATCGCCACCACCACTCACATCAACACTGTTTGAGATTGAGAGTGAGTTTTTAAATATACTGATAGGGCCATTGTCGCCAGCGGCAACCCATGGTGTAGCTTTGTGATAATTGGGTGAAGCAGGATCAAATGAGTCATACTGGTAAACCAGCAGACTTGGATCGAATTTTTGTCCCATTGAAGCATCTTCGTATGTAGGAACGGTCAGGTCGAGTTCGCCGTCTCCATTGATGTCGTAGAGCATTTCGAGTCCTCCGTAAGGGTCGTCACCATAATAATAGGCACCGTAACCAGCGCCATAATTCTGCTGATATTTCGGGAAGGTTGATTTATCAACAAAACCGGTGGTGATGCTTGAGTTAATGTTAACCCCTAACTTTTTGGCAGCAGATCCACTAGAGCCTTTTTTTGTAGTGATCATGATAACACCGTTGGCGCCACGGGCACCGTAGAGAGCGGTTGCACCTGCACCTTTAAGAATGTTAACTGATTCGATGTCATTCGGGTTAATATCAGCGCCAGCGTTACCAAAGTCATAACCGCTACGGCCTGAAAGCTGACCCGCATTGTTTGTATTGTCGTTGTTAACCGGAACGCCATCAATAACGATAAGTGCCTGGTTGTTACCGGTAATTGAAGATGAACCACGGATAAGGATATTGGTTGATCCCCCCATGTTGCCTGTGGTTTTTACCTGAACACCTGCGGCTTTACCAGAAAGGCTGGTCATAAAGTTGTTTTTCTGGGCTCTGGTGAGATCATCACCGGTAACCTGCTGTGTAGCATATCCCAGTGATTTTTTCTCTCTTGAAATACCAAGAGCAGTAACAACAACTCCTTCAATATCGAGCGCTTCCGGAACCAGAACTACATCGATGGTTGTGCGGTTGCCAATTTCTACTTCTTTTGTTGTCATTCCCACAAATGAAAACTGCAGCACTTTGGCACCGGCCGGGAGTTTGAGAGAGTAGCTACCCATTAAGTCGGTGGTAACTCCAATCATGGTACCCTTCACAACTACCGTTGCTCCGGGGATAGGTGAGCCATCCTCAGAACTAGAAACTTTTCCGGTGATGGTTTGAGCAATGATGACCTGCACACCAGCAAAGATCAGCAGTGCAAGCATTAATCCAATTTTTCTCATAGTGTGTGTTTTTGGTGTTTAAATTCAATTTATATAGTAAGAGTATTCAGGTTCATTTTTTTCGAAGTACTTTCTGCTTTGGGTCCTCCTTTCTGCTCAAGCGGCTCGTTGAGTTATTTGATTTATTTACGGTTGATTTTGATTTGGTCAGTTTATTAGCCCCGATTGAAAGTTTGACGTGCTGCAATGCTTGAAGTAACAGTTTCAGCACTTGTTTCTCTTCTGAGTCAGTTCAATTAAAGGCTATAATAATGCCTTTGATGATTTGATTCGAAACCCTTAAGTTTCAAAAATGAAAGTGAAAGTGGAATTTTGTTGAGTAAATCCAACTTCAGGCATCTGATGATGCTCATTACTGAAGTTGAAACGGTTGAAATTGGCAGGAACCGGGTTCCCCCATGCTGAATTTTCCGAATACATCCTTATGGAGGTATTCTCATTTACAGTCATTGGATTTTTTGTCATACACCTTAAGTTATTTTTTGAAAGATACCTGCATTCGTCCTGTCAGAGCCTTAAATAATGTTACCTGATTTCAGGATTTATCCGTATTCAAATGCAAGAATTTCAGCATGAATAAATGCCTTTTTCTTACATACATCCGGCTAAGTTAGGCAAATTTAACAAAAAAAAACAAATTTTGTTAAAAAATATTAATTGAATTGCCCTTATTTACTGCATTTCTTTATCGCTTACCGCATAATCCGCAGATTTAATGCGTAGGCAACGATGAAAGTAGCTGTGAGCAACACATTTGAAAAAGGCAGGGAAAAGCCGCTGATCATCAGAGAAGGAACGATGAGCATTATGAGTTGTGATGATGTATAAAGGTGAAATCCGGGCTTACGCAATAAAAACATAGCTATTACACCCCATAACGAAACGGCATATAAAATACCCATTATTACAAAAAAACTCTTTCCTGCTGAAGTGATCATTGTTAGCATGGCGTCAGCCTCCGGCAGACCGGTTTGTTTTACGGCTTCAGGTAACTGCTCAAAGGCTGCAGCAATAAAAAATGAGGATATTGCTGATAGGCCGCTGCCAGCCATCGACATTATGCATAAAATTGTCAATCCCGGGGGGCGCTTGATTTTTACCTGTTCAACTTGACCTTCATGCATATTTTCCATCTGATGATCTTTTACTTTTAGGCGAGTGGTCCTATTTCTGATTCAACTTCTTCGAGAATTTCGCACGATTTTACAAGGTCTTTCATGGTGTTGTGATCGGTATGCAATGGCCGATCAATGTCAAGAAACTCAACATGACGCCTTACAACTTCATGGGCTTTGGTAACGCCCCTGCCAAATTTATATTCACGAAAATCGAGAGCCTGTGCTGCTGCCATCAGCTCAATGCCCAGTATCCCGTAAGCGTTATCAAGAATCATATTGTTCTTGATGGCTGTATTCATACCCATTGATACAAAGTCTTCCTGGTCAGCCGCAGCCGGTATGGATTGAATGGAGGCTGGAGCACTAAGTATGCGTTGTTCAACAATCTGCATATCAGCGGTATACTGACTGAGCATGAGACCTGAGAACATTCCGGCACCTTTGGTGAGAAACGCAGGTAAACCAACACTCAATGCAGGATTATTCAGCCGGTTCATACGGCGTTCCGATAATACGCAAACCATGGTGATAACCGATCCGGCCATATCCATGGGTACCGAAACCGGTGTACCCTGAAAGTTAGCTCCTGAAAGCTGCGTATCCATATCAGGAAAGAAAATTGGATTGTCGCCAACGCCGTTGAGTTCAATTTCAACCTGAGTGCGGGCCCATGCAATGGCATCATGAGCCGCACCTATCACCTGCGGTGTTGAGCGCATCGAATAGGCATCCTGTACCTTGCATTTAATCTGGCTTTCAGCTAAATCACCACCTTCAACCATTTTTCTGATAGCTCCGGCACTCCGCACGGCTCCCTTAAATCCGCGAACCTCGTGAATTAATGAATTGTATGGTTTCATGTTTGCTTTGAGCGCCTCCAGCGACATGGCTGCTGCAATTTCAGCCTGCTTCAGAAAGTTGTTTGCATCATGCAAAAAGATTGCACTCATGGCTGTAAGTACATTACTGCCGTTAATGGTAGCAAGACCATCACGCGCTTTAAGCCCGGGAATTGGAATTCCGGCTTTTTCCATTGCTTCACGGCCTTCGAGCAGTTTTCCTTTGTAAAATGCCTTGCCTTCGCCCATCATAAGCAGTGCAATTTGCGACATGGGAGCCAGGTCGCCGCTTGCGCCCACCGATCCTTTACGGCAAACATAAGGCGTTACACCTTTGTTCAGCATTTCAACCAGTGTCATGGTAATTTCGGGTCTAACCCCTGAATTGCCGTGTGCATGCACATTGATGCGGCCGAGCATAGCTCCGCGCACATGTTCAAGGGGCATGGCTTCGCCTATACCGGCAGCGTGATTATAGATTAGGTATTTCTGGAATTCTTTTACCTGCTCATCATTCAGTACGACTTCTGAAAATTCACCTATACCGGTGTTTACCCCATACATAATCTCCCCGGCCTCTATTTTTCGTTCGAGCATGGCTCTGCATTTAACAATACGTTCCATCGCCTCGGGATGAAGGTCAACTTCCTGGTTGAAACGGGCAACATCAACCACATTTTCAATGGTGAGCCCGCTTCCGGTAATGATGAGTGTCATAGGTTCGGGGATTAAAATTAACGGATCAAAGAAATAGAAAAGGCTTCAAACAAAAAAATATACAACACTAAATTTTTCAGGCAAAATCCATTATGATTCAGCCTGAGGTAAAATTGTTGAGCTATTAGGTATTAATCAGGAAAATCAAATTTCACCTTCCTGATAAATCCGACGGATTTCTCTATTTCAGTAAACATGATTTTATCTTCACGGATAAACGGCACCAGGCTGCGGTACTCCGAAATAAATGCTTTCAGGAATGGCGAGGTTAGTTCTGATTCCCTGAAACCGAGTGCCTGACAAGCAGCGAACAGCTCAATAGATAGCAATCTTTCCAGATTGTTGACTATTCTGACTGCTTTTGTAGCGGCATTGGCTCCCATACTCACATGGTCTTCCTGTTCGTTTGATGAAGTAATACTATCAACTGAACAGGGCGTAGCAAGCTGTTTATTCTGACTAACAATGCTGGCGGCCGTGTATTGTGGGATCATAAATCCGGAATTGAGCCCGGGATTGGCAACTAAAAACTCAGGCAATCCCCGCTGGCCTGCAATTAAACGGTACACGCGTCGTTCAGAAATGTTTCCGAGTTCGGCCAGCGCAATTGACATAAAGTCGAGCACAAAGGCAAGGGGTTCACCATGAAAATTGCCTCCCGAAAGCACCAGGTCATCCTCCGGAAAAACTGTAGGATTATCGGTTACCGAGTTGATTTCGGTCATCACTACTTTTTCAGTATAGGAAATAGTATCCTTTACTGCTCCGTGCACCTGAGGAATACACCTGAAAGAGTAGGGGTCCTGAACTTTTTTGTCCTTTTTAAGAATCAGTTTGCTACCATTGAGCAGATTACGGAAGTTCGACGCTGTTTGCAACTGACCCGGGTGAGGACGGATGGTGTGTAATTTTTCATTAAATGGATCGATGCGCCCGTTGTAAGCTTCAAGAGAAATTGCTCCGGTAATATCGGCAATCAGTGATAATCGTTTAGCCCGCAGCAGAAGATTTACGGCATGGGCGCTCATAAATTGTGTGCCATTCAGCAGCGCCAGACCCTCTTTCGATTGCAAAACCAGGGGTTTCCAGCCAAATTTCTTCATCACATTTTTCGAAGCCTGATTTTTTCCTTCATATTCAACTTCGCCAAGACCCAGTAATGGCAGACTCAGATGTGCCAGGGGAGCAAGATCGCCCGAGGCACCCAGAGAACCCTGCTCATATACTACCGGAAGTATGTTGTTGTTAAAAAACTCAATAAGGCGTTCAACCGTGAGTACCTGAACTCCGGAATTGCCTGATGAAAGGGCATGTATCTTAAGCAAGAGCATTAGCTTCACAATTTCGCCTGAAACCTGCGCTCCTGTGCCGCAGGCATGCGATTTAACCAGGTTTTCCTGAAGCGTTGTGAGGTTGCTTTCTGATATCTGAATATTGCACAAGGATCCGAAACCGGTGGTTATGCCATAAATTGGCTCGTTGTGATTCAGGAGTTTGTTGTCGAGATAAGTGCGGCAATATTGTATTTTGCGGCGCGATTCATCTGATAACCGCAGTTTCAGGTTTTGTTCAAGTATTGTGCTGATACTATTGAGGTCAAGCGGGTTGGTGTTTATTTCGTAGTATTCCATGATTTAACAACTTTTAAAATGTAAAACAATAAAGTACTTTTTCAGAGTTACTCTATCGTTTCAATCCGGTACGGTTGTTTTGCACAATAAAACGAAGAATCCAGCCCAGTATCATATTACATAGTGATTGTGATTTGTAGTTCGTTCATTGCAACGGCAACCTGGTTGCCTGTTCTCATATCTTTAACGTTGCAAATGCCCTGCAATCGTTCATCTTCACCTACAATTACCACGAACGGGATTTTTTTATCATCGGCATAGCCAAACTGCTTTTTAATTTTAGCATTCTCAGGGTAAACTTCAGTATTAAAGCCTTTTTTCCTCAGACCAGCAGCCAGTTGAAGACATGTTTTTTGCGCTTCGCCGCCAAAATTGATAAAAAGCACATGGGTTGAAGCAGCTGTTGATTCAGGAAAGAGTGATAATTCATTCATGACATCGTAAATACGGTCGGCTCCGAATGAGATGCCTACACCTGAAACGCCCGGTAATCCGAATATTCCTGTAAGATTATCGTACCGGCCACCGCCACTTATACTTCCCATGGGTATATCAAGTGCTTTTACTTCAATGATAGCACCGGTGTAATAATTTAGTCCACGGGCGAGGGTTAAGTCCAGCTCTACAGTGCATGATACACCCAGGTCGGAGGTAAGTTGCAGTATTTCAATGGTCTCGTCAATGCCTTTCAGACCGGTTTCAGAGGTTGCCAAAATGGATTTCAGGTCAGAAAGTTTTTGTTCATTCGATCCTCCGAGCTGAAGAATTGGCTGTAGTTTTTGAATAGCATCAGTATGCAGACCGCGTTCTGCGAGCTCTTCGTTCACCTTTTCCAGGCCTATTTTGTCGAGTTTATCAATAGCAACAGTGATGTCGGTTATTTTGTCGGCATGCCCCAGAATCTCAGCAATACCGCTCAAAATTTTACGGTTGTTCAGCTTGATTACGATGCCAATTCCAAATTGTTCGAAAATCTGATCGGTCATCGAAAGCAATTCGGCTTCGTTTAGCAGCGAATCGGAGCCGACAACATCGGCATCGCATTGATAAAACTCTCGGTAGCGCCCTTTCTGAGGTCTGTCGGCACGCCAGACAGGCTGAAGCTGATAGCGCTTGAACGGGAAGCTGATTTCGTTGCGATGCTGCACTACAAACCTGGCAAATGGCACAGTAAGGTCGTACCGCAGCCCTTTTTCGCATATTTTTCCGGCTAGTTTTACAGCATTCGCGGTGTTTAATTCATCAGCGGTAATTCCATCGAGGAAATCGCCTGAATTCAGAATGCGGAAAAGTAATTTATCTCCTTCCTCGCCATATTTTCCGAGCAGGGTCGACAGGTTTTCCATAGAAGGAGTTTCTATAGGCTGATAGCCAAAACGCTCAAACACGTTGCGTATGGTTGAAAAGATGTAATTCCTGCGATTCATTTCAACAGGTGTGAAATCGCGGGTACCCTTGGGTATTGATGGTTTTTGAATGCTCATAAGCGGTTGTGCCGGCGGGCGACCTGTTTATCTGGGTCGGTTCATTGTTCCGGTTTGCAAAATTACATTATTTCAGCGTAATTGAAGTCCCAGATTTTCGATGAGCCTTTGGAGATATTTATCTGCCTCAGGGCTATTTTCGGGAGGAGCCCAGGGAGCAAAATTTTTATCATCTGCCGGGTTGTAGGGTCCATCCTTGGCTTCATAAGCCACTGATCCCGATTGCAAACAGATAATTGTGTGCCAGCAACGCTCGGCAATTTCTACTGCACTCACTTCAGCATCATGGCTGATTATGCAATATTGCTTTATCGTTCCATTATTGTTAAATTCAACTACACATAATGTGCCGCGCAAGGCAATAAAAACTTCGCGTTTATCGGGATTCTCATGTTTATGTGGCCGCACATATGTGCCCGGCTCCATCGCATTAAGCATCCGTTGAAACGGATCTGCAGCAAGTGCATGAAAATTGTGATTCATACGCTTTCGCCTGCTGCTCTTTGCTGCCCGGGTTGTATTGTCGAATAGTTCGGAACCAATGATTTTCATAGAGAATATGTATGAATAATCCATTGTGCCAGCAGCGCTGTGATGATTGCCAGTGTAAAACTCAGCATGGTGCCAATAAGTATATATTCCGTTCCTTTGCGGTTTCCGGGGTTGCTGATATCGCCAAACCTGAGAACCGATTTTGCTGCAATCAGAAATCCAACGGCTTGGAATTGTCCGATAAGAATAAAGGTAACTATCAATACCCTTTCGAGTATTCCGATGGTCTTTCCGGCGTCGCTCAGCCCGTCGCGTGTTTCACTTTGTTGCTGCCATTTTCGCGTAAGCAGCATAATAACAATTCCAAGTGGCCACATTACAATGAGGTAGGTAGCCATCACTATCCACAAATTCAGATTGTTCAATAAAAAATCTGCATTAAAATAAAATTCAGCCCCACTGTTTAGATATAACAAGGTAACAATAATGGTCGCTGCAATATGCAGCACCTGATCTGAGGCGAACACGACGGGATGTTCGCGCAGGTACGATTTACCGATATCGGTGAGGGCATGGGCTGCAAAAACAAGCAAAGGCAGTAACCACTCAAAGGGATAACCTGAAAGCAACCAGGTAAGAATGGCGACTATTCCTGCATTGATATAAATATATACCGAACGCCATTTTTTCAGCGAGCGGTGTTCAATCCATTGTTTATGTTGCAGGCAAAAGTCGCCTAGCAAATGCGCTACGAGCAGTCGTACAAACAAAACAAGGGCAGGGGCACTTATTAATGTATCGGAATTCATGTCTGACTTTAAACGGTTAGTATCCGAATTAATACCAAGAGCTAATAAACAATAAATATAATTATATGGGATTATAATACTCTTTTATAACCCTATATATTTATAAATCGCGTCATCAATTGCTGATAGCGAACCATGAGAATTTCCGTTGGGTACCATCCCATGGCCTGAATTTTCTGAGCAATGGAGGCTTGTGAGACACCAAGGCTTTCGGCTATATTTACCTGTGTTTCGTTACGCAGTAGCATAGGCACCAATTGTGACTGGCTGGTTGTCCAGCGTCGGATAATTTCGTTGCAAAGGGCGAATTCGGTATTGAGTTCATGGGTGATTTCTGGCAGCGGAGTTTGGGCTTCGAGAAAACCTGATTTATGCATGGTTTCGAGTAATCTGCCTGAGACGGTGAATGCTTCGCCAATGCTTTCGGTAATATTTTCGCTAAAGTGCTGCACCGGTCCGATGGCGAGCGCAATGCGGCAATCGGTGGCGCTTGCGAGTGTTGAAGGAAAAGCCGTACGGAGGCCGGCGCGCAGGTAAACAATTACCGTAAAAGCCCACTCCGGTTGGGTAATAATCTGAAAACTGTCGCCCCTGAAAACACTGTATTTAACCATAGCCTGCCGCTGACCGGCAAAATCTGAAATTTCGGCCAGTATTCTTTTAATTTCGCCGGCAAGGCGATTCATCTGGTTGTTTTTCATCCTCGACGATTTGTAGATATCGCCGGTAATTACCGCATACAGTGTATTGCTCATGGCTAGGTTAGTTTTTTATACCTGATCCGATGTGGGTTTGTATCGCCCGTGCGTTTTTTACGGTTTTCTTCATATTCGGTATATCCACCTTCGAAAAAAACCACCTGGGAGTCGCCTTCGAATGCCAGTATGTGCGTGGCAACGCGATCGAGGAACCAGCGGTCGTGCGATATAATTACGGCGCAACCAGCAAAACTTTCAAGGCCTTCTTCAAGAGCCCTTAGGGTGTTAACATCAATATCATTGGTAGGCTCGTCGAGCAACAAAACATTGGCTTCGGAGCGAAGTGTAAGGGCCAGGTGCATTCGGTTGCGTTCTCCACCTGAGAGTACACCGGCTTTTTTGCCCTGATCGGCACCCGAGAAGTTAAATCTTGCCACATAAGCCCGCGAGTTGAAAAGTTTGCCTCCCAACTGAATGTTTTCGTTTCCTTCTGAAATGACTTCCCAAACGGTTTTTTCGGGGTCAATTTCGGTATGTGCCTGATCTACATAGCCAATTCTAACTGTTTCGCCAACATTAAATTCACCCTGATCGGGTTTTTCGTGACCCATAATTAACCGGAACAGTGTTGTTTTTCCGGCACCATTGGGACCGATGATCCCTACGATTCCGGCAGGAGGTAAACTGAATGTCAGATTTTCGAATAGTATTTTGTCGCCATAGGTTTTTGATATGCCATTTACCTCAATTACCTTGTTGCCCAGCCTTGGCCCGTTAGGAATAAAAATCTCGAGTTTTTCTTCCTTTTGTCGTGTATCTTCGCTCATCATACGCTCATAGGCAGCCAACCTGGCCTTCGACTTGGCATGGCGGGCTTTGGGTGCCATTCGAACCCATTCGAGCTCCCTTTCGAGCGTTTTGCGCCGTTTTGATTCAGATTTTTCTTCCATCGCCAGGCGGTTCGACTTTTGTTCGAGCCACGAGGTATAGTTCCCTTTCCAGGGAATGCCTTCACCACGGTCGAGTTCGAGTATCCATCCGGCAACGTTATCGAGAAAATAGCGATCGTGGGTTACAGCGATAACGGTTCCTTTGTATTGACGAAGGTGCTGCTCAAGCCAGTCGATACTTTCAGCATCGAGGTGGTTTGTTGGTTCATCAAGCAGCAGAATATCGGGTTCCTGCAGGAGTAATCGGCACAAAGCCACCCGCCTGCGTTCGCCTCCCGAAAGATTGTCGACCAGTTGCTCAGGGTCAGGGCAGCGCAGTGCATCCATTGCGCGCTCGAGTTTTGTATCGAGTTCCCAGGCATTGTGCTGATCGAGCAATTCAGTCAGCCTTCCCTGTTCTTCGATAAGGGCATTCATTTCATCGTCGCTCATTGGTTCGGCAAAACGGTTATTCACCGCTTCATATTGCTTGAGCAGCCCAACCGTTTCCGAAACACCCTCTTCTACCACTTCACGAACAGTTTTACCGTTTTTAAGTGCAGGTTCCTGATCGAGCAATCCTATGGAATATCCTGGCGAAAATACCACTTCACCGGTAAATGATTTTTCGACCCCGGCTATGATTTTTAAGAGTGTTGATTTGCCCGAACCATTCAGGCCGATGATTCCAATTTTAGCTCCATAAAAGAATGAGAGGTAAATATCTTTCAAAATCTGCCGGTTAACAGGCACTGTTTTACCCACTCCCACCATGGAGAATATGATCTTTTTATCGTCTGACATATTTGTAATTTATTCAGGCAAACTTACACAAATTTTGGAAAAGGAATTCGATGCCCCTATTGCTAAACATTATAACCCTTAAAATCAGCGGTTGGTGCGTTTGGAGAGTGGTTGCATCAGCATGGTAAAGGTGCTGCCTTGGTCGGGTTCACTTTCAACCAGTATTTTACCTTTATTGAGTTCCATAAACTCGAGGCATAAATTGAGGCCAAGGCCGGTTCCGCGTTCACCCATGGTGCCGGTACGCTGCACTTTCGGGTCAAATGTAAAGAGGCGCTCAATAATTTCTGGAGGCATTCCGGTGCCATTATCCTTTACCGATAGTTGCACCATTTCGTTGGTGAAAAAGGCGCTTATATGAATGCTTCCGCCAACCGGAGTAAATTTAATGGCATTAGAAAGCAGGTTGCGGAGCACAGTCATAATCATATCCTGATCGGCCCAGGCCTGAAGCAATGGTGGAATGTCGTAGGTAAGGTGTATGCTTTTCTTTTTTATTTGTCCCTGAAACAGCGGAGTAGTTTCCATTACGGCCTCTCTCAGATTGAAAGAGCGAAAAACTGCTCTGACGGCTCCTGTTTGAGTGCGACCCCATTCCAGCAGGTTTTCGATGAGTCTGAATGTATCGTTTGAAACATTGAGAATGGTATGGGCAGCTTCCCTGCGCTGCATATCGGTCATATACTCATATTCGGAGCTGAGAAGTTCAGAAAATCCAAGAATTGACTGGAATGGTGACTTCAAATCGTGGGCAACTATGCTGAAAAACTTATTTTTTGTTTCATTCAGTTTGAACTGTTCTTTGTACAATTTATTCAATTCCTCCTTTTGCATCATAATTTGCTTGTTGCGCTCGGCAAGGAGTTCGTTTTTAAGGTTCTTTGTCTGATACAAAGAATAGAGGAATGAGGCAAAAACCAGAATGATTACACTTATGGCAATCAGCAGGTTACGGATGGTTTGCTGACGTTTAAGTGCCAGGCTGCTGAAAATGTTCTGTTGCCTTAACAACTGATTGTCACGTTCGGTTTGTTCCGATTCGAAACTAACCCTTAGCCGGTTGAGCCTGTCGTTGCTTCCGTTGTTATAAAGGCTGTCGGCTATGGTTTGCTGTTTCGATAAAAATTCATAGGCGCGTTTAAAGTTGCCCTTTTTTTGCCATGCCATTGCCAGATGGTCATAAATTTCGGCAAGCAGCACACCGGCTCCAGTTCTTTCGCCAAATTTGAGTGCTTCATTCAGCAGGTTGATAGCTTCATCCAGTTCGTTCTGGCGGATACGGAGCGATGCCATATTGGTGAGCACCGAAGCATTGAGATAGCCATCATCTACACTTTGTGATAGCCGCATTGCCTCCTTAAAGTTCAGTTCTGCCTGAGGCAAGTTTCCCTGCTCTTCGTAAATTTCGCCAATATTGAGTAAGCTGAAAATTATGCCACTGTGATCGTTGATCTTACGCGAAATCTCAATTGAAAGGCGATTGTATTCCAATGCGTCGTTGATTCTGCCAAGCCCCTGATAGGCAGCGCCAAGGTTGGTATAACAAGTTGAAAGACTGTGTGGTACATCAAATTTATTATTGATATATACCGATCTTTTATAATAATCAACGGCACGGTTGAAATCCTTAAGGCTCAGATATATATTTCCAATGTTGTTGTAAGCTTTGGCCATCCCAAGGCTATCGCCTGTATTTTCACTCATCCTTAGTGACTGCGAATGGTAATCGAGTGCTTTATCGTACCTGCCCAATGTGTAATACACATTACCAATGTTGGTATAAGCAAGTGCTGTTTTCCGGTTATTCTTTATTTTCTCGAAGGTTGCTGCAGCATCCATGTACTTTTTAAGGGCGCCGCTGTAATCTCCCTGGATTTCGAAAATCAAACCGATATTGTTGTTTACGCCTGCAGCACCTTCTTTGTCTTTCAATTTATTAAAGATAATAAGTGCCTGTTCAAAATACTCCTGCGATTGTCTGAAATTCCCAAGCTGGTAATGTATTAACCCGAGATTTTTGAGTGCGGTTGCCTGTTCAGAGTATAGTCCTGCATTTACAGCTGCTGCGAGTGCATCGTTGGCCAGGCTGAGCGATTCACTCACATTGGTGTTTATTTTTTCGGTAACAACCTGATTAAGATCGGCCACCCTGGGTTGCTTTTCAAGCTCTATAGCAAGTGCTTTTACAAACCCCAGGCTTATAAAAAACAGCAATGCTAAAGTGCGTAGGTGACTTTCAGGTATGTTCATTTTTTTTACGTAACACTTGATTAATCCCAAATCCTGATATTTGTAATATGAAACTTTCCTTAATTTTATCGGAAAGCAAGCATTATAGGCTAGATAAGGCTGCCTTTCAGGATGATATCTGATAATTTCGCTGTTGCATTGCTCCAGCTGAAATTACGTTGTGAAAAATAAAAACCATTTTCAGCAATTTGTGCGCGTTGCTCCTGATGGTCCAGCAGAAAAATTATATGACCGGCTACTTCATCCGGCGAATCGCCTACCAGAATTTCCTTGCCGTGCTCAGCGCCCAGTGCTGAGTTGCAAAGGCCTGAAGTGATGCAGGGCAAGCGCATCGACATTGCTTCAAGGAGCTTATTCTGCAGTCCGGTGCCAATTTGCATGGGTGCAAGAAAAACTGAGGCACTCGAATAACAGGTGCGGATATCGTCGACCCAGCCGGTTACGGTTACAAATTCGGAGGCCAGCACCTTTACCCTGTGGTGTGGCGCTGCTCCGGCCAGCATTAACTTTACATTGGGATGTGTTAGATGAACAAAAGGTAATACTTTGTTTACCAGGTATTCAGCGCAGTCGACATTGGGCGGATATCCCATATTGCCGGTAAAAATAAGTTCGTGTGTTATGGTACGTTTCTGCGGACTGAAATACTTGCGGTCGACTCCATTGGGCACTATCACAATCTGATCGCGATCAGGGTGGCTGATGTAATCGCGATCGGGCTTACTAATGATGGTCTTAAAATCGAAAATGGCAAAAAGCTTGCGTTCGTATTGCTGTAACCGGTTAAATTCAAATTTAAGCAGAGGACGCATAATGAAATTGGCTGTTGGAATTCGCCGTTCAATACCTTTTGAAAATACATCCTGATAGTCGAGCGTTTTGGGCCCCGGCAGTTTTTCAGCGAAAGCTGCGGTACGCAACAACTGACAGTAAATGTGTCCGGGTTTATGATTCCGGTACAAGGTATTTATCAGTCGCTGGGCTTTGCTACTATAATAATATCCTGCCTGTAAAGGCCATCCTTTTACCAATGCTCTTAAAATATTAAAGGCTGAACGCAGCAATCCCTGCCTTACCAGAATAATTTCACTGCAGTAAGGTGATATTTTTGCCATGTCGGCTTTTGATACCTTTGAATGGCTAATGGCAACCAATAGAATGCTGAATTTTTCGGAAAGTATCCGCAATTGGTGGTAGGCACGGAGTTTATCCCCTTTTTCGATGGGGTAAGGAAAACGGGGAAGTATAACCAGTAGTTTCATACGCAAGCCGGCAAAAAATGCGTTGAAAAACGCGCTGCGACAACACAAAGGTATTAAAAAAAGTAAATTTCAGATGGTCGTATAAAATTCGGTAAGCTTTGCCATGAGCACCTGGTTGTTATGTTCACTGAGAACCAGTTTTTTGGCCTGAGCACCCATGGATGTAACAATTGATGGATTCTCAATTAGGGTAGTCACCGAATCAACAAAATCCTGCGGGGTTCCGGCAATCATGCAATGCTCACCATGCCTGCATTGTATGCCTTCGGCCCCGATTGCGGTGGTGATAATTGCCTTACCGGCTTCCATTCCTTCAATTATTTTAATCCGGATTCCGCTGCCAGAGAACAATGGAACAATCATAATATCGTGAGCAGTTATGAATGCCTGAGCATCAGCAACTTCACCTTCTATAACAACGCCTGGCATTTTCAGGTTAAGTAACCAATCGGGCATCGCCCTTCCGGCCAGATGAAATTTAAGTTTCGGATATTGTTTGTGAAGGCCTGGCCATACCTGATTCAGAAACCAACGGATACCATCCTGATTGGGCATCCAATTCATCGAACCAATATGAAATAATGTGGGGAGTTGCTTATTGATGTTTTTTTCCTGTGATTGAACATATTTTCCGGCATTTATTCCGAAGGGGATGCCAATAACGGGTGTACCCGGTGATTGTTCGCGAAACCAGGTGGCATCCTTGTCAGTAATGGCCACTATACCATCTACCTTATGAAGGGTTTCTATTTCATAAGCCCTGAGAGTTTTGTACAGGTGATTCAGGTAAAAGCGCTTCAGCGGATTTTTTGTGGAGTTTGCAATTCGTTGCCAGATAAGATGTTCAATATTGTGAGCCCGCAGAATAAGCTTTGCGTCTGACCATTTTTTTATAACCTGAATGTAAGGGGTGGTAAATAGCGTTTCGAATTGTATAATGTCGAATTTATGCGTTTTGAGGATGTGTTCAAGTGCCTGCTGATAGGCAGGGGCAATAAAACGTTCCACATGGTACGATTGACCGGTAAAAAGGTTGACAAATGCGGCAACAGGCTTTATCTTAAGATCGATAAACACCATCTCAATTTGTGTTTTAGCGCTGTATTCAGGCGGAATTTCACCGGGTGAAACAGAGTATTTGTAGCTGTTGATAGCAAGAATCTTAACACTATGCCCGGCTCCGATCAATCCTTCGGCCATGGCATTCATGGCAATAGGCCCGCCTTCGAGCGGAGGCCAGGGTGATTTGTTGCAAAGCAGTAGTATGTTCATGCTAAATCCGGGTTATTGCCTGCTTATTCTTTGCGAAACCTGCCAGTGAAAAATCGTTTCCAAACATCAGGGTCAAACAGCGGCGAATCGGTGGTAGCTTTCATGGTTAAAATTACTCCCAATGGAAGTAGAATAAAAGATGACAGCCACATTCCGGCAAAGGGTGCGAGTTCTCCGGCTTTTACTGATTTTTCACCTGTCATTGAAATTACATGGTAAACCACAAAAAAAACAACCGAAATTACCAATGGCAGCCCAAGGCCTCCTTTGCGGATGATGGCTCCGAGCGGAGCGCCAATAAAAAAGAGTACCAAACATGCAAAGGACAGGGTAAACTTTCGGTGCCATTCCACTTCATGCTTGTACAGCAATGTTTCACGCTCTTTTAAATCGTTGGCAACGTAGTTTACATTGTTTTTTTCGCTGCGTGTGTTGCTTATGGCATTTTCATAAGCCTGACCCACTTCAGCAGCTGTTGCTGCCTGTGTAAGCGGTATCCGGTGGATAACTCTTGTTGCAGAGTCTGATAACTTTACTGCTCCCGTATCGAGTTGGGCATGTTGGTAAAATGAAATTTCGGTGGCTCGCAGCAATCCTTCACGCCGTTTTGTAATCTCTTTCGAAAGGGAATCTTCCGATGCTGCCAGTTGTTTGAGATTGAGCATCTGATAATGATTACGGAAGAGCGCTTCGTTGGTTCGCATCATTTTAAACTCAGAAAGATCGAATTTTCGGTACTGCTCATCAAAATAAGTGCGCTGAAACGGTCGTGCTTCGGCATTCCGGCGGTCAAGCTTTTCATCGTAACTGTAGCCACTGTATAATGTGAGCTCAAGTGTGTTGCCATCTGCACTCTGAATCATCTTTCCCGAATCGGCGCGGGTAACCGTAGTATTGCCCATGCGGGAGGTATGGTCGTAAATAAGGATATCGCGAATGGTTACCTCATCTTTCTCTTTTTTATTGATGCGCATTACATATCCGTCAATTCCATTGTAAAAAATTCCCTGACGGATATTCAAGGCCAGCTTTTGCTGACGAACATCGTAAAGTATGGATTTGAATTTGAGGTTGGCAACCGGTAGAACATTGTTTGAAAAGAAAAAGGCAAAAACGCTGATGAGGACAGAAACTAGAACCAATGGCCGCATCACTGTACTCAATGAGATTCCTGCCGATTTTATGGCCACCAGTTCATACCTTTCACCCAGATTCCCGAACGTCATTAACGATGAAAGCAGAATGGATAATGGCAATGCCAGTGGCACAAAAGTAGTGGACGCATAAAAAAGGAGCTGTCCTACCACATTCCATGCCAGACCTTTACCAACAAGGTCGTCGATATACTTCCACAAAAACTGCATTACCAGAATAAACAGGGCAATGAAAAAAGTGAGAAGCAAAGGCCCCAGATAGGAGCGTAAAATTAGCAAATACAGTTTTTTCACTTTACATCAGGTATTGACGGCAAAGTTAAGCAATTGTTAGAAGCTCTAAGCTCAAATATAAAAGCTCAAAGGAAAAAGTAAAAAGCTCAAAGTAAAGTCCTGCTAAATTATTTGATTTTCACTCCTTGTAGGAAAAAAGAAAACCTGTTGTCAAATGTAAGCAGCAGATTTATAAAAAAATAGACATTTGTCCCGATGGCTATCTGGAATGGAAATTTAAATAAACCTTGCGTCTTCGCGTCCTTGAGTGATGCTTTAAATCTGCAATCCGCAATCCGAAATTAACCTTGCGTCATCGTGCTTGTACCGAGACTTCGGGGTCATTGCATGGGGTTTTGTATCTTAAATTTGAATTTTGAATCCCGAATCCTGATTCTAAACAAAACTTAATACATTTGCCACATCCCAGCAAGTTGAAAAACTATGAAATTACAGGAAGTTAAAAGCAAACAGCATTCAAGAGATTTTCTTGAAACGGCACGAGTTATTTATGCCAGCGACCCGGTATGGGTATGCCCGCCCGATGCTATGGTTGAAGCTGTTTTTGATCCTTCAAAAAATTCATTTTTTACCCATGGAGAGGCCACGCGTTGGGTGTTATATAACGACGATGGTTTACTTATTGGCAGGGTTGCTGCTTTTATTAACCGAAAAAAGGCGTTTAATTTTGATCAGCCTACTGGGGGTATGGGTTTTTTTGAGTGCATCAACGATCAGGATCTGGCTTTTAAGCTGTTTGATGTTTGCCGGCTATGGCTGGCCGAACGTGGTATGGAAGCCATGGACGGACCGGTTAATTTTGGAGAAAATGAAAATTTCTGGGGATTATTGGTTGAAGGGTTTACCCATCCCAGTTTCGGAATGAATTATAATTTTCCATATTATAAAGACTTTTTCGAGAATTATGGTTTTAAACCCTATTTTGACCAGGTTACCAATCACCTCGACTTAACCAAACCCTTTCCTGAACGGTTTTGGAAAATTGCTGACTGGGTAAGGCAAAGGGCTGGTTACTCATTCAGGCATTTTAACTGGAAAGAGAGCGACCGCTTTATTGCTGATTTTAAAGCAATTTACGACGATGCATGGCAGTTTCACGAGAACTTTACTCCCATTGATACCCGAATACTACTCAAATCGTTGCAGGAATTAAAGCCTATCATGGAAGAGGAGTTTATTTGGTTTGCCTACCATGAGAATGAGCCTATTGCCTTTTTGGTAATGGTGCCCGATGCCAACGAAATGCTTAGGTATTTTAATGGTAAAATAGGTTTCTTCGGTAAACTTAAATTCTGGTTACTCAAGCAAAAAGGAATATTCACACGAGCTCGTATTACCGTTATGGGTATTCGGCCTAAATATCAGAAATCGGGCATCGAATCAGCCATTTTCTGGCATATGGACAAGGTAATGAAACGCAAACCCAATTATACCGAAGTTGAGCTTAGCTGGGTGGGCGATTTTAATCCTAAAATGCGACAATTGCACGAATCTGTTGGTGGATATTTTGCAAAACGTCATGTCACCTACCGATACCTATTTAGCCACGATGCCAGCTTTAAACGCTCCACCATTATTCCGGTTGATACCCGCGAAAAGGTATTTCATTAGACTTTAGCAAGACCATCGCTTATAACATTTGTTAAAAAATGAGTGTTAATTTGTAGTCTTATTGCTATTTGGTCTCAAAAAATATTAATTTTGCTCGAAACATCTTGTAATACTAATAAAACCAATTGTTACACCCAAATTCTTTTTCCATGAAAAAAGTTCTACTTTTTGCTTCTGCACTTTTGATAGTTGCAGGATTAAGTGCACAAAAGAGTCCCTATCGTGCCAAATTGGGGACACCTTCAGCTTCGGCTCAATTAAACAACATTGATGAAGCCAGTATAGTTAAAACACCTTCTGTTGTTCAGTCAGTAACCCGCCCGGCTTACAAAGCCACCGCCGACGTTACCATTATGAACATTGGAAATGCTGCCAACGCTTACGGACTTTACAATGGCGGTCGTACTGCAGTTTGGGCTGATCACAACTTAAATACTGTTATTTTCTCTCACCGTATGCTTTCAAATCCTGGTTCAGGCTATATTGCCTGTGATATTTCGAAAGATGGTGGCAATACATTTACTGTAAACAATCAAATTTTTAATCCAACCGCTGGTGGTACAGCTAATGCTCGCTACCCACAGGGCGGTATTTACAATCCGACAGGCAACACGAACCCCGACAATGCCTTTGTAACCATTTTTGCTCCTACCCTAGATGGTAGCAACGGAACGGCTGGAAGCTGGGGAGGTTATGGTGCCGCTACCACCAAACTTGACGGCACTGGCAACTCACAGATTGGGTGGCCATCACATGGTGCCTATAGGCAGAATGTGCCCGATGCAATGGCTATTAACCCGGTAAGTGGTGACATTTTTGTGGTTGATCCTTCAGTTATTGGCGGTCTTGGAAATCAGTATGTTGACACCCTCGTTATAACCCGTGGTATTTTTAACGCATCAACCGGTGCTTACGATTATGAGCAGTCATTGCTTTACGCTCCGGTTAATACCTACGGCACTTCAATAGCTGATTGCCGTATTGCTTTCGCTCCTGACGGAATGATAGGATACATTATGACCCTGAGTGATAACGGAATGGATCCGTTTGCAACAGAAAGTTCGTATTATCCTATCCTCTACAAAACTACCGACGGTGGTGTTACCTGGGATGATACCCCTATTACAGTGATTCTTGGTGGTCCTGACGGATTGCCTGGCGTTGTGAATGGTTTGATGAACGACGAACAATGGCTGGCTTTCTGGGGCGATCCTGTTCCGGCAAGAGATGAAATTATTTATACCACTGCCTTCACCAGCGATTTCGCCGTTGATATGTTTGGCAATCCTGTAATTAATGTGGTAATTGGTGTTTCAGGAGTTCATGGATCAACCCCAACTCCTTATTCAATTCTTTCATCAGGCGGATTTATTGCTTCATTCAATATTTTCTCACAGGATGGGGGTCAGACCTGGATTGCCCAGAAATTAGGAACCAATCTCAAGACTTTCCGTGGAACATGGGGCGATATCTCAGAAGATAACCGTAGCCAGATTACTACAACCGCTGACGGTTCAAAAATGTTCTTCTCATGGCTTGATACCGATTTCGAAGGTCAGGTTGATAACCTTCAGCCAGACATTTATTGTGTAGGTTGGGATGTTCAGAACAATACCTACACCGATGCCAATCCAGCCACTGCTGATACTGCTGATGCAACCAACGTTACCTTCCTTTCCGACGGATGGTTACAGGCCTACATGGGAACTGCTTCGTATTATGCCTTTGTAAGCGGCACCGGTGCTTCAACCACCTATACCATTCCTTTTGTTTACCAGGAAATGGATGCAACTGACCCTGCCCAGCCGGTACAGTACAAGTATATCAAGGATTTCCATTTTATGGAGCCTGACTTTGTTTTAACAGATGTTAAACAGCCTGTTAACCGCGGCGTTGAAGTTTCGCAGAACTATCCGAATCCGTTCAGCGGCACAGCTAAAGTAGAAGTTAAACTTGATAACACAGCCAGTGTTAGCGTTCAGATCAGCAATCTTATCGGACAGGTAGTTTACGAAATACCTTCAGCCAGAATGAGTGCTGGTTCACATACACTTCTGATTGATGCTTCAACCCTTAAGACCGGTGTTTACACTTACACTGTAAATGTAAACGGAGAACGCTTTACACACAAAATGATTGTAAAGTAAGTTTGCCTCTTATTCAACTGATTAAAGAAAGTCTGCCTAAGCAGGCTTTCTTTTTTTGTATTATATAAACTCACTTTTTTTATATTAAAAATCACTGTTATCCGACTAAAATGCAATTTCGAGGTTTTATTCACGTAAGTGCATGATAATCAATTATTGGTTTTTGTTTTTCAAAAGACACCCCTTGTCAAAAGGCAAATTGTATTTGCAGTTCCGAGATGGGTTATCCTCTTTTCTTTAATTATTCACGCTTAGTGCTTCGCAGGAATTCATATACATCAAGTAAACTTATCAAATGGATTCGGACCAATGA
>Ga0172371_10000137_pt1 | contig 100709 bp, 113 predicted proteins | sample Lak12m_FD_114543 | JGI IMG/M metagenome (GOLD analysis project Ga0172371, IMG submission 114543) | Freshwater microbial communities from Kabuno Bay, South-Kivu, Congo - kab_022012_12m | ecosystem: Environmental > Aquatic > Freshwater > Lake | place: Democratic Republic of the Congo...
AAAGATAAAGTTGTTTTAGGCTTAAGCGGCGGAGTGGATTCTTCGGTAGCCGCACTTTTGATACACAGGGCAATTGGTAGGAATTTAAGGTGTATTTTTGTCGATAACGGCGTTATGCGTAGAGATGAACCTCTGCAGATAAGAAAGATATTCCAGGGGATGTACCATTTGAATCTCGCTTATCTTGACAGGGGCAAAAGATTTCTTATCCGTTTAAAGGGTGTTACTGATCCCGAAGAAAAAAGAAAGATTATTGGCGATGAATTTGTGAAAGTTTTTGAAGAGGAGGCCAAGAAAGTCAAGGGTGCCAAATTCTTAGGCCAGGGCACTTTGTATCCGGATGTTATCGAATCGATTTCGGTGACGGGTGCCCCTTCAAGCCGCATTAAAAGTCATCATAACGTAGGTGGACTGCCTGCGCATATGAAGTTGAAATTGGTTGAGCCATTACGCGATCTGTTTAAAGATGAGGTTCGTCAGGTCGGCAGGGAATTAGGCCTGCCGGATGCAATAATACAGCGTCAGCCGTTTCCCGGTCCGGGTTTGGCTATCAGGATAATCGGCGAGGTTACGGTTGAGCGTTTGGAGATATTACGCGAAGTCGATCGCCGCGTGATAGAAGAGATACGCAATGCTAATTTTTACGAGCAGGTCTGGCAGTCATTTGCCGTACTTTTGCCTATAAAGAGCGTAGGAGTAATGGGCGATGAGCGTACTTATGAAAATGTTGTGGCTTTGCGCTGCGTTACCAGTATCGACGGGATGACCGCAGATTGGGCTAAGATTCCTTACGAAGTACTTGAAAAAATATCAAATCGCATTATTAACGAAGTAAAAGGCGTAAACCGCGTTGTTTACGATATCTCGTCTAAACCACCCGCAACGATTGAGTGGGAATAAGTTGGTTCATAGTTCATAGTTCATGGTAAAAACGTAAACCATGAACCATTAACCATGAACCATCAACTATATTACTATGCCACGCTCCGAATTTATCCACTTACACCTTCATACTCAATACAGTCTTTTAGACGGCGCCTGCCGTATACCTGAATTACTCGCATTAGCCAAAGAGTATAAAATGAATTCGCTGGCTATTACCGATCACGGTAATATGTTCGGCGCGATTGAATTTTATATGGAGGCCCAGAAGGCAGGTATTAAGCCTATCGTAGGCTGCGAGGTTTACCTTGCTCCCAAAAGCCGCTTGGATAAGACTGCTTCCGGAATAAATGATGCCGCGTATCATTTGATTCTTTTATCCCGCGATGAAGTGGGGTATCACAATTTAATGAAGCTTGTTTCGCTTGCCTACATTGAGGGTTTCTATTATCGTCCGAGAATCGACAAAGAAGTACTCGCGCAGTATTCTAAGGGGCTCATTGCCATGACCGCCTGCCTTAAAGGCGAAGTCCCGGTCCTTCTGCAGCAAAAACGCTTTAATGATGCCTTAAAAGCTGCCGACGAGCTTATGCATATTGTGGGCAAAGGTAATATGTATTTAGAGCTGCAGGAGAATCTTATCCCTGAGCAGAAAATAGTTAACGAAGGCTTGGTGCGCATTTCTAAAGAACTAAAAATTCCGCTTGTAGCGACAAATGATGTGCATTACTTAAATCGTGATCGCGCTAAGGCGCACGAGGCGCTTTTATGCATACAAACCCAGAATACTCTGGATGATCCCAATAGGATGCGTTTTCAGACCGAGGAGTTTTATTTTAAGTCGCCCAAGGAGATGAAAACACTGTTTAAGGATTTCCCCGAAGCCATAGAGAATACCGTAGAGATCTCCGAGCGTTGCAATCTGGAGCTTGATTTTTCTTCCGTACACCTGCCCAAATACGAACCGCCAGTAGGAAAAACAAAAGAAGATTTCTTAAAAGAATTATGCCTCCGTGGGCTAAAACTACGGTTTAAAGATGTAACCCCCGAGATAGAAAAGCGCCTTGAGCATGAGCTCAAAGTTATTAAAGACATGGGGTTTGTCAGTTACTTTCTGATCGTCTGGGATTTTATTAATTATGCCAAAGAAAAAGGCATACCCGTTGGACCTGGCAGAGGAAGTGCAGCAGGAAGTATTGTCAGTTATCTGTTGGGTATAACCGATATTAATCCTCTTCAATACGGGCTGCTCTTTGAAAGATTCTTAAATCCTCAAAGGACGGGGCTACCGGATATAGACATAGATTTTTGTTATGAAAGAAGACAGGAAGTCATTGATTACGTTACCGAAAAATACGGCAGGGAGAATGTCTCTCAGATTATAACTTTCGGAACAATGCAGGCGCGGGCTGTAGTAAGAGACGTGGGTAGGGTTATGGGGATAGCGTATGCCGACGTTGACCGCATTGCTAAGATGATACCGCCTGATCCGGGCATAGAATTACGCCAGGCCATGGAATCTACGCCGGAATTAAAGAATATGTATAAGAATGATGCAGAGATAACCAAGCTTATAGATACTGCGGTTGTCTTGGAAGGCCTGAACCGCCACGCTTCGGTACATGCCGCAGGCGTGGTTATCGCAGACAGGCCGCTTAATAACTATATGCCTCTGTTTAAGACCGGAGATGATCAGATAACCAGCGGTTACAGCATGAGTATTTTAGAGAAGATAGGCTTGCTGAAGGTGGATTTTTTAGGGCTTAGGACGCTTACTGTTATCGATCAGACAATAAAGATTGTAAAACAGACTCAAGGCAAGCAAATCGATATTAATAATATTCTTCTGGATGATGCTAATACTTACAAGTTACTTAGTTCTGCGCATACGATAGGAGTGTTTCAGGTAGAAAGTTCAGGGATGCGTGATCTCTTAAGAAAATTAGAACCTGAGCGTTTCGAGGATCTGATAGCGCTTTTAGCGCTTTATCGTCCGGGTCCGATAGGCTCAGGCATGCTTGATGATTTTATTCAGCGTAAGCATAATCGTGTGCCCATACGCTATGACCATAAAAATCTTGAACCGATTCTTAAGGAAACTTACGGTATTATGATTTATCAGGAGCAGATCATGCAGACTGCTTCTTCTTTGGCCGGATTTAGCCTTGCCCAGGCAGATTTATTGCGCCGGGCAATGAGTAAAAAGATACCCGAGGTCATGGAAAAGCAAAGAAAAGATTTTGTGTTAGGGTGCATCAAAAACAATATTAGCTCTTCAACGGCCAACAAGATATTCGACCTGATTGATTATTTCTCAGGATACGGTTTTAATAAATCCCACAGCGCGGCATACGCAATGATTTCTTACCGCACGGCATATTTAAAGGCCAACTATCCGGTTGAATTTATGGCCGCACTTCTTACCTCAGAACGCGATAATACCGATAAAATAGTCGAGTATGTAAATGAAGCAAATAAGATGGGGCTTAAAGTCTTGCCTCCGGATATTAATGAGAGTGACATTTTATTCAAAGTCGTGGATAGCAAAAATATCCGTTTTGGCCTATTAGCAGTTAAGAATGTCGGGTTTGGCGCGGCAGAGTCAATTGTAGAGGCGCGTAATGCCGGCGGTGACTTTACTTCGCTTGAAGACCTTTGTCATCGTATTGACCTGCGCCTGGTGAATAAAAAAGTCTTAGAGAGCCTTATAAAATGCGGGGCATTGGATTGTTTTAGCATGCCGCGCGCGCAGATGGCTGCTGCTTTAGAAATGATTATGGAAGGCGCTTCTAAGATTAATAGGGATAAGGCCAAGGGTCAGCTTTCTTTCTTTGATGCCGGGCTTTCTGAAAGCGGATTTAAGCATTCTGCGATTAATCTGCCGCAGGTTAAAGAGTGGCCTGAGCCGCAGCTTTTGGCTTTTGAGAAAGAAATGCTAGGGTTTTATGTCAGCGGCCATCCTTTGGCGCGTTATGCCGGGCAGCTGAAGCGCTTTACTTCTTTTTCGATTGCAGGCCTCCCGCAGTGTAGCGACGGACAGGAAATTAAAATAGTAGGATTAATAAGTAAGATAAAACATACGCTTACCCGCGCAAAACAGGAGAAGATGGCAATATTAAAAGTGGAGGATTTGGAGGGAATAGTTGAGGTGTTGGTGTTCCCGCGCTCTTTTCAGGCGATTTCGCGCTATATCCAACTCAATTCCGTAGTTTTATTAAGCGGGACGTTGAACTTAAAAGAAGATACACCCAAGATTCTTGCTAATGACATGTTCCCCATAGACGAAGTTTACAAGTTGATTACCGCTATGAGCATTAATCTCTCCGGGCTGCGCGAGAATTTATTCGAAAGCTTAAAGGAATTATTGGCTGCTGCAAGCGGTAAAGTTCCGGTTTATCTACATTTAGATACACCTGCTAAATCCAGAGTTCAGTTGGTAGTGGGAGAAGGGCTCTATGTTTCCCCCTCAGAAGAGCTAATCAATAATATTGAGTCATTATTGGGCGAAGACAGGCTGTCGGTGGTAATTTAAGATGTATTTAAATTTAGGCTGTGGTGATGCCCCGGTTAAAGGTTTTCTTAATATCGACCTTCATCAGGGGAAATATGTTGATGAAGTTATCGATTTGAATATTCTGCCCTGGAAGTGGCAGGATGAGAGTGTAGATGGTATAAATATCTCTCATTGCCTGGAACATTTAAGCAATACGGTGAAAATACTGAAAGAATGCCACCGGATATTAAAGCCTGATGGGTTTCTGGAGATAAGAGTTCCTCACGCCAGCTGTTTAACTGCCCAGGGGAATCTGGAGCATACCGGCAGGTTGTTTACCACGGCTTCGTTTGATTTTTTAACATCTGATGGCTATTTATTCGGCAGAAAGTTATTTAAGCAGGAATACATGAAAATAAGATGGTTCAGGAAAGGGTTTAGCAATATCTGGTTAATATCCTGGTTTGTGCAGCTTTTTATTGATTTATCCCCGAAAGCATTTGAAAGAATGTGGTGTTATTGGGTGGGCGGAGCCGATGAATTGTTATGGAGGGGGAGGAAACTGGAATAATCTCAGTCAGAAAACCTCTTGACATCGTAACTTTTTGATGTTACTATAGTTACAAAATAAGGGAGGCTAAAATGACTAAAAAAGATATCATCTTAAAAGTGTCCGATGAGACAAATATAAAGCAGATAGACGTCAAGAAGGTCGTTCAAAGGACTTTCGACTGTATTACCGAAGCTCTGGTTAGAGGAGAAAAGATAGAGCTGCGCAATTTCGGTGTTTTTAAGATCAAGCAGAGAAAAAGTCGTACCGGCAGAAATCCTCGCACCGGCCAGGTAGTCCCTGTCCCGCCCAGAAAAGTCGTTATCTTTAAGCCCGGCTTAGAGATGAAGCAAGTTGTTAAATAAAATTCTAAACACACACTAAAAACTACCTATAAATGCTTAAAAGAATCACGGGTACAAAGGATATCCTTCCTCAGGAAGTAACTGTATGGCAGGATATAGAAACAAAAAGCCGCAACATATTTTCCCTCTATAACTACCAGGAGATACGCCCGCCTTTGGTGGAGGATGCGGCACTCTTTAACCGCTCTTTAGGTGAATCTACTGAAATAGTCCGCAAGCAGATGTTTTTGGTAAAGAACCAGAAGGAGCTGTATGCACTCCGTCCGGAAGCCACCGCTTCGGTAGTCCGCGCTTATATCGAAAATAATCTGGATAAAACAAATGGCTTTGTAAAATTGTATTATATTGGCCCGATGTTTCGTTTGGAGCGGCCACAGATGGGGAGATTTCGTCAATTCCATCATATCGGCTGTGAAGTTATCGGATCAGCGGATCCGGCATTGGATGTGGAAGTTATTTCTCTGGCAGCAGCGCAGCTTTCGGCTTTCGGTGTATCGGGTTATAAAATAAAATTAAACACGCTTGGTTGCCCTGAAGACAAGAAGAAACTTGCTGAATCATTGCGAAGAGCGCTTAAAGATAAATTACCCAAGCTTTGCGATGAATGTAAAAAAAGATATAAAACCAATGTTTTCAGAATTCTGGATTGTAAGGAAGAGGCTTGCGTTGCAATTACAAGGAAACTTGATATTCACGAAGATTATCTCTGTGCTGATTGTAAGGCGCATTTCTCCAAAGTTAAAGAGGGGCTTGATGTATTAGGGATAAATTACGAGGTTAGTCCTTATCTTGTGCGGGGGTTAGACTATTATACGCGAACAGTATTTGAAATTTCTCATTCCGATTTAGGCGCGCAGGATGCATTGGGCGCTGGCGGTAGATATGACGGCTTAGTGCATGAGTTAGGCGGTCCTCAGGCAGGGGCAATCGGGTTTGCCTTTGGCGTCGAAAGAATCTTATTGCTTAAGGGTGTAGATACCGGTGCTTTGGCTAAAAGCGATAAACTAAAAGCTTACATTGTTTCATTGGGAGAAAATGCCAAGAGAGAAAGCGCTAGAATACTGGCGAATTTGCGTAAAAACGGTATTGCTGCCGATACTGATTACGAAAATAAGTCTTTAAAGGGTGCGATGCGCAGGGCTAATGATTTGGGGGCTAAAAACGTATTAATTATCGGCGATAATGAATTAGAGAAGAAAACAGTGATGTTAAAAGATATGGTTTCGGGGGAACAACGGGAAGTCGGATTTGACAATATTATAGGTGAATTAAGATGATGAGAACCAATACTTGCGGAGAATTGACGGCAAAAGATATCGGTAAAGAGGTAACACTTTGCGGCTGGGTGGCTACGCGCCGCGACCATGGTAAGCTTATATTTATTGATATGCGCGATCGAGGGGGACTTACACAGGTTGTTTTTATTCCTAAAGAATCGGGCGATGCTTATCAGAAAGCCCAAGACCTGCGTAGCGAATTTGTTATTAGATTAAAAGGCATAGTTAATCCCAGGCCCAAAGGCACGGTTAACACAAAATTAGCTACCGGCGAGGTTGAAATTCTCGCTAAAGAGATGGAGATTTTAAATTCCAGCCTTACTCCGCCTTTTGAGATAGCCGAACATACCGAGATTACCGAAGAGATGCGCCTTAAGTACAGATATCTTGATCTCAGGCGTAAAAGTTCTTTCGATAATTTTGTCTTAAGGCACAGGATGTATAAAATTATCCGTACCTATATGGACGTTCACGGCTTTATTGAATGTGAAACTCCGATATTGACTAAATCTACTCCGGAAGGCGCGCGTGATTATCTTGTGCCTTCAAGGGTTAATTTAGGGCAATTCTACGCGCTTCCGCAGTCTCCGCAGTTGTTTAAGCAAATCCTTATGGTTTCAGGCATTGACAGGTATTATCAGATCGCAAAGTGTTTCCGCGACGAAGATCTGCGTGCAGACCGCCAGCCGGAATTTACCCAGTTGGATATCGAGATGTCTTTTTCAGACGAAGAAGATATTTTTACCCTGACCGAAGAGCTTATGCAGAGCATTTTTAAAGAGCTAAAGGGCATAGATTTGGCGGTACCTTTCCCGAGAATAAAGTACGCCGATGCCCAGGTAAAGTATGGAAGCGATAAGCCGGATTTAAGAAAAGAATTAAATTCCGAATTTGCTTTCTGCTGGGTGGTTGATTTCCCGCTTTTAAAATATAATACCGAAGAAAAACGTTGGGAGAGCGAGCATCATCCTTTTACCGCTCCTCATCCCGATGACAGGGACTTATTAGATAAAGATCCGGCTAAGGTTAGATCGCGTTCTTACGATTTGGTTTTAAACGGCATGGAGATGGGTTCAGGATCAATTAGAATCCATAGCCAGGATTTGCAGGCGAAGATTTTTCAGATTATCGGCATAAGCGAAGAAGACGCCCGCAAACGTTTCGGTTTTCTCTTGGAAGCATTCCAATACGGTGCGCCGCCTCATGGCGGTGTGGCTTTCGGCATGGACAGGCTCTTGACGATCATAGCCGGAGAGGATAGTATCAGGGAAGTTATAGGATTTCCTAAGACAGCCACAGCATTTTGTCCGCTTACAGGCGCGCCTTCAGACGTAGATGAAAAACAGTTAAAAGAATTAGGCATAGCAATAGTTAAAAAAAGGAGGGAAGCATGAGGTTGAAAGTTTTATTACTTATCGCAGCTTTGGTTTTGTCTGGTTGTACCGTAAGGACCTATAAGTTAACCAGGGACAGAATCGATCAGGATGTTTCTGCCGGTAACCGTGGGTATCTGCAAGGGCAGGCTCCGGCGGCGGTGGAATCTCCCGATAAAAAAACAACGCGCAGCACACAGGTCGTAGAAGTTGAATTCAGGCCGCTTATAAAGTTTGAGAAAGGCTCCAACAAAGAAGTCTCCCAGACTACAGCTCCCGTAGAGGCACCCGTAAGCGAAGAAACAATGGGTAACCGCGGTTATATCACGGAAAGCGAAACATTGGAAATGTCTGAGCCGGTTGGAATGGAGAAATATAAGGTGCAGAGAGGCGATACGCTACAGAAGATATCCAGCAAGTTTTACGGCACCAGCAAGAAATGGAACAAGATTTACCAGGTCAATAAAGATGTGCTTAAAGGGCCGAACAAGCTTTATCCCGGACAGATAATCAATATACCCGAAGCAGGAGCTCATGAAAAAAGAGCAGTTCCTAAGGGTTTGAAATAATCAATGGATAAAATAATAAAGCTAGAAACTCATCACGAAGCCCAGATGCTCTTTGGGCTTCGTGATCAAAATGTGCGCCTGATAGAACAAGAGTTTAAGGTCAAGGTAACTCTGCGCGGCGAACACCTTAAGATAAGCGGCACGGCTATTAATATCAAGAGGGCTGCCGGGGTCATCGAGTATATCTTATCCGGCATGCGCTCAGGACAAGTTGAATTAGGCAGCGCAGACTTCCATTCTCTTATAGCCAAATTTAAGAATCCTTCGAGGGCCCCTGTTTCTGAAATAGTGGAGGATATGAACACCAGCATTCAGAGCGGCACAAAACATATCAGTCCGCGTACCAAGGGCCAGCGTGAATACGTCGAAGCAATTAAGGCTCATGATATTGTTTTTGGAGTCGGGCCCGCAGGTACAGGCAAGACTTATCTGGCTATGGCCTGCGCAGTAGAGGCGTTAAAAAAACAGGATGTGCGCAGGATTATTTTGACGCGCCCGGCAATAGAGGCAGGAGAGTCTTTGGGTTTCTTACCCGGTGATATGTATGAAAAGATATCACCTTATCTTCGCCCGCTTTATGATGCTCTTTACGATATGATGGATGCGGAACGCATAGAAAAATACCTTGAAACCGGCATTATCGAAGTTGCTCCGCTTGCCTATATGCGCGGCAGGACTTTAAATGACGCTTTCATTATTCTTGACGAAGCTCAGAATTGCACTGCCGAACAGATGAAAATGTTTCTTACCAGATTAGGCTTTGATTCCAAGGCCGTTATCACCGGGGACATGACTCAAAGCGACCTTCCTGACGGCAAGCCCATAGGGCTTCTTCAGGCTCAGGAGATACTCAAAGATATAGTAGGCATAAATTTTATTTACCTGACCGGTTCGGACGTGGTAAGACATGCTTTGGTTCAGAGTATTATTGAGGCTTATGATAAAGCAAACCGTCATAAATAATATTAAGCTTATCTTCGGCACGCTCGCCACCTTTATCGTCGCCGGTATATTGCACATTAATCTGGCTATTCCCGCCTGTCTTTTTTGCCTCTACATTTATTCGCGTTTTAAAAATATAAAAGGCCCAAGGTTCCTGTATCTTATTTTTCTTTTTGTAATTAATATAGCGATAAGCTATTTTATTGTTGACCACAAGCTCTCAGTTTTTATCCTGCCGTTTTCATTGTTACCCATGCTTACCGCAGTCTTGTTCAATAGCCTGGAAATTTCCATGATTCTGACGGTTGCCTCAGCAGTTTCCATACCGGCCATAGCGGGAAATCGTTTTAATCTGGGATTGCTGTTTTTAGTCAGCGGTATCATTTCAAGCATATTAAGTTTAAGCGCGCGCAGGCGTATTGTGGTTATCCGTACTGGTTTTATCGTAGGCGCTATTCAGATTTTAGTCCTGATTTTTATCGATCGTTTCTGGGTCGGGTCTCCCGCCAGATACATGCTTTTAATGCTCAACAGTGTTATCTCCAGTATTATTGTTTTAGGCACCCTTCCGGTATTCGAATATTTATTCGGCACAGTGACAAACATAAGCCTTCTGGAGTTGGCTGACTTTAACCATCCGATTTTGCAGCGCATGATTATGGAGGCTCCCGGTACGTATCATCACAGCCTTATTGTAGGTAACTTATCGGATGCCGCATCCCGTGCAGTGGGCGCTAATCCGCTTTTGGCGAGAGTGGGCGCTTATTATCATGATATAGGCAAGATAGAGAAAGCCGATTATTTCAGCGAAAATCAGGTTATGCAGGTTAGCAAGCATGATGAACTCTCGCCTACAATGAGCAAGATTGTGATTATGAATCACGTCAAGGAGGGCGTTGAAATAGCCAAAAGATACAAACTTAGCCCGCGTTTAATAGATTTTATCCAGCAGCATCATGGCGACAGCCTGGTCTATTATTTTTATCGCCGCGCCCTCGAAAACTTAGAGGAAGATAATAACGTTAAAGAGGAGGGTTTCCGTTATCCCGGGCCTAAGCCTAATTCCAAAGAAACAGCTATAGTGCTTTTGGCGGATTCAGTAGAGGCAGCTACCCGCGCGTTAAAGGAACCTTCGGGGGCCAAGGCAGAAGAAGTGGTGCATAAAATAATAAATAATAAGTTTATCGACGGACAGCTGGATGAATGCGATCTTACATTAAAGGACGTAGAGAAGATCTCCGAGGTATTCGTAAGAATATTGGGTGGGATATACCATTCCCGGATAGATTATCCTGAGACTAAAAAAAGTGAAAATAATCATAAAAAATCTGCAAAAGATAATTCCTATCAACCAGAGAAAGATAAAAAAGACGGCTCTTAAAGTCCTGTCGGCAGAGGGCCTGAAAGAAACCGGCGAAATAACCATACTTTTCATTGGCGATAAAGAGATGCGCGAACTCAACCTGATGTATTTAGGCTCTGATAGCTCGACCGATGTCATTTCTTTTGATAATTCCGTAAAAAAGCATGAATTATTGGCGGATTTGGCCATTTCTTGTGAGACGGCCGTTACTAACGCCCGTAGGTTTGGCTCAGCGCTGCAGGATGAGATACTGCGTTATGTGATTCATGGCCTCTTGCATTTATTGGGTTATGATGATAACAATAAGACAAACAGATTAGCTATGAAAAAGAGGCAAGAGTATTTATTAGAAACTATTAACCATGAACTATGAACCAACAACCATGAACTAACATGCCTATTCACAAAACCGACGCCATAGTCTTAAGAAAACGTGATTTCCGCGAGACTTCTATCATAGCTGACTTTTATACCAGCGGTTTCGGTAAAATAAGCGGAATACTCAAAGGTATACGCGCTGAACCGGCTAAATTTGCCAGCACCCTGGAGCCGTTTTCCCATAACGAGGTAATATTTTACGAGAAGCGCACTTCTTCGCTGCATTTAGTCAGTGCCTGCGATTCAAGGAATAACTTTGATGTAATCAGGCGTGATATCCCAAGAATAGGGATAGCCAGCGTTATGCTGGAACTTGTTGATGCACTTATGCAGGCAGAAGACAAGAATGAGGAAATATTCAATTTACTCCTAAGCTGTTTAAAGGAACTGGAGGCCAATTCTAATCCCGATAAGGTAGTGACTATATTTAAAATAAAAATGCTTTCTCTTTCAGGATTCAAGCCGCATTTTGATTCTTGCGTTTGCTGTGGCGAAAAGATTTTAGGGCAGTCTAAATTCAGCTTGTCTCTCGGCGGACTTCTGTGTCTACGTTGCCAGGGTAAAGATGTAAGGGCCAGGCAGATCTTCAGAGGTACCGTAGCCTCGGTTCTGCACATAGAAAAGAATGACTTAAGGAATAACCTTAACCTGGGCATGAACCCGCAGATTAAAAGAGAGCTGGATTTAGTTTTAAACGCTTTCTTGAATTTTCATCTGGGCAAAGAGCTCAAGTCTCAGAAGGTTTTAAATAGAATCGATTTGGAATCGCAGGATCATAAATTCATTAAGTCGCCGGCAAGAGCCTGCGTATAAAATAAAGGGGACGGTTGTCCCCATGTTTTTAAAGGAGAGATTTATGCGGATTGTAATCGTAGGCCCGGGGGCAATGGGTTGTTTGTTCGCCGCCAATTTATCAAAATCAAAAGAAGAAGTATGGATTTTGGATAAAAATAAAGAACGCGCCGCCAAAATTAATGAACATGGCATTATTGTTGAGGGTGTATCCGGCAGCTGGCAGGCGAAAGTCGCGGCTACGGCTGACTTAAAAGAGATAGGATCGGCTGATTTAGTGATTATAGGTGTAAAATCTTACCATACCAAAGATGCCATCAACTTAGCCAAGCCGCTTGTCGGAGACAATACAAAAGTATTGACTCTGCAGAATGGCATCGGCAATATAGAGATTATCGGTGAAGTCGTCGGCCTTGAGAAGGTTATAGGCGGCTCTACTAATCAGGGGGCTACTCTTCTGGATGTCGGCGTCATAAGGCATGCAGGTAAAGGTGAAACAATAATCGGACGCATAGATGGCAAGATGCCGGTTGAGTTGCGTTCTATACGCGAAATATTCAATAAAGTAGGCCTTGAGACTAAGTTGTCGCGCGATATAAAGTCATTACTCTGGTCAAAGTTGGTGGTGAACACCGGGATAAATGCGTTAAGTGCCCTAACGCGCCTTAAAAACGGCAAATTAATAGAATTTGAAGGGACGCGTAAGATCCTAAGAGAGGCTGTGACTGAAGCCGTAAAGGTGGCCAAAAGAAAGCGCATCAAGCTTCTTTACGATGACCCGCTGGCTAAGGTCGAGGCAGTATGTGAAGCAACAGCGCATAATGTTTCCTCAATGCTGCAGGACGTTTTAAAAAGCAAGCGTACGGAGATAGATTTTATAAACGGCGTAATCGTGCGCCAGGCTCAGGAGCTGGGTATAGCAGTACCTGCAAATACTTTCCTCGTAGATTTGATAAAAACAATAGAGGCAAGCTATAATTTAGCGGTTGAGAAGTAGCTTTTGTATCTTAAGCTCTGCTTTGAGGATGCTGTCGTATGAGAAAATACATTTTATTTTCGATCGCGATTCTTGTTTTGATAGTAACAATTATTGCTGTTTTTATCCGTTTGTCCCGTCCGAAATTAGAAGTTCCTCAGCTAAGCAAAGAAGCCACCCTTTCTATCGACGATAGCACCGAGTTCCTGCGGCAAAGAAAAGATAAAGAAGCCTTAGCCCAATTCGACAAGATATTGTCCATTGATCCCGATAATATCGAAGCTCTTTGGGCCAAAGCGGAAGCGCTCAGAAGACAGCGCAAGTTTTACGATTCACAGTTATTACTGGAAAAAGTTTTAATTAAATACCCGCGGCATTACCCTTCTTTAAACAGCCTCGCCTATATAAAATATAAAGATGATGATACACGAGCGGCTCTGGAACTGGTGAATAAAATTCTGGCTTCCGATGATTGTGACAGGCAGAATCGCGCCCTGGCCTACATGATGTTGGGCACTATCAATAGTAAGATTTCTTCTTTAAGCGGAATTTTCGGCAAGATAAACTATGCCATGAGAATAAAAGGTAACCTGCTTAAGGCAAAAGAGCTTGCTCCGGAGTTAGCGGAAATACGCCTGGCATTAGGCACATTTTATCTTTTGGCTCCCGGCATAATAGGGGGAGACATCGATAAAGCCGTTGAAGAATTAACCACGGCCGTGGAAATATCTCCGAATTTTGCTACGGCCAATGCGCGCTTAGCCCAGGCTTATAAGATTAAGAAATCGATTGGTAAATATAATTTATATTTGGCACGCGCTAAAGAACTTGATCCCGGCAATGAAGTCGTGGCGGAGCTGGAAGAGCAATGAAGAACCTGGAACTAGCTGAAATTTTCCGTGAAATCGCTTTAATACTTGAGATAAAGGGCGAGAACCTTTTTCGTATCCGTGCTTACCAGAGAGCGGCGCAGAATATCGAGGGCCTGACCGAAGATATAGAGGATTTTATCCGCACCGACCGCCTTAAGGAGATCCCCGGAATTGGCGCGGATCTTTCCGAGCGCATCAAGGAATTCGTAAAAACAGACAGAATTAAGGTTTACGAAGATTTAAAAAAGAGTATTCCCGCCGGAGTATTGAGTCTGTTAGAAATTCCCTCGATAGGCCCTAAGACAGCGAAGATGTTATACGGTAAGTTAAAAATCAAAGGGATAGCTGATTTAGAAAGAGCCATAGAAGAGCACATGCTTGAGGGTATCAAGGGCGTAAAAGAAAAAACAATAGCCAATATACAAAAAGGCATTACTCTGCTAAAAACCGGGAAAGAGCACATGCCTTTGGCTCTGGCAATGCAGATTGCCGATGATTTCGTTTCTGCCTTAAAGAAAATTCCCGGGATAGGCAATGTTTGTGTGGCAGGGAGCCTCCGCCGGCGCAAGGAGACGGTTAGAGATATTGATATATTAGCTGTTTCGGATAGCCCTAAGAAAGTCATGGATACTTTCAGTACATTACCTGCGGTAAAAGATATATTGGCGCACGGCCAGACAAAATCTTCTATACGTACCCAAGACGGTGTTCAGGTTGACTGTAGGGCGGTGGACGTAAACTCATTTGGCGCAGCCATGGTTTATTTTACCGGCTCTAAGAATTTCAATATAAAGCTACGTCAGATAGCCATTAAAAAAGGTTTAAAGCTTAATGAATACGGCTTGTTCCGGAAAAATAAATTTGTTGCCGGTAAGACCGAGGCAGAGATGTTTAAACATCTCGGTTTGCCTTATGTAGAGCCTGAACTTAGAGAAGATACCGGCGAGATACAGCTGGCTTTAAAATCCAAACTGCCGATTTTGATAGAGCTAAAAGACATAAAAGGCGATTTGCACGTCCATTCTAAGTGGTCGGACGGAATGAATGGTATCGAAGATATGGCGCAGGCAGCATCTAAATTAGGCTATTCCTATATTGCCATGACCGATCATTCCCAGAGTCTTAGAGTAGCAAACGGATTGAATAAAGATGATCTTAAGAAGAAGAGGCTTGAGATCGACAAGGTAAATAAAAAGATGAAGAATTTCAGGGTTTTATACGGCACCGAAGTTGAAATTAATTCCGATGGCAGCATTGATTATTCCGAAGATATTTTAAAGCAGTTTGATGTAGTGGTTGCAGCAATTCATATAGCTTTTAAGCAAGGCAAAGAAAAGCTTACCTCTAGAATAGTTAATGCCTGCAGGAATAAACACGTGCATATAATAGCCCATCCTACGGGCAGGCTTTGGGGAACTCGCGATGCTTACGATATCAACTTCGATGAAGTTTTAAAAGTAGCCAGGGAAACCAACACTGCCTTAGAGATAAACAGTTTTCCCAATAGATTAGATTTAAACGATACGAACGTCAGGCGCGCTAAGGCCGCAGGAGTCAAAATAGCCATTAATAGCGATGCCCATATTGCCGAACAGCTGAAGGTAATGCAGTTCGGCATTTTTGTTGCCCGACGCGGATGGCTGGAACGTAAAGATGTGATTAATACGCTGCCGTTAGAACAATTGTTAAAGACTATAAAAAATGAAAATTAGTTCATGGTTCATGGTTCATGGTTCATGGCAAAAGAGTATTTGCCTTTTTGTTTTCTGTCTTATTGTAATGTGCGGCTGTCAGAATAAGGTGCTCCATAAAGAAACCCGCGTGATGATGGGTACATTTGTGGATGTTATCTCTCTAGATGACAGGGCGCCGGAGATAGTTTTTAAAGAAATAAAAAGAGTAGAAGGCTTATTAAGCAAATATATTCCGCAGAGCGAGATTTCCAGATTAAATAAGTTTGGCGAGTTGATAGTGAGTACAGATACAATGTATGTGCTTAAGAGAGCCAATGAGTTTTATCTGGCAAGTGACGGCGCATTCGATGTTACGGTGGCACCTCTCGTGGATTTATGGGGTTTTACCAACGGTAAATTTCGCCTGCCTAAAACTAATGTAATTAGCGAAACATTAAAACGCGTAGGAATGGATAAAATTATCTTTAATGATGAAAATAATGTGGTAAAATTTAAACTTCCCGGCATGAGCGTGGATTTAGGCGGCATTGCTAAAGGTTATGCCGTTGATTGCGCGGTAAAGAAATTAAAAGAGGCAGGAATTAAGAATTGCCTTATTAACGCCGGTGGGCAAATTTATGCCTTAGGAGATAAATTCGGCAAGCCCTGGAAGGTCGCCATAAGGAATCCCAGGACAAAAGCTTTTGTAGGGTATTTAAATATTAGGGATCAGGCAGTTTCAACATCCGGCGATTACGAGCAATATTTTCTGAATAATAAGAAGAGATATTCGCATATATTTGACCCTAGGACAGGATATCCTGCGCAGTCGGGAATAATTGCGGTAACAGTTGTTGCTCCCGATGGCCTGACAGCCGATGCGCTTACAACCGCGATATTTGTTTTAGGCAAGAGCAAAGCGGCTGAATTGACAAAAAAGTTCTCCGCATCAATAGCAAAAATAGTAACTAAAAATGACTGATCAGCAAATCGCTAAGAAGATAGGCAAAGACAGAAGCGGGATGTTTATTTATCTTTCCCAGCTTCTGGATACGATTGTCCTGGATAAGAACAGGGAATTCGTGGGCAGGGTTTATGATGTCGTAGTCCGCCCAAGCGAAGTCTACCCCCAGGCATCGCTTCTTATGATACGCAAGGGTTTTCCTGATCGCCAATACGCGGTAATCGAATGGGCGAATATCTTTGAAATAGACGATAAAGAAACCTGGCTTACCATAGGTAAAGATAAAATTATTTTTTCGCAAATCCATAACAACAAAGAAGAGCTTACTCTGCGCCGGGATATATTAGATCAGCAGGTAGTCGACACCTTTAACCACAAGGTTATTCGCATTAACGATATCCATCTTTTGTTTGTCGATCATTTATTGATGGTTGCGCATGTTGATATAAGCTTGCGCGGTATTATACGCCGCTTAGGTTATGAGAAAATTACCGATTTTTTCGTAAGCCTGGTTAATAAAAATGCCGCGTATCTTAAAAAAGAGCATCTTATTTCCTGGAAGTATATCCAGCCATTGTCTATTAATCCGGCAAGTATGACGATTAAAGTTAATGTTCCGCAGCAGCAGTTTAGCCGTATCCCTGCCGCGGACTTAGCTGAAATTTTCCAGGATCTGGATGTTCGTCAGCAGCTTTCATTTTTTAAATCACTCGATTTATCCACAAAGGCCAGGATATTTACACATATCGATTTTAAAGTTCAGAAGTCCCTGATGGACGATTTAGGCAATAAAGAGATAGCCGAAGTTCTTAATCATATTCCATCAGATGAAGCAACGGACTTTCTGGAGAAGCTCTCCAAGGATCGCACCGTGCATATCTTAGGGCTTATGGAGACTAAGTATTCCAAGAAGCTATCGCAATTATTAGGCTATTCCAGCGATTCCGCCGGCGGCCTTATGACCGCAGAATATATCGCCTTTAAGAAAGATGATACCATTGAAGCGGTCTTGCAGCAGATTAAAGAGCGCACCTTTAAGACAGAGCCGGCACAGTTCGTCTACATTGTAGATGAAGATCATAAGCTTGTAGGGTGCACTAATTTCAGACGCCTTATCCTCGCTAATCCGCGTGACAATGTTCAGAAAGCTGCTTTTCCTAAGATTTATTCCGTGCGCCTTGATTCAAGCGTTAAGGAAGTTGCCTATCTTATGGAGAAATATAAATATTACACTATTCCGGTAGTAGATGCCAACAACGTTCTGCAGGGTATTATTACCGTGGATGATATCTTAAGCCAGGTTATATCTATTGCCTGGCGCAGATTAAAAAGAATAGAGGTTAAGCCAAGCTAATGAACGCGCGATTAAAAGCCTCCTGGGCAAAGTTATTGATTTTTCTTTCGGTTATGGGGCCGGGCATTATCACTGCCAATGTCGATAATGATGCGGGTGGGATAACCACATATTCTGTCGCCGGCGCACATTTTGGCTATGCGCTTATCTGGTCATTCATACCCATTATAATAGCCCTGATTATAATCCAGGAAATGTCTAGCCGCATGGCAGTAGTAACAGGCAAGGGGCTTGCGGATTTAATCCGCGAAGAATTCGGCGTGCGGGTTACCTTTTACGCCATGGTCGTTTTAATATTATCTAATTTGTTCAATACCATTTCGGAATTTGCCGGCATAGCGGCAAGCGCGGAATTATTCGGCATCAGTAAATATATTTTAGTTCCCTTGTGTGCTTTAGCAGTATGGTGGCTTATAGTTAAAGGCACATATAAATCAGTTGAGAAAATATTTCTCGTGGCTTGCGTTTTCTATGTATCCTATATACTCTCAGGCTTTATATCAAAACCCGACTGGGGTGAGATTGCAAGAAGTTCGATGCATCCGGTATTCAAGATGGATAAGGCTTATCTTTTGATGCTTATCGGCGTCATCGGGACAACTATAGCTCCCTGGATGCAATTTTATCAGCAGTCTTCCGTTGTGGAAAAGGGGATCAAGCTTAAAGATTATAAGTATAGCAGGCTGGACGTTATAGTGGGAGCATTCGTAGTCAATATAGTGGCTATTTTTATAGTTATCGTATGCGCACATACCTTGTTTGCTAACGGCATACGCGTGGAAACCGCAAAAGACGCTGCTTTAGCTTTAAAGCCTCTGGCGGGCCACTATTGTTTTTATCTCTTTGCTTTCGGCTTGCTGAACGCTTCGGTTTTTTCTGCCTGTATTCTGCCTTTATCCACCGCTTATTCTGTTTGCGAGGGTATGGGCTGGGAAGTGGGGGTAAACCGTAGCTTCCGCGAAGCGCCGCAGTTCTACGGGCTTTATACGGCGATAATTGTTATAGGCGCGGCACTTATTTTATTGCCCGGAGTAAAACTGGTGCCGATTATGCTTATATCGCAGGCGACTAATGGTTTGCTTTTACCTTTTGTGCTTATTTTTATGCTTTTATTGGTGAATAACAAGCGCCTGATGGGGTCTTATACTAACTCGCGTTTTTACAATATTGTTACAATTATTATTATTGCAGGTATGATTGGTTTATCCATAGCACTGCTGTTTACAGCGTTCATTCATTAATATGTCAGATACTAAAATTATGGTTGGAGATATTTTATCTTTAAAGAACAAGCGCAAGATTACCATGCTTACTGCTTATGATTATCCGTTGGCGTCATTAATGGATAAGGTAGGTATTGATATGATTTTAGTCGGTGATTCATTGGCTAATGTGGTGCTGGGTTTAGATTCTACAACGAAAGTGGGCATGGTTGAGATGCTACATCACGCTAAAGCCGTAACTCGCGCAGTTAAACATGCTTTAGTTGTGGGAGATATGCCTTACGAATCTTATCAGACGCATCCGGATGATGCCGTAAGGAATGCCAGACGTTTTATTGATGAGGCAAATTGCGACGTTGTCAAGCTTGAATGGTTTGATAAATGTTTAGAAGTTACCGAGAAAATAATTAAGGCAGGGATTCCTGTAATGGGGCACATCGGGCTTACGCCGCAGACAGCGGATAAATTGGGTGGTTTTAAGGTGCAGGGCAAAGATGCTGAAACCGCCAAGCGCTTAATCGAACAAGCTGTGGCATTGGAAAAGTTGGGTTGTTTCTCCATAGTACTTGAATGCGTGCCAGATAAAATATCCCGCATGATTACCGAAAAACTTAAGATTCCCGTTATAGGTATCGGTGCAGGCCCTTATTGTGATGGGCAGGTTTTAGTGGCGCATGATATGTTGGGATTATTTGACCGCTACACTCCTAAATTCGTCAAAAAATACGTAAACCTTTCGCCTTTAATCAGCGCGGCAGTAGAGGAGTATATAAAGGAAGTTACCGACGGTAAATTTCCCGGCCCCGAACACTGTTTTAACATAAAAGAAGAAGAGCTTAAGAAATTAGGTTAGAAAATTGAGAAAAAAGACGCTTAAGAAGATATCGATAGTGGTTGCTTTGATACTTGCCCTTTTGTTTTTAGGGACCTTAGGCAAGCCGGCAATAATCAGATCCTATATCTATACCGGTATCGGTAACTGTAAAAGTATTCCCGTATTATGCAAGCTTCCTGAGCCCGGCATTATAGAGCCGAAAGTAGACCAGGAATATCTATGGCAGTTAATTCCGTATACTTTTGATGATATGGTAATTTCAATGCCCCGGGGCTTTACCGTGGTGATGACCGATGTGCGCAAAGTATACTATAAGAAATGGCGCAGGTCGGATAAAGGAAACGTAGCATATCTGCTTTATCGCAAACCTAATTTCTTTATAAATTTGTTTCCGAATGTGGTTAAGCAAGGAGTAATAAATGACTACGATTTTATAGATCATTTAAGATCCGCGCGCGCAGATACAATAGAAAATTTAACCGATGCTTTCTTCGTGGTTATGAAGAGCATATTTACTCCTGACTTAGGCGACCAGTCCGGCGTAAAGGTTGTGCGGTTTGCGGGTTTTGGCAAGAGGGGGTTTGTGAGTTATAATCTCGGTTCAAAGGTAAATTATTTTGACTGCGAAGCCTTTAGCGATAATGGAGATTTCTTTAAAGTTTACATTAAAGATAAAACCGGGCTTATTGATCTGGAGAAAGTTTTTACGATTATCTCAACCATACATCGCCCCTAGCCGGTTCCACGTGTATGCGGGATTAGCTAAATGAAGCTTTAGCTTGACTTTTAGCTCAATTTGCGTTAAAAATATAAGTCTATGTCTAGTGATCTGATGGATAAAATAGTATCATTGTGTAAGCGTCGGGGATTTGTCTTTCAGTCTTCGGATATTTACGGCGGTTTAAGCAATACCTGGGACTACGGCCCCTACGGCGTAGAGCTTAAGAATAACCTTAAGCGCGCATGGTGGAAGGCAGTAGTTTATCAGCGTTATGATGTCTATGGCATGGATGCGGCTATTCTGATGCACCCTAAGGTTTGGGAGGCGTCGGGCCATGTGGAGAATTTCTTTGATTTAAAGAGCGACTGTAAATCCTGCAAAAAACGTTTTAAGACGGAAGATTTAAAGAATAAGAACAAATGCCCGGAATGTGGCGGCGAACTTACCGAGTCAAGGCCGTTTAACCTGATGTTTAAGACGCATCAGGGGCCGGTTGAGGAAGCCTCTAACGTAATTTATATGCGCCCGGAAACAGCGCAAGGCATGTTTGTGAATTTCTTAAATATACTTGATTCAAGGCATCCTAAGCTTCCTTTTGGAATGGCGCAAATCGGCAAATCATTCCGTAACGAAATTACTCCCGGTAATTTTACTTTCCGTACCCGTGAGTTTGAGCAGATGGAGGTGGAGTATTTTGTCCACCCCAAGGATGCGGATGCGAAGTTAACGGAGTGGATTGACGCGCGTTTTAGTTGGTATTTAAAACTAGGCCTTAAAAAAGATAATCTAAGGCAGCGTCCGCACGGCAAAGATGAGCTTGCGCATTACGCCAAGGCCTGTACGGATATAGAATATAATTTTCCGTTCGGATGGTCAGAGCTGGAGGGTATTGCTAACCGTACAGACTTTGATTTAAAGCAGCATGCCCAGTATAGCGGTAAAGAGCTCATCTATTTTGATGATGCTACCAAAGAGAAATTTTATCCGTATATTATCGAGCCTTCGGGCGGAGTCGATAGAAGCGTATTGGCATTTTTAGTTGACGCATATCATGAAGAGCAAGTCAGGGATGATACGCGTGTGGTATTAAAGCTGCATAAAGATTTAGCGCCTACCAAGGTGGCAGTGTTGCCGCTGTTAAGAAATAGGCCGGAGATTGTGGAATTGGCCAAAAAGATCGCCGCGGAGTTAAAGGAAAATATTGTCTGTGTCTATGATGACACTGGCGCAATCGGCAAGCTTTATCGCAGGCAGGATGAGGTGGGTACTTTGTATTGCGTTACGGTTGATGTACAGTCACTGGAAGATAAACAGGTAACCGTGCGCGACAGGGATTCGATGTTGCAGGAAAGAATAAGTGTAGATAGGTTGAAAGAGTATCTAATAAATAAACTAGGATGTTCATAGTTGATAGTTCATAGTTCATGGATAGGACCATGAACTATGAACCAATAACAATGAACCGGGAAGCAGAAAAAGGAGGATTTTAAAGGAAATGGCAACGAAAAAATATGTTTACAGCTTTGGCGGAGGTAGGGCAGACGGTAACGAAACAATGAAAAACCTCTTAGGTGGTAAGGGCGCTAACTTAGCGGAAATGGCAGGTTCCAAGGATTTAGCGCTTCCGGTGCCTCCGGGATTCACTATTACTACCGATGTCTGCACGCACTATTACAAAAATAAGAAGAATTATCCAGCCGGCCTTAAGGAAGAATTAGAGAAGGCGCTTAAGAAGATAGAAGTATTGATGGCAAGGAAATTCGGAGATTCGGTGAATCCGCTTTTAGTATCTGTGCGTTCCGGTGCACGCAAGTCCATGCCTGGGATGATGGAAACGGTTTTAAACGTCGGCTTAACCGAAAAGACTATACCCGGCCTGATTAAGCAAAGCGGTGGGAACAGCCGTTTTGTTTACGACGCATACCGCCGTCTTATCATGATGTATTCTGACGTAGTCATGGAAAAGGCTGCAGGCATCGAGCCTAAGGATGATATGGGAATCCGTAAGCAGCTGGAAAGAATCATGGGTGATGTAAAGAAGGCTAAAGGCTGCAAGAGTGATACTGATTTAACCGCCGATGATTTAAAGAAGCTTTGCGCGCAGTTCAAGGCGAAAATAAAAGAAGTTTTAGGTAAAGAATTTCCCGATGAGCCGATGCAGCAGCTTTGGGGCGGTGTAGGCGCTGTTTTTGCATCCTGGAACGGCAAACGTGCCATAAGCTACAGAAGAATAGAAAATATTCCCGATGAGTGGGGTACGGCAGTAACCGTGCAAACCATGGTTTTCGGTAATATGGGTAATGATTCGGCAACCGGCGTTGCTTTTACACGTAACCCCGGCAACGGCGAAAACAATTTCTACGGGGAATACCTTATTAATGCGCAGGGTGAAGACGTGGTAGCCGGTATCAGGACCCCCGCTCCTATAAATAAATATTCGCAGTCCGAGCATAATAAAGACTTATCTACACTAGAGAAAACCATGCCTGCAATTTACAAAGAGCTTTTTGATATTCAAAAGCGCTTAGAGAAGCATTATCGCGACATGCAGGATATTGAGTTTACCATTGAAAAAGGGCGCTTGTTCATGCTTCAGTGCCGCATAGGAAAGCGCAACGGCCCGGCAGCAGTGCGCATGGCCATGGACATGTTAAAAGATAAGTTCATCAAAAAAGAAGAAGCGGTAATGCGTGTTACCCCTGCTCAGTTAGATGAGTTATTGCATCCTATAATCGACCCTAAGCAGGAGCTTTCACATAAAGCTATTGCCAAGGGTTTACCCGCGGGCCCGGGAGGAGCTAATGGCCAGATAGTATTTAATGCTCATGATGCGGTGGAATGGGCTAAACAAGGTAAAAAGGTTATCCTGGTGCGCGAAGAGACAAATCCTGAAGATGTGGAGGGTATGCGCGCTGCGCAAGCCATACTTACCGCCCGCGGTGGAATGACTTCGCATGCAGCGCTGGTTGCCCGTGGTTGGGGCAAGTGCTGTATCGTTGGTTGCGGCGGGTTACATATCGAAGGTAAAGAACTTCATATCGGCGATAAAGTGCTTAAAGAAGGTGACTGGATTACCTTAAATGGTACCAAAGGCAATGTTTATGAAGGCCAGCTGGCTATGATGGATGCTACCGAAGAAAATGCCTTATTGAATGATTTTCTGAAGGTGTGCGCAGGTATCAGGAGATTGGGTATCCGTACCAACGCTGATACGCCGGAGGATGCGGCTAAGGCAAGGCAGTTTGGTGCAGAAGGCATCGGGCTCTTTAGGACCGAGCATATGTTTTACGGCAAGGGTTCTGATGAACCGTTGTTTATATTGCGTAAAATGATCGTTTCAAACACCGGGGATGAAAGAAAGAAGGCGCTCGAAGAGATGTTCCCCTATGTCAAGAAAGATATTAAAGGAACATTGGCGGCAATGGACGGTTATCCGGTTGTGGTGCGTTTATTGGACCCGCCTTTGCATGAGTTCGTGCCTCGTGAGAAAGCAAAACTTGAACAGCTTGCCAAGGATTTAAATATCAGTATGGAAGAGCTGGCCAAGAGAGCTGAAGGGCTTCATGAGTCAAACCCCATGATGGGCCATCGCGGCGTGCGCTTGGGAGTTACTTATCCTGAAGTAAGCGCCATGCAGATACGCGCTATTTTAGAATCTGCCGCGGAGTTGATTAAGGAAGGTAAAAAGCCGTATCCTGAGATTATGATTCCGGTTGTGGGAAGCGTAAACGAGCTTACTGATCAGCTGGCAATTGCCAAGCAGGTATATCAGGAAGTGCTTAAAAAATATAATCTGAAAAGCCTAAAGCATATGTTCGGAACGATGATTGAAATTCCGCGCGCTTGTATCGTAGCCGGAAAACTGGCTGAAGTCGCGCAATTCTTCTCGTTTGGAACTAATGATCTTACTCAGATGGGATTCGGATTCTCGCGTGATGATATCGGCGGATTTCTGCCGGAGTACCTTAATAAAGGTATATTACCCGAAGATCCTTTCCAATCGATTGACCAGGAAGGTATCGGTGAGTTGATTAAGATGGGTATAGAGCGGGGACGCAAGACGCGCAAGGATCTGGAAGTCGGTATCTGCGGAGAGCATGGCGGTGAACCAAAGTCAGTGGAATTCTGCCATCGCGTGGGCATGAACTATGTAAGCTGCTCACCCTTCAGAGTCCCTATTGCAAACTTAGCAGCAGCACAGGCAGTTCTTAGAGACAAGGCAAAAAAATAACTTTAGTTCATAGTTCATGGTTCTTAGTTCATGGTAAAAGCTTTTACTATGAACCATGAACCATGAACCATGAACCATCAACTAAACTATGGAAGCCCTAAAAACCTATCTTAAGGAAATAAGAACCATACCTCTGTTAACTGCTAAAGAGGAGATACAGTTAAGTCGGCGCATAAGAAAAGGCGATGAGCAGGCACGTAAGAAGATGATCCGTTCTAACCTACGTTTGGTTATTAATATTGCTAAAAGATACATGTATTTAGGTATTCCTTTTCTTGATTTAATTGAAGAGGGTAACTTAGGGCTAATGAAGGCAGTCGAGAAATATAATCCTAATAAAGGATTCCGGTTTTCAACTTATGCGGCGTGGTGGATTAAGCAGGGGATTACCCGTTCTATTTCCGAACAGGGCAAGATGATCCGCGTGCCGGTGTATATGAATGAGCTTATAGCAAAATGGAAGAAAACCAAAGAGGGGTTAGGGCACAAGCTTAAGCGTGTCCCGACTGATGATGATGTTGCCAAAAAGATGAGATTGTCGGATGATAAAAAAGAGCAGATAAGTTTCTGGATGTCTACCACCACTTCTTCGCTAGATGCGCCTGTTGGGGATGAGAGCGAAAGCGACGTGATGGACTTAATTGAAAACAAAACCAGTGTTTCGCCGGATGCTACTATTGAGCATCTTCTGGATAAAGAGCGCGTGGAAAATCTTATGGAGATAATGAGCGGGCGTGAAAAAGAAATTCTCGATATGCGCTTTGGCCTGGCGGATAATAGCTCGCATACCTTAGCTGAGGTAGCCAAGAAACTTGGTGTATCCCGGGAAAGAGTGCGCCAGATAGAAGAAGCCGCTCTAAGAAAGCTGAAGAAATTTGTTCAGGAACAGGAGAAGTCGCTCTAGTGATAATAGGAGGCTGATGATGAAAGTATCGGAATTAAAAAATCATATCAGAGATATCCCGGATTTTCCTAAGCCGGGAATTTTATTTAAGGATATCACCACGTTATTACAGAACAAGGACGCTTTTAAAAAAGCGGTTGATGCCCTGGCGGATGAATTTAAGAATAAGAAAATTGATGTGGTGGTGGCGGTTGAAGCCAGGGGTTTTATCTTAGGGGGCGCTGTGGCGCATCAATTAGGTGCGGCGTTTGTGCCGGTGCGTAAAAAGGGCAAACTCCCCTGGAAGACTAATTCTGCTACTTATGAGTTGGAATATGGCACCGATACCCTGGAGATGCATCACGATGCAATCAAGCCTTTAGATAAAGTTTTAGTTGTTGACGACCTTCTGGCTACCGGCGGAACGGTTAAAGCGGTTACGGATTTAGTTACTCAGCAAAAGGGTAAGATTTTAGGTATTGCATTCTTAATTGAGCTGACATTCTTAAAGGGCAAAGAGAAGCTTAGTGGTTACCCGATTTTTTCGTTGATTAAGTATTAGTTAGTTCATGGTTCAAAGTTCATAGTTCATGGTAAAATCTATGAACCATGAACCATCAACTATGGACTACTCCATTTTTTAACTTGATTATTCGCCCCTGTAGCTCATAAGGATAGAGCAGCAGTTTCCTAAACTGCGTGCGGCAGGTTCGATTCCTGCCAGGGGCATTTTAAAAAACATGTATAATTTACATTCCCATTCTTTATTAAGCGACGGCGTTTTGCTTCCTTCCGAAATTGCGGTGCGCTATATGGCCGCAGGCTACAAGGTTATTGCCATTACCGATCATGCCGATTACAGCAATATAGAATATATAACCAAATCAATCCTGGAATTTACCAATCATTGGCCGGAAAGCGCGGGCATTAAGGTTTTACCGGGCGTTGAACTTACCCATATTCCTCCGGCCCAATTCAAACCACTGGTGAAATACGCGCGCAACAAAGGTCTTAAAATTATTATCGGCCATGGCGAAACTACGGTTGAGCCGGTAATTCGTGGGACTAACCGCGCGGCAATTGAGGCAGGTGTGGATATTTTAGCCCACCCCGGAATTATTACGGATGAGGATGCCGCATTAGCCGCTAAGAAAAATATTTTTCTGGAGATAACATCGCGCCGCGGGCACTCGGATACAAATGAGCATGTTATTAATTGCGCTTTAAAGGCAGGCGCGAAGATGATCTTAAACCACGATAGCCATGATCCGGAAAATATTATTTCACCGGATGAATTGAAGTCAGTTGGGCTTAAAGCAGGTTTAAGCGAACAAGACATAGATAAAATTTATAAAGATGTCACAGCTTTTATTTTTAAGAAGGAGGGTCTATGATGGGTCTACGAACTATGAACCATGAACTACGAACTACGATATTTTTTATCCTTATTGTATTTATTTTAACCGGCTGCGAAACGTTTACCAAGAAAGATAAGTCTATGGGCGGCGCCACACCGGCTTTACAGCCGCAGTCAGTGGTTAAGTTTGCCGACATCCCGGTTCCTGCGGGTTTTAAGTTTTTGTCCGAAGAATCTTATTCCTTTGAGAGCGGCAGTGTGCGCGTAGCGGTGCTTAAATACCATGGCAAGGCTGATGTTGAGCAGGTGATAAACTTCTACAAGGACCAGATGCCGATGTACAGCTGGAATCTGCTTAATATAGTGGAATATGGCCAACGCCTGATGAATTTTGACCGGGAAGGCGAAACCTGTATCGTTGACTTAGAGCCTAAGGGCAAAAGCGTTATCACAACCATATCCCTGGGTCCCAAGGCCCAAAGGGCTAAAAAAGCCGAAAAAACGGTTAAATAGGCTTTTTAAAAAAACGCTTGACAAATAAGGGGTTATGTGATAAAAAGGATATAAATTAGGATATACCACTGAGGATGACTTTAATCCTGGGCGAAAAGGAGGTGAAGATAATAATAAGCCAGAAGTCAAGAAAACCTTGGTGATATACATATATAGAAAATATCTAGGATCAAATATTTTAACCTAGTTGAATATATCTTAAAGTTTTAAATTTAAGGAGGAAAACACAAAAATGGGTAAACGCTTAATATTAGTTCTCGCACTTTTGTTCGTGGTCGGAATAGCAGTTTCCGCCTACGCAGAAGTTCAGAACGTCAAAGTTAGCGGTGATATTACCATGCAAGCTGTTTCAAGAAGCGATCTTCTGATGAGCGGCACTGGTAATAACGTGATCACAGGCACAGGATATCTTGAATATGGCGAAAGCGTCGACACATTGTTGTCGCACGTACGCGTCAGAGTGGATGCTGATCTTACTGATAACGTAATGGCTACAGTAAGGTTAATCAATGAAAGAACGTGGAATACCGAAACATCCACATCCAACGCCGTTGCTATCGACCTTGCTTATGCTACCTTAAAAGAGTTCCTTTATTCACCTTTGAGCTTAACCGTTGGTCGTCAGGAACTTCATTATGGTAACGACATGATCATTGGTGATATTGATACCAATAATCGTATGGCCGGACACGGAACAGGCGCTGGCACTGCAGGAACCATTCTGCCTAAGTCATTGGATGATTTAAGCCTTCGTAAGTCCTTTGATGCTGTTAAGGCAGTGTTGAATTATGATCCGTTGGTAGTTGATGCTGTTTATGCAAGAATCAGCAAAACCGTTGATGAAGGTAATTCCGCTGATTTATACGGTGTTAACGCCAATTACGCAGTAGATAAGAATACCACACTCGAAGGTTATTATTGGTTGAAGGTTATGAACAAAATTGGCCCTGCTGCAACTTCACCTCTGCAGAGCTCAACTGATGATACCGTTAACGTTGTCGGTGGTAGAGTCAGCAACAATAGTATTAAAGACCTGTCATTAGGGTTAGAAGCTGCATATCAGTTTGGTCAGAAAGTTACCAATTCAGCTGTTTATGCTAATGATCCTAATGCTGGCGGCGCTATCCAGGATAGACGCGCTTTTGCTATTCAGTTCTTGTCAAGCTACAGCTTGGCTGATTTGGTCAAGAAAGTATCTGACAGAGCAGCTAGTATGAAACCTATGCTGTCCTTCAACTATACCTTGCTTTCTGGTGGAAAATATCATAGCACCGGTGCCAGGACAGGCGCATGGGATCCAATGTATGAAAATCAGGCAGGCGGAACATTATTCAACAAGCTATTCGGTTATTCTAACTGCCATATTTACAACGTTGGCGCAAGTGCTAAAGTGTTAGATGACGTAAAGCTTGCTTTTGATTGGTATTACTTAGCATTGCACAAAGAGTTACCTGATGCAGATCTTAGCGCTGTTTCCCTTACGGGCATTCCCGGAGATCCTACATACGGAATGATCGCGAATAAGAGCGCTTTAGGTAATGAATTTGATGCTAACCTTACATATGACTATACTGAAGATGTGCAGTTTGGTTTGAATGCCGCTTGGTTTGTTCCAGGTGATGCTTTCAACAAAGTAAACAGAAAGACAGCATCTCAGATTATAGGTTCGATGAAGGTGACATTCTAAGTTAGTTGCATGCAGCAAAAAGCCCCTGGAGGGTAATACCTCCGGGGGCTTTTTTTGTAATTAGTTCATGGTTCATAGTTCTTAGTTCATAGTAAAATCTTTTACCATGAACCATGAACAATGAACCGCCTATTATTAAACAAAATATTATCTTAGATTTCCTCCTTTCGATCGTCTATTAGAACAGAAGGGAGGCAAAGATGAATACAGTAAGATTTAGTTTTGAAAAGTTAGATGTTTGGCAGAAAGCAGTGCAATTCGCTAAAATTGCTATAAACCTTACAGAGAATATTAACTCACGCAGTAAGCATTATAGGCTTATAGAACAGTTAGAGTCTGCAGCTACTTCGGTGGCTTTAAATATTGCAGAGGGTAGCGGACGTTATTCAGCAAAAGAATTTATTCGTTTTCTTTATGTGGCGAGAGGTTCATTATACGAAACTGTTGCCTTAGTAGTAATTTTTAGAGATAATAACTGGATTAGTTGTAATGAATATGATAATATTATACAATTATCCGGTTTTCTTGGGAGAATGTTATCTGGTTTGATAAATTCGCTTAAGCCTAATAACCATGAACTATGAACCATTAACTATGAACTAACTATGCTATATCTTGCCATCATCTTCCACATGCACCAACCCTACTACAAGAACCTCCTGACACAGGAGACGCCGGTGCCTTGGGTCAGGTTGCATGGTATTAAAGATTATCTTGATATGGTAAGGCTCCTGGATAAATACCCCCAGGTAAACCTTACCTTTAATTTAGTACCCTCCTTAATAGAGCAGGTAGAGGACTATGCTAACCGCAATATAAAAGATAAATTCCTGGAATTATCCTATAAGCCGGCTGCTTCCCTGACTGAAGAGGAAAAAGCATTCATAAGGCGTAACTTCTTCTCAATAAACAAAGATAAGGTTATCGCGCTTTTCCCGCGCTATTACGAGCTTTATTTCAAGAAACAGAAGAACCTTGAATTTTCTACTCAGGATTACCTTGATCTGCAGGTTTTGTTTAACTTGGCCTGGACAGACTCGCTCTTTAGGCAGAGTTATCCGGAGTTAAAGCATGTAATGAATAAGGCGCGTTTCTTCACCGAAGAAGAGAAGTACGCGATTTTAGACAAGCAGACAGAGATACTTGAAGCGATAATTCCGGTTTATAAAGAAGCCATTGCCAGCGGGCGTATAGAGGTAAGCATCACTCCGTACTATCATCCGATATTGCCGTTAGTATATAACACCAATAGCGCGCGGGAAGCAAACCTAAAAAGCCTCTTACCCAAAGAAAAATTTTCTTACCCAGAGGATGCCTTGGCCCAGATAGACTCTGCGGTGAGTTTCTATAAGGAAAAATTTGCAATTCCCGCCACAGGCATGTGGCCTTCCGAACAATCGGTAAGCGAACGCATCGTGCCATTTATAATTCAGGCTGGCATAAAATGGATCGTAACAGATGAGACGATTGCCGCGCGTTCGTTAAAGATGAAGAAGAGGGATGCCAAACTTATTTATCAGCCTTATCGTTTGGATAGGAAGGAAGGCAGCACTAATATTATTTTCCGTGATAGAAATCTTTCGGACCTGATAGGATTTGTTTATCATAACTGGCGTGCGCAGGATGCGGCAGGTGATTTTATGAAACACATGGAAAATATATCCGCTGCCTATAAAGATCAGGATGCTTTAGTTACTGTTGCAATGGATGGCGAAAATGCATGGGAATATTATACCAATGACGGCTATGATTTTCTGGAAGCGCTTTATAAGCAGTTATCGGAATCAAAGATTGTCAAGACTACCACCGTAAGCAATTATTTAAAATCCCATCATCCAAAGTCAAACATAAAGCGCCTTGCTACCGGCTCCTGGATATTCGGAAATTTTGATAAGTGGATGAATAACGCCTATAAGACAAAGGCGTGGGAATGGCTCGCAGAGGCTAGAAAAGAACTAGGGGGCTCACAATCCGTACTCCATAGCCCACAGAAAGAGCTGGCCTGGAAACAGATGTATATCTTAGAGGGCAGCGACTGGTTTTGGTGGTACGGAGAAGACCCCGACGGCAGCTTTGACAAACTCTTTCGCATGCATTTAACTAACCTGTACACGTTTTTGGGAAAACACCCACCCGATTACCTTAAAAGGCCTTTAACTCCTTGACATCCCAGCAGTTTTGTGCTATATAATAAGACTTAATAATCCGGAAATGTTAAGAGTTTATTAGTTGTTTTATGGATAAAAAAGATATTTACGAACATTTAGCAAAGATTTACCTTGACGCATCGTCCAAGCGCAAAAAGAAATCTAAAGAACCCAGACTTTTTAAGAATCTTTTTATCGCCAGTGTCGCAGTTGCGGTTATTTCTTTAGCGACAGTGGGTTTTTATTTTAGACACAGCCGTAACCCGAACACGGAGATAGCACTTGTGATTGCCCCGGATGCGGTAAAGATAAACTTTCATTTTGATCCCGCCAAAAGAGAAATATACAGTGTTCCATTAAATAATCTTGATTTAAGCCGTTACAAAGCGCTTGCATTTTCTATAAAACAGGCAGGCTATAAAGATGATATTAATATGCGTATTGAATTTGCCACCGGCTTTAAAGAAAAATCAGAAATTTATGTCCGACAGATACCTCATAAATGGAAAGAATGCAGGATAGATTTGGCTCAATTTAAAGGCATAAATGATTGGTCCAGCATGTTAGAGCTTGCTTTTATAGTTGAGGAATGGAATGCCCGGGAAAATAAAGGCGTAGTTTATGTGGATAACATTAGGTTCGTGAAATAGGAAAGGAGAATATCGTATGCGCATTATCTCTATCACCAATCAGAAGGGTGGCTGCGGTAAGACTACAACGGCAATAAATTTAGCCGCATCATTAGCCGGCAACAACAGGCGTGTACTCCTGATAGACCTCGATCCGCAGGCGCATGCTACGGTTGGCCTTAATATTAAGGCTGATCTTAATATTTATAATGTACTTTCCAAGTTAACCAACAAAAAGGCCCGCTTAGAAGACATAATAAAGAATGTCAGCGAAAATTTCGACATTGCGCCTTCTGGCATGATTTTAAGCACTCTTGAGCAGGAGCTGGCTGGTGAGATAGGCAGAGAAGCACGCCTGGTGGATACCCTGCATAATTTTAAGAACAATTACGACTATATCCTTATAGATTGCCCGCCAAATTTAGGTATTCTGACAATAAATGCCATGCGTGCGGCCAACGAGATAATCGTGCCGGTTGAGGCCAGCAGATTCTCATTTGAAGGCTTAGGCCAGCTGGTTGAAATATTAAACTTGGTACGGGACAGGCTAAATCATGAAATCGATTATAGGGTTTTGGTGACTAATTTTGATTCCCGCCTGCGTCATTCCTTTAAAGTTTTAGACCGCATCAAGGAGACTTTTAAAAGCAAACTTTTTAGCACAATGGTGCATGTGAACGTTAAGCTTAAGGAAGCCCAGAGCGAAGGAAAGCATGTTCTAAGTTATGATAAATATTGCCGCGGGGCCAAGGATTATTTCAGCCTTTCGCGTGAGATCATCACCGCGGAAAAGACCACTCATGCGGTGCCTGTTCCTGTGATGCCGGATCTGGCCAAAAAGATGAAAGAGCTTTTAAAAGAGCGGCTCTCCAAATTAAACGAAGTTACCGTATCAATTAATGCTCCCCAGGCAAAAGAAGTTTATGTAGCGGGAGATTTTAATAACTGGATACTTGATAATAAGAGCCGCATGGAACAGCATAACGGTTCCTGGGTTAAAAAATTGCCCTTAAAGAGCGGAAGATATCATTACCGTTTTGTTGTTGATGGCAAGTGGACCGAAGATCCGAATAATTCCAACAGAGAAATTAATCCTTACGGAGAGATGGATTCTCTACTTGAGGTGCAGGCTAAATAGGCGGAGGTAATTTTAAGCAATGGCTGATGACGCAGCGGTTATAAAAGAGGGGAAGATTTATGCACTTGTTTCGTATTGGCTGTTTCTTTGTATACTGCCTTTAATGTTTAAGAAAGACAACCAGTTTGCCGTATTCCACGGCAAACAGGGCCTGGTGCTGTTTATCTTCTGGGTTGCAGGGTTTATCTTTAGCATAATACCGTTTTTAGGCTGGATAGTTTATAAGTTCATTCTCTTTATATATCTATTGCTTTGTTTATGGGGATCTATTCAGGCGTTAATGGGTAATTATTCCCGGATACCAATAGTTTCGGAATTGGCGGATAAAATAAGCCTGTAGAATAAGGAGGTGTGGATATGCCTTCAAAGAGCAAGAAACCCAGGAAGAAAGTAGTAAAGAAGAAAGTCGTCAAAAGAAAGCCGGTTACAAAGAAGAAGCCGGCAGCAAGGAAGAGGCCGGTAACAAAAAAGAAGCCTGTTGGTAAAAAGAAAGTCACGGCCAAAAAGAAGGCTTTAAAGCAGGCAAATTTAGTTGGTTTAGTTACACATTATTTCCCTCACGTACGCGCGGCGGTAATTAAGCTGAAGGCGCCGCTTGTAGTGGGAGACACAATCAAGATAAAAGGGCACACCACGGACTTTAAGCAGACAATAACATCCATGCAAATAGACCGTGTGCCGATAAATGAGGGAAAGAAGGGCGATGAAATAGGGCTTTTAGTTAATTCCAGGGTCAGGCAGCACGATAAGGTTACTAAGGTATAATTAGAGAGGAGGAGGTTTAGACATGAGGCTTTCAGAGATTGAGAAGAAAGCAAGGGGTTTAGGGGTTAAGGACACATGGAAATATTCAAAAAAAGATCTTATCAGGAACATACAACGCGCGGAAGGTAATTTTGATTGCTTTGGTAGAACTTCTAGCTATTGTGATCAGATGGTCTGCTGCTGGAGGAGTGACTGTATAAAATGAAATACAGATGTCAGATATGCGACAGGGATATTGATGATTTTGCCGGTATTTCTCATGTAAAGGCAGAAGAGTATCTTATGAAGTTGATCTTACGCGATCACCCGGAATGGGTTAAAGATAAGAAAACTTGCCACGAATGCATTGAGTATTATCGTAAGCTCGTTAAGGATGCAGAGATTTAAACAGGCATAAAGGAGGGCTATATGTTCTCAGGACTAACAGAAGGTGTTCTTCTGATAGCATTGGCTTTAGGTTATATAGTTTGTTACCTTGCCAATAGGGAAGAAAAGAAGCTTAGGTTCCTAGGGTATCTTGTGGGGGTATTTATTATCATCTTTTGCGCGGTAACCATCATCAGCAACGCGTTCTTTAGCGCCAGGATGTATGGGGCTATGTGTAAAATGCGCAAAATGGGCTGTATGAGTAAGATGGGAATGATGCAACATAAAATGATGCCGCCGCCACCTGCTGCACCTCAGGCACCGGCTAAATAGGGTTATTCAGTAAAGTTTGTTGATTATAATATACAGCGTAATACAACACATTGAAATACAATAGGTTAGAAGAGCAGTTAAAGAAACTGGCCGTATTTTATTTCAAACGGCCAGTTTCTTTTTTGCAACATTGTCTGTCTTATCCGCATTACCTACCAAAACCTTTTCTGCTTTTAGATAACCGTTATCATCAATGTTTCCGATTATTTCCTGTTTTAAGAAAAATATACTTGACAGCGTTCGGAAGGCGTATATAATGAGCAATTATGGGTTGGTACTCAATATAAATAGGGCGTTAAAAGTAGGTAAATCTAAGTAAATGAGCTCCCGAGGAAGACCAAAGAAATATAGGATAGTTGCCAAGGACCCTAAGATAAGCCAATTTAGCCCCAGGGGAAGGCCTGGCAGGCCGGATGAGGCGGCAATGGCTACTGATGAGTTTGAGGCGCTGCGCCTGGCTGATTATATGGGCTTAAGCCAGAAAGAGGCGGCTAAACATATGCGCATATCGCAGCAGACTTTTAGCCGGGTTTTAAGGAAGGCGCGCAGAACCATGGCAGATGGTCTGATCAATGGAAAAATAATTAAGATTCAGGGTGGCACATACGTAATAAGTTCCCGCCAAGATTCCCCAAAAACAGCGTAGAACAGAACCCCAGGCAACCCATTATAAACAATAAAATAGCCTAAATTACCCTATAGCTTAACTTCCTATAATATATCTTATGTTAACTTGTGTATATTGGGAAAGCTCAGGCTAACCCCCTGTGGGTTAAGGCTTTGGGGTAATCTACTTTTTTCCTGTGTATAAGTGGTTTCTGATTTACTTGGACTTACTTCTTCTTTTGAAGCTTAACATCTGCGGGAGAATATCTACTTTCTTTCTGGGATTTAAAGCTGGATTAGGTTTAAGCTTTTTGGGGTTGTTTGGCTCTTAGGCACCCCCCTATTTTATGGCTTTTTTGGAGTACTTGAGCCCTAAGAGAGCCCCAAAAATGACTAAAGCGCTTAGGGTGAATGGTGAGTAAAAATAGGCCTTGTAGGCCAATATTTGCCCAAAAATCGCCTTTTGGGTGATTATATTTAAGAGGTACGAAACAAGCAAAAGCACTAAAAGTAACTTGTTCTTAAATTTACCCTTTACCAGGTGCCAGGCAATTAGAAAATATCCCGGAGTAAGGAATATATAATTGGCCGGCCAGGAATTTAAATTATATAAAATAAGGCATATAAAAATAAGCGCATAGTCTATGTTTAAATACCCATTTTTCGCTTGTTCAAAATGCTTCTTTGCGGGCTTAAAAAGTATGCTTGAAAAGAGCAAAATGCTTATTCCTGCAGGTATGGCGTTAAGGGCAAATTTACTTATTTTCAGGGTTTGGAAAGGCATCTTGGGAGCGTCTTTCCAAATAGCCCCGCAGTCAGTGAAAAGTCTCTGCACCGCACTTAAAAGTGACTGATTTTTAGGGTCTAAAAGCGTTCCCCAGTCAAGGATGCTGCTTTGGGTCAAAAACGGAATTAACCTTTGCAGGTACCAGATATTGTCCTGTGGTTCTATCAGAATCCCGGGTAAAATAATGAAATATGCCAAAACCGCGGCTATTGTCCAGAGTGCAGCCCGGAATTTACCCCGAACCAGAAAATAAGGGATAAAGATTAAGGGGGTATATTTTATGGTAATCGAAAAAGCCAGGATAAAAGCGCCTACCACCTCCCTCCGATTCTCTATAAAATAAAGGCCCAGGATAATACAGGCCATCATTAGTATGTTGGTTTGGCCGGTGCTTAAATTTATTAAGATCAGGCGCATGAGTCCGGCTATGGCCAGGATATAAACAATCAGGGCGGATTTAAAATCGATGCCGCCCGGAATAATCAGTTTCTTTAAGAATATAAATGACAGGATTACCAGGAAGAAATTCAAGCTGTACCATATGGTATTGGCATTATCTTCGCTCAGGCGCGCCAGGGCTGACATGCCTATGGCAAATATGGGCGCATATCTGAATTCAGCAACTTCGGAATCGCCTTTGACGTAGATATTTTCCCGGTCAAGCATTCTTTGCCCGGTAATGTAATAGCAATGGAAGTCGGCATAGTTTCTTCTGCGGCCGCGCTCTTTGTGTGCTGCCAGGTTGCCGGCAAAAGCGGCAAGTAGAATGACAGCAATTATAAAACGCTTATTCTTAAGGAGTCTTGGCATAGGGTTTATTGGCTAATATATACTTAGCGGTTAATTTTCCCAGCAGATCGTTTCCTTTTGATGTTAAATGTACGTCATCGCTAAAGAAGCTTTCTTTGCTGTCGGATATAGCTTCCAGGAATTCTTTTCTGAAGTCCAGGAGGGTAACGTTGTATTTAGCCGATGTTTCCCTGAATACGGCGGTTATTGCGTTGTAGCGATAGATTACCTGCGGCGAGGAATACGCTTTAGAGAATCTATCTGTGGGATCTTTTTGGGCTTGGCTAATTTGTTCAAATGACATGTTGTCATTTAAGAATATCTCGGGTGCAGTATTAAGCATTTGTCTTAAAAGTATAACCTTTATATTGTTATTATGGCAGATAGTGATTATTGATTTAAGATTTTCTTTCCATGCACTATCCGCATTGAGCGTATAAATATGCATCGGTATAGGGCTTTTCTGGAATATTGAACTTAGTTTTTCGGTTAGCAAAGTATATAATATTGATCGGTAGTATAAAAGCTCGTGTATCTTAATACTCAATTTACCTATATTTTTTTCTTCCATGCTTCTGCCCAAATCATTGGTTCCTATTTCCATGACAAGCATATCCGGAAGATAGTTTATTAGTTCATGGCGTAGTATATTAAGGTAATTAAGGCTATAATATCCTGGGAAACCGCTGTTTATTACCTCAAACCTCCCCCCTGCCGCTTTATCCAAATAATATTGCAGCCTCCCTGGCCAGGTTTCGCTATCGCTAGATCCACCTCCAAAGGTGGTTGAGGGGCCCAGGCAGAATATCCTAATTCTTCCTTCTTTATCTTTTGGGTTAAATTCTTTGCCGCGGAATCCCAGGGAATTAATGGTATAATTCTTGTAATCAGCGTTTGCAGGAGCAGGATATGTGCCCGGCTTCATTTTAAAGTACCAATCCGCATTCTTTTTGCCGTCTTTAAAGAAGTCGTCTACGTCAAATTCGTTGGCGGTTTGTGTTTTTGCGGCGTGTTTTTTCTCGAAAAATGGAGCTGTTAAATAATAGGCATCTTTATTCTTGACACAAAGAAGTACCCTTGCGGATACTTCGCCTAAGATGAGAAATATCCCAAGCGGGATCAGGGAAAATAATATGATTTTGTTCGTTCCGAGTTTCGGAAGCTTATCGGTAGCCATTTATTATTGTTAATTATAGCAAAAAAATTGCCAAAAGCAATTCGTTATTATCAGTTGAGAAAAGATTTGTTTTTTGCCCAATACAGTGTATAATTAACGGATATTATGAACAAAAATTATCCTGTATTTAAGAAGATTCTGCTTTATGCATCGTTTTCTATCCTGATTCTATTGTCTACGCTTTTGGCCGGTGAAATGGCTGTTAGGATAGCCTATCCTTTGGTGTCTAATTACGACCTTGAGATGTGGCGCTATGCTGCTTACGGTAAGGCGGCTTCCGGCATTCCGGCGATGTCGCATAAACATAAGCCGGGGGTATATTTTAAGAATCTTTATGGCGTGGAAGTTAAGATAAATTCCAAGGGCCTCAGGGATTATGAGTATAGCTATAAAAAGCCGGATAATTGCTACAGGATCCTGGCGTTAGGTGATTCTATAACTTTTGGCTGGGGCGTGCCTTTTGAAAAGGCCTATGCTAAGCTTCTGGAGAATAAGCTTAACGCCGCCGCAAAAGGTACTAAATACCAGATAATAAATTGCGGAGTAGGCAATTATCAGCTTAGTGATGAACTGGCATTTCTAAAATATGAAGGCCTTAAGTATAATCCGGATATGGTAATCCTGGGTTATTTTGTTGATGATGCTAAGATTAACGCTAAAGTAAATTACTTCGGCCTTAAGCGCCACTCTTATTTATACGCTTTACTTGCCTCCAGATGGAATGCCCTTAGGGTTAGCTTCGATCCCGGCTACAACTTTCTCAATTATTATTCAGCGCTTTATCTTCCCGGCTCTGTAACCAGGCGTAATCTTGACGCCAACATCGACGAGCTTAAAGATATATGCCGGAAAAGAAATATCCGCTTGGTTGTTATGCTTATACCAGAATTGCACAATTTGAAGAATTATCCGTTTAATAATGTCCGCGAACACGTAAGCGCTGAGTTTTCCGGCTTAGCAAATGCGAAAATAGTAGATTTGCTCCCTTATTTCGACAAAACACTGGATCCTATGGTCTATTGGGTCTCTAAAGAGGACGCCCACCACAATAGCAAGGCGCAGGCCATTATGGCTGAGGCTTTGTATTCAGAAGTTTTTAAATCGGGTAATAATTTAAGGTGAGATATTTTCTGATATCAGCTTAGCTAAGAGGTCGTTGCCTTCCGCGGTAAGATGTACGTCATCATTAAAAATATCCACGCTATCCAAGCTTTTATTCAGAGATTTTCTTAAGTCGACATATTCTACGTTATTTTCCGCACATAGTTTCTTTAACAAGTCCATCAACACATAATGCCGGTAGAATTCAAGCGGCGGCGTATAGGCTTTATTATATTTGTCTTGCTGCGGCAGGCCGTTTTGAATTGCCTTAACTTTGTCTAATGTCAGGCTGTCTTCTGTAAACAGTTCTTTTTGGGCGTGCAGCATTTGTCTGACGAATATAAGCTTAACGTTATGTTCTTTGCATGCCTGTATCATCTTTTTGCAATTAGCGATATAGTTTTCGTTAGCCTTAACGGTCCAGACGTTCATCGGCACGGGTGAATTCTGGACCGCTACGCTTATCTTCTCTATCAATAAAGTGTAGAGCATGGAACGGTAATACAGATAATTGTGTAAATCGTTCATAATCTTACCGATATCTTTTTTAACGTCATTTCTGTTTAATTCATTTATTCCGGCATACACTATAAATATATCCGGTTTATAGTTTATAAGTTCAAGGCGCATCAGGTTTGAGTACAGCAAGCTTTGGTATGCGGCAAACCCGGCGTTGATCACCTCAATTTTATTCCCCTTCCCTTTTTTATTAAGATAATATTCCAGCTTTACCGGCCAGGTTTTATCATCCGGAGATTCGGCTCCAAAGGTAGACGATTCGCCCAAACAGAATATTCTTATCTTACCGTTTTTATCATACGCGTTGAATTCCTTATTTCTGAATCCAAGCGAGTTTATATAGAATTTTCCGTAGCTGTAGCGCTCGGGCGGTGCGTATGATCCAGGTTTTAGCTTAAAATAAGTTTTCGGAGAATCCTTGTAGCGGTTATCAATATTAAATTCATAGTTTACTTGTTTCTCGAATTTTTGCCGGTTTTCAAAAAAAGGGCCAACGAGGTAAAAGATATCTTTGTTCTTAGTATACAGCCTTATGCGTGCGAATATTTCTCCGCATAAAAGAAGCAATATAATCGGCAACAATGAGAATATTACGATTTTTGTAAATTTAGCCGGTGACATCCTTACTCCGCATTCTTATAATAATTAAAGTTATTAAATAAGCCATAAACCCTAAGCTGAAGCCTATAATGGCATAACCCAATGCCAATGGAAGCATGATTTCCAATGCCGATAATTTAAATATGCTTGCCCAGCTGAATGTTTTTGTTAATGCCGTGAGCTGGTCGCGTATTAGCTGCCAATCCATCCCGGTTATAGCGGATCCTATTTTAATTGCCAGTAAGAAAGTTACGATACTCAGCCAGGTATTGGTAATTAACGCTCCTATTAAAGTTGCTGCGCGGTTTACGCGCAAAAACAACGCACAGAATAAAGCCGCGATTGGTCCGGTTCCCGGCAGTATACCTAAAAATATCCCTAAGCCGAATCCCAGGGCTATTCTTTGAGCGCCATCGTCAATCTTAAACAGCTGGATATATACGGTTTTAAATGCTTTTTTAAGGCTTGCGATTATCATAAAGGTTTTATGTGTATTCCGGCAAGGTGTTCCAGGCCGCCGGATTCCTGAGTCCAGCCGTTGTGCAGTCCGTATTTTTCCATTATATTCTTAGCATCCGTGTATTCTTCATAGCTTACGCGCCGGTTAAGCTTGAGTGAATCGATTGCTTTATAATAAGGATGATACTGGCTCATCAGGCTGATGTAAGTTTCTTTTGAGATTTCATTGGCTATAAACTTCATTATTTTCTCCGTGCCCGAAATATTTTGCGGCAAAACCAAATGTCGTATAATAACTCCACCCGTTATTATATCTTCTTTATCAAATTTAGCAATACTGGTTTGCCGGTGCATTTCTTTTATTGCCTTCTGATTAAATTCAGGATATCCGGGCGCCTGGGAATATTTTATCGCCATGTCATTATCAGCGTAGCGCATGTCCGCAAGGTAGACATCTATTAAACCTTCAAGCAAGCTTATGCTTTCTGCGGATTCGTAGCCACTGGTATTATACACTAGTGGTATCTTAAGCCCGTTTTTTACTGCAATAATAAGCGCTTTTAGGATTTGCGGCATTATATGAGTCGGAGTAACAAGGTTTATATTGTGGCAGCCTTTTTCCTGTAGCTGGAGCATAAAGCCGGCTAATTCTTCGAATGTAACCTCTCTCCCCTCCCCTAGTTGGCTGAATTTATAATTTTGGCAATAACAACAGGATATATTGCAGTTAGAAAAGAATATCGTGCCTGATCCGCGTTTTCCCGATACAGGCGGTTCCTCTCCATGATGTGCGAGATAACTGTAAACTTTCGGTTTAAGTGCGGTTTGACAGAAACCTTGATTGCCCTTAAGGCGGTTTATCCCGCATTTACGGGGGCAGATATTGCAGTTTTCAAGCATGCCTAAGGCCTTATCGGCTAGCGCATCTAGCCTGCCGGCGTCATAGGCATCCAGGTATAATGGGCGCATTATTTAAAGTTGGTTTTTGTAGATAGTTCTTATGTTATTGAATATTTGGACATATTCCGGTGTCCTGTAATCAGGATATGTCCATTCAGATTCTTTAAAAGTATTGCCCTTATAAGATAAGGTAATTTCGGCGTATATGCCGTTATTTAAATATATACGGTGGGCGAAGTCTTTGGTAGTTGCCAGCACTAACTTGGCAAGGTCAAGGTATCCGGGGTCTATATTTATCGTACGTAAGTTTTTCTTAGCTAGCTTCGACTCTATCGCGTTGGTGGCGATTTTGATTTTTGCTAAACTTTCCGGATTGATAAGTTTGGCAAAGCTTAGGAATTTGCGTTTCAGCCCTGTGCCCATCTCTTTTTTATAATAATTGGTGTAGTTAAAATCTATGGCGGGGCTGGTAAAGTCGATTTTTCCGAAACGCCTGATTAGATGAGTTTGTGTTTTAAGAAGTATCGATTCTTCTTTATAGATAAGGCCTACGATTAACTTTACGGGCAGGGGTTTATTTATTCGACCCATTCAAAGGCTAAGGATTAATTTTGGGGTAAAAATTGGCTGATGTATTGCGTAATCTTTTGTTTCTGAGGTTCGCTGATACGATTAAAGAATATAGCTACATTGAATCCGCCTTCGGGGGTGTCTTCGCTTCTTACGACTACGCCTTTACATTCTACACTGCTTCCGGTGCTAGCGCTTTTAAGCGGTAGATTCAATCTGATCATTATTTTGGTAAACGGCGGAATGTACTTATCTATATGACAATAAGCACCCAGGCAGCTTATGTTTTCTGTAGTCGTTGAGAAATCAAAACCATTGGCTACGATGTTAAGCGGAAGCTGCTTATTAATTCTGGGATGTAGTCTTCTTTCTTTATCGAATGGCCTCATTGTTTTTTTCTTCTTTGGATTTCTTAAGAAAATCGCTCCAGCATTTCTTGGTGCAATAATATTTGCCGTCTCTGTAATAACGCCTGATTTTCTTGATAGGCTTATTGCAGGCGAGGCAATTAGTTTGTTTTTCTACAACAGGCGCGGCTGCCTGTACTTGTTGTTCAGCTGCCATTTTACTTCTCCTTTACAAGTTGCCAGATTGCATTGCTATGTAATCTTTAAGATAATTCGTTTCTTCGGGAACTAAATCCAGGAATTCTACGCCCGATCTGTATCCATCCGAATGGGCTACAGGCGAAGACCAGCTTACTTTGCCTATGGTCCTTAAGATGCGCGATAGCACATTTATCTCCAGTGCTACCGTAGTTTGGGGAGGTATAAATTTATTGTTAGAGAAACTTATTCCCCCTAAGCTTAAGTCTTGGCTTAAGGTGTCATTAAACCCGGCAAAACCCCGGATCTGATAACGCACAGCAGCACGGAATCTTATCCTCGGAAAGTGCCTTTTTTCTTCAAAGGTAACTGCCATTACACCCCCTTGGGGACCGTGGCTTTTCCCTCGGAACAAAACTATATCATAGCTTTAGCGTTATGTCAATATTTAATCCTTGCGCCAAATGTTATATTTACACACCCCACTTTTTTTGTTATAATTAAACTTATGTACTGCAAGTTTTATGGACTTAAAGAACGCCCGTTCAATGTTACTTCCGACCCTGCTTTCTTCTTCTCCAGCAAAAAGCATCAGGAAGCTCTCTCCCATCTTCTCTACGGAGTTACTCAGCGAAAAGGCATAATAGTTGTTACCGGAGAAATCGGGACAGGTAAAACCACTCTCTGCAGGTTTTTCCTTGAGCATTTGGATAAAAATACGAAAGTAGCCTTTATTTTAAATCCTTATCTTTCGGAGGTTCAGCTCTTAAAGGCGATCATGAAGGATTTTGGGTTAAATGATGAAGGAGAAGACAGGCTCGCGTTCATTTCTAAGTTTAATACTTTTCTTCTCGCTCAGGCTCAGGCAAGGAATAATGTCGTTCTGATCATTGACGAAGCCCAGAATCTTAAAACGCGGCAGCTGGAACAGGTGAGGCTTCTTTCGAATCTTGAGACGGAAAAAGAAAAGCTGATGCAGATTATTCTGGTGGGGCAGCCGGAGTTAAACCGTAAGCTGGATCTCTATGAGCTTCGTCAGATTCAGCAAAGGATAATGGTAAGGTATCATATCACTCCTTTGGATACCGGCGAAATAAGCGAATACGTTAACCATCGTTTAAGCATAGCCGGTTCGGAAGGAAGAATAAGGTTTAATCTCGATGCGCTTAATCTTGTGTCCGAGTTTTCCTGCGGCATCCCCCGTCTTATTAATATTATGTGCGATCGCGCCCTTTTGGCAGGGTTTGTCAAAGAGGTGCATTTGATAGACGCAGATATCATAAAAGCGTGTGCAGCCGAACTAGGCAGCTATTTTGCCATGGAGAAAAAATGAGCATAATATACGATGCATTAAAAAAAGTTGAACGTGCACATCAGGATGATCCGCAGGTTGGGCCAGATATCGAAACTAAAAAGAGGCTCAGTCCAACACTTAGAGTATATCTAGTATATGCTTTGGCTTTATGTTTGGGTGCCTGGGTAATGAATGCGATGTTCTTTTTGCTAAGTAAGTCCCCCCATGGAATCGTCAATAACCAGCCACAGCTTCAGGCTAAGGCTTCCTCGGTTGTGTCCACGGCTAAAGAAGATGTTTACGGCTATGCCCCGGTTAGCCCTGCGGTTATGAAAGCAGCTTCTGCTGCTAATTCAGGCAGAATGAGCTTTAGCTTAAACGGCATATTCTTCTCCGAAGACGAAGGTTTCGCGCTTATTAACAATCAAATTGTTAAACAAGGCGATACTATCGAAGGCGCTAAGATTCTGCGCATCAGCGTAAATGAAGTAGAATTAGACTTGGATGGTTCGGTGTTTAAGCTTTCTTCGGGGAGCTAACAGCGGGCGAGTCGTTTACCTACCACTTCTTCTATTTTCTTAAGAGGTACATTCTCTACAATTGTTGTTTTACCTATACCTTTGATTAAAACAAGCTTATTTCTTGCGCCGATGAATTTTTTGTCGTGGTGATATGTTTCTATTATTTTAGGCATGGTAATGCCATTTATTTTAACAGGCAGCCCTACTACTTTTATCAGGTCTTCTATTTTCTTTGCAGCAGCTCCCTTTAGAAGCCCAAGCCCACTACTTAAATCAGACGCTATTAGTATACCCAATGCCACCGCTTCCCCGTGATTATATCCTTTATAGCTTTTTGCAGCTTCGATAGCATGCCCTAAAGTGTGCCCAAAATTAAGGATTGTCCTTATACCAAGAGTTTCTTTTTCATCTCTACTGACTATCCGGGCTTTTATTTGGCTGCAACGGCTTACGATTAATTCTAATGCTTGCGGTTTCATGGATAAGATGTCTTTATGCTTGTTTTTCAGGTAATTGAATAAATATGCATCTTTTATGGCAGCATATTTTATTGCTTCTGCCAAGCCACTACGCAATTGGCGTGAGCCTAAAGTTTTTAAAAGTGCTACATCGCTGTAAACAAGCCTGGGCTGGTAGAATGCGCCTACAAGATTTTTACCGTGATTTAAATCTACGGCAGTTTTGCCGCCTATACTGGAATCTACCTGTGCTAGTAGAGTTGTCGGAACCTGGACATAACTGATGCCACGTTTATATATGGAAGCTACGAATCCAGCCAGGTCTCCTACTACTCCGCCGCCGAAGGCGATAATAAATATCCGTTTGCGTTTGTCATAGGATGCCAGATCATTTACCACATCCGAAAGTATTATTATGGATTTACTTGTTTCGCCTTCGGGAACTACTTTAAATTTTGTGCTAAACCCTGATTTTTCCAGAGATTTAGCTAAAGCTTTTCCGTGGGCATTTTTTATCAGGTTATTGGTAATTATATAGGCATCACTGCCTAAGTTTAGCTTGGCAAGATGCGCTCCGATCGATTTTAATATTCCTGCGCCGATAATTATGTCGTAAGATCTGTTTTTTAAATTTACTCTTATTTTTTTCATGCGCCTACGCCCATCAGGTTTAATATGGCGTTGATAACAGGCCAAATTATACTGTTAATGACCCCTAGCCATAAAAGCAGCATTAGTATTATAAATCCGTAGGGTTCGATTCTGGCGTATTGTTCGGATAGCTCAGGTGGCAATAGCCCCATCACTATGCGTGAGCCATCCAGCGGAGGTATGGGGATGAGATTAAAAACAGCCAGGACTACATTTATAACTATCAGGTTTGTGAATATAAACTGCAGTATTTCCAAAGACGGCAGGAATTTTAATGCCAGGCTTAATGCGGCCGCGAGTATGAGATTCGCCAGCGGCCCGCTCGCCCCCACATAGATTATACCTTTTTTAGGATTTCTTAGCGCCCAATAGTTTATCGGGATAGGTTTTGCCGCGCCGAAAATAAACCTCCCGCTTGTGCTCATAAAGAGCATAAGCGGGATAAGTAGTGTCCAGATAGGATCTATGTGTGCCAGCGGGTTTAAGGTCAGCCTCCCGGAATATTTGGCTGTGTTGTCTCCTAATTTATAAGCTACCCATCCATGAGCGAACTCATGGATGGTCATAGCTACAATCAGAAAAGCAAAAGAGACAAAAAAGTACAAGAGCATTATTTCTTATCCTGCCCCTTGCCTGCGGATTCTTTAGCTGGCGCTTTGCCTGCTGCTTTGCCTGCTGGCGCTTTAGCATCAGCTGCTGCAGGAGCGGCTGCTTCTGTAGTGGTAGTTTCTGCTTTCTCTGCCTTTTCTTTCTTAATCTTGATCTTCAGGGATTTTATTTTAGGCAGGCCGTATACATCTTCTCCCTCTTGCCATTTGCCCTTTTCCATCATACTTCTTAAACGCTCCGAGCGTTTTAAAACTGATCTTGGTTTTTTGTCTTTTTCCGGTGAATTGAGTGACGGGTGTATAGACATTTTTATAGCCTCCTTATTGTGGAACCCTGGTAACGTTTGTTTTTTGTGATTTGAGTTAAGAATAACTCCGCTGACTTTCTATCGGAAAAGTTTCCGACGCAAAGAACAGTATATTGGCCCTTCGATATGATTATCGGGCTTAATCCTTTTTTCTTCAGTAATTCCGCTTCTTTTTTAGCGGAATCTTTGAATTTGTAACTGGCAATTTGTACTGTGTAGCCCTTAACCAGTATTTCTTTCTGTTGGACTACCGGTTGTTGCACCGGCGGCACTACAACGGCGGTTGTCGTAATGGGCTTAATAGGCTGTTGCACATCAGTAGTTACGACCTGGCGGGGTAGTGTTATATTTGCAGCAACTCTCTTTCCTTTTTCTACGCCTAAAGAGAAAGAGATGATACCCACAGTAATAAAAGCTATAATCAGAAGTATTACTTTTTCGTATCCTTTAGCATAGCCAAAGAGCGAGAATCTGGAGCCTGATTGCGTTGATTGCGCATAATCGCCCTGTTGTTGCGAAAAAAGTTCTAATTGTGAAGAATCGGATTTTTCCATGAGAAAATATTACGTATTATGTTTATTCAATTCTATGTATTTTCTTGGGTTTATTCTTTTGACTGTTTTTAAGAAGGCTTCAACTATCTTAGGGTCGAACTGGGTGCCGCTTTTTGCCTTTATTTCTTTTACCGCGCCGCATATATCTTTTCTTTCTCTGTACGGCCTGCCGTAAATCATCGCCTCAAAGGCATCAGCCACGGCCATAATCCTGGCTCCAAGCGGAATCTGTCCCTTCTTTAGTCTTGATGGATATCCGGTGCCGTCGTATTTCTCGTGATGGTGCATTATAATCGGTATAACCGGTTTTAACGTCTGTAGCGGCCTTAGCATCTGAGCGCCCTTTAGCGGATGAGTCTTAATGATCGTATATTCATGGGGAGTAAGTTTTGTTGTTTTTGTAAGTATTTCAATGGGAATGTCGATTTTTCCTGCATCATGCAGAAGGCTTGCGTATTTCAAAGTCTCGACTTGTTTTTCGTCGAGCCGCATCTGATGCGCTATTGCGACTACTAAATGGCTGAAGTATGGTGAATGCGTATACTCCTGCGGAATTCTGGTATCAAGCAAGGTCACCAGCGATTTTATGCTGCCCAAGACTATTCTTTGTTGTTCTTCGTAGAGCTGCAGGTTTTTAATACCTATAACCGCCTGCTCTATCATAGTCATTAGCATATCCTGGTCAAACCTATCGAATACAGGGGCATCTGTTTTGCGTTTCATTATAATCAGCCCCATTATATCTTCGCATACTAAAGGTATGCCCAACAGATTTTCGCGTCTGACCGAGGAAATAGTCCGTACGATTCTTTTTTCTAGCCTGCTGGAAAGTTTTGTTTTCTTGTCAACTACGTATTTCTTTCCCCCGACTATCAGGCATCTGTACAGCGAATATTTCTTAGTCGGGTCAAGAAGGATTATAAGGCAGTAATGCGCATTGAACATTTGGCAGATAAGCCTTGCCAGGCGGCTGGCCAAGTCTTTTACTTCAAACGTAGAGTTCACCAATCTGTAGATGCTGTGGATTGATGAAATTAGTGTTTTATACCTTTTCGTAGGGGTAGAAGAGTTTTTTGTATTCATCTAATGCGTACCTATCTGTCATGCCTGCGATATAATCGCAGACTACCCGTTTTTTACCATAGGCAGGGATGTATTTTCCTACTGACTCGGGTAATGCTTGCGGGTTAATTATATAATACTGGAACAGTTCTTCTATAAACCTTTTTGCCTTAGTGCTCATCCTTATTACGCGGTAATGATGGTATAATTTTTCCGTAAGGAATTCTCTCAGTGGTTTTCTTAAATTCAACATATTTTCACTGAAAGATACCGTTTTTTTGCCTATTTTTTTGGCACTAAGGCTGGTCTTAAGCTTAAATTTATTTATTCTTTCTTCCGTCTCAGTAAGAAGATCGGTAACCTGTATGTTGATCAAAGACCTTATGATCAGATAACGCCTGATTTTATCATCTATTATAGCATATTTTCCGGATATTTGTCGACTTATATTATTCCATATAGGCAGTTTTTTAAGTTCCGATTCCAGGATTAATTCCGAGGTCAGGCCGTCGTCAATGTCGTGGTTATCATAGGCTATTTCGTCGGCGAGGTCGACTATCTGGGCTTCCATGGTCGGCATTTCATTTGGGGCAAGTTCTTTGTTTTTGATCGCTTTATCAAAAGCAGTCGCGTGCTTTACTATGCCTTCCCTTACCTCCCAGGTCAGGTTTAATCCGGGAAAATCGGTGTAGCGCTCTTCTAAGACGTCTACGACTCTCAGGCTTTGCAGGTTATGGTTGAATCCCCCTGATTTTTTCATTAAACCGTTAAGCGCATCTTCTCCTGAATGCCCGAAAGGCGTATGCCCGACATCATGGACAAGCGCTATGGCTTCGGTTAAGTCTACGTTCAGTCTTAAGGCTGCGGCAATTGTTCTTGCTATTTGAGCTACTTCTAAGGTATGCGTAAGTCTGGTACGGTAGTAATCTCCCTCGTGGTTTACGAACACTTGTGTTTTGTATTCTAACCTTCGGAAAGCCGCAGAATGTATAATCCTGTCCCGGTCTCTCTGGTAGGCGGATCTGTAAGGGTGTTCGTTTTCCGTATAGACTCTGCCTCGGGTAAGATAGCTTTTTGTGGCGTAGGGAGCCAGGAATTTATCTTCGGAATCTCTGAGTTGTTTTTGATTCAGCATTTTTTTAATAATTGTTTGTATAGTTCTTCGATAGACTGTGAGATAACTTTTGTTTTTGCAACTATGGGCATAAAGTTTGTATCGCCTTGCCATCGGGGCACGATATGCACGTGTAAGTGCCCTGGAATTCCGGCTCCGGCAGCCCTGGCAATATTTATGCCTATATTGTATCCTTGGGGCTGCAGGGTTTCCTGTAAAAGAGACCTCATTTTCTCGACGGTTTTAAATAAATCTAACATTTCCGCATCACTAAGCCGTGATAATTCTTTCACGTGTTTTAGCGGAGCAACCATAATGTGTCCGTTGTTGTAAGGAAAGATATTCAGCATAGCCATGGAATGCTTGGTTTTTAATATAACGTATTTATCAGGCTTGCAGAATATGCATTTCTTTACCTTGGGATTTCTTATGTATTTTATCCTCCAGGGTGCCCAGAGTCTGTTGGTTGCGCCGTCGCTCATAGTTTGATAATTTTCGCTTCTATTTTGCCGTTAAGTTCTATTATGCCGTATGAATTGTAAGGGGCGTATACTTTATCCATGGCACTTCCCGGGTTAAAAAAGAGAATCCCTTCTTTTTCTTCGTTAAGCGGACGATGGGAGTGTCCGAACACGATAATATCCACGTTATCGTCTTTAAAGGCGCGTGCCATAAATTCGACTAATTGGGCGGGAGCCCCTGCTCCGTGCATAAGTCCGATCTTGTAGTTACCCGCTTTAATAATTTTCTTCTCGGGAAGTTTTTCTCTGACGTCGGAGGAATCCATGTTTCCGTAAACAGCCGTTATGTGAGGGCAAGATTTTTTTAGCTGTTCGATTACATTTAAATCGGTAAGATCACCGGCATGTAAAACCATGTCTACGTTTTTAAAATCTTGCAGTATTTTAGCAGGTATGGCAGTTGTTGTATCTGCTATGTGAGTGTCTGATATGACGCCTATTTTCATGCTATTACCCTCGGTTTTGAGAAAAGATCCAGGATCTGATTTAGGTTATCTAAATTCCAGGTCAATATTTTTTCTTCCAGTGCTCTTAGGCGTGCATTAGCGTCTACTTCCTGGAAAGTGACGATTATTTTTCTCTGGAGTTTATGCCTGTATTTCTTGCATTCTTTGGCAAATTCAGTGATATCTTCTTCGTTTAGCTGCTCCGGCTTAAAGGCCATTATCCAGAGGCTGTCGGTTGAGCGCCCAAGGAGCCCTTTTTTGAAGTTTCTGTATCCGAAATCCAGCGATTTTATCTCTCTAAAATGATTTAGCTTAAGTTTCTTTTTTTCTATTTGTATAGTTTCATCCTCGAAAAGTCGTAAAAGTTCAGCCATTCTGTCGACGAGCGGCTTACGGGCATCAAAGAGAAATTCCTGTATCATCCCCTCTATGTTATTTCTGAAAAGATTTTTCTGATTTTTAGCATCAAATGTCAGGGAGGTTAATTTTTCCTGGTATACAAATTTTATCCAGAACCCCAGAACTCTGTCGCTGATTTTGAATAAGTCTCCGCTACGTACTATGATATCGTTCTCTGCCAGGCGCGTGATGCTTGAGGCGACTTCTTTCTTTGTTTTATGCAATATATGCGCTATGTCATGTATTTTATTATTTCCGTTGGAGATTAGATAAAGCATGGAAATATAGTCTTGGCTGCGGGGAGTATCCAGGAAACGTTTGATATAATTTGAGAATCTCTGATTTAAGATCCCGGAGTTGTCAAACAGCATGCTTTCCAGTATTTCGGTAAGATTTGTGTTGTTTGATTTGACGAGAGCTTCGCATATAAGCTCAAGGTACATCGGGAATCCGCCGGTAAAGTGCACAATAAAATTCTTTAATCCCGGTTCCAGCTTAAGGTTCGATAATTTGTTTACCAGGTAGCCTTCGCTTGTTCTTACGTCAAACGGCTCTACGGATATAAGCTCGAAATTTCCGAATAAAAGCGAAAGGTTTTTAGCAAGTATTAACTTTGCTTTGTATTTAAGCGAACTTATCAGTATGTACATGGTGTTCTTTTGTAGCATAATCAGCTTTGACCACTCGCGATAGAGATTATTTATCCCCATATTCTCAAGGTTATGGAATTCATCGAATATCACCACGCAACATTTTCCGGTTTCCTGATTAATGGAGTCGCATAAAGTAAGCAGCTCGATAAAACAGGTGTTCTTTTTTCTCGTTGAAGACCCGGAGAGAATGGATCTTATTTTCTCGGTTGTTTTGGGGATGAATTTCTCTGACTTTCTGATAAGGAAATCTACATCTTCGCGAAGGGGTATTCCGCTGTTGGCAAGAAAGTTGTATAGTAATACGCCTATGAATCTTTTGGCGAATAAATTCAGGGGTTCAGGCCTGATTTCCAGGTAGAGTGTGATAACGTTGTTGTCATAGAATTTATCGAGGAATTTAAATATCAGGGAAGTTTTTCCTACGAGCTCATCGCCTATAATGGCTAAGTTCTGGCGGTAGCCGTGTTTGAGACCGTTTACACGTTTTTCCAGGACGCCTAAATATTGTTTTCTTCCGTAAAATTCTTTGTTTAACATAGCTTAATTGCTAAAGATAAAAATACGGGTTTTGGGCAATATTGCCTTTCCTGATTTCAAAATGTAAATAGCTTTTGCTGTCCGTGTTTATTCTGGCTATGGAGGAGCCTTTTTGCACGCTCTCTCCAGGTGTGACAAGTATGCTGGAATTTCCGGCGTAGACGCTCATAAAACCATCGCCGTGATTGATTATGATTGTTTTTCCGTAACCGTTAAAATTATTTATGCAGAATACTACTTTACCGGAGCGCACGGCAATAACGTCGGTATTAGCAAACGGCTGGATATTTACTCCCTTATTAACCATAGATTTATAAGTTTGGCCGAATCTTGTAATAATTTTACCCTTAATCGGCCAGTTAAAGTCATCTGAAGTATTGGATGCCTTATATTCCTGATATTGCGGTTTTTTACGGTTAGGTATAAATATAAGCTGGCCTATTTCTATGGTGGAGCTTTCCGGGATGCGGTTTATCCTTACGATTTCATCCAGGTCAGTGTCGTACATTTTTGAGATTCTCCAGAGCGTCTGGCCTTTTTCGACGCGGTGATAAATGCCCGGCATCCCCATTGTTGCGGAGGAACTTGGCGTGTAAGGAGCGGTTGCGCAGCCGGCTAAAGTAAAGATTAAGAATGTAATAGGCAAAATCAAGATTCGGTGCATATAGTTTTTAGTTTTATATTCTAAATTATGCATTTCTACAAGAGCGGGAGAGGGGAATCGAACCCCCATATCCAGCTTGGGAAGCTGGTGTTCTACCACTGAACTACTCCCGCGTCTCTCGCTATAGCTTATTCCATTGTGCCGCTAAAGCGGCAGCTGTTAAAAACCTTTGTCATCCGTCTTTATCTTTTACCGTTAACTATGAACTATGAACTAAGAACTATGAACCATTAACCGACGTACACTCTTCCATCAATTTTATCGAACAATATTTACCGCACATGGTGCAAACGTCGTCTAGCCCTGGCTTGGAGCTTGCACGATAACATTTTGCTTTATCCGGATCTATGGAAAGCGCAATTTGTTTCTGCCAATCGCGTTTATTGCGCGCCAGAGACATCTCTCTGTCCCATTCTATTGCTCCAGGAACGCCCTTTACAATATCGGCCGCATGAGCGGCTATGCGCGAAGCTATAACACCCTCTCTTACGTCATCAACCGATGGGTGCCTTAAATGCTCCGAAGGTGTTACGTAACATAAAAAATCAGCTCCGTAATTTGCTGCCAGAGTTGCGCCTATAGCAGAACTTATATGATCATATCCGGCTGCGACATCGGTAACTAGGGGTCCTAACACGTAAAACGGCGCGTTACGGCATATCTTTTTTTCAAGAAGTATGTTTTTCTTAATCTGATTTAGCGGCACATGTCCCGGGCCCTCGATCATTACCTGTACGTTTCTTTTTTTTGCCCTTAAGGCTAAATCGCCCAGTATTTTTAACTCGGATATTTGCGCTTTATCGCTAGCATCTAGTATTGATCCAGGCCTTAATCCGTCACCCAGGCTTAGAGTTACGTCGTATTCATAGGCGATATTGAGTATCTTATCGAAATGTTCGAAAAAGGGATTTTCTTTCTTGTTGCGGTATATCCAGCTGGAGATAATTGCTCCTCCTCTGGAGACTACGCCCAGTATTCTCTTCTGCTTTTTAAGAGCGCCTAAGCTTTTTTTTGTAACTCCGGCATGTATGGTAAAAAAATCCACTCCGTCTTTAGCCTGAGCCTCTAGTATTTCGAGTATGTCAGAAATGTCAAATTCCAGGAAATTATTTTTCTTATTCTGGGCACCAACTGCTATTTCATAAATCGGCACTGTTCCGACGGGAACTGGCGAATGTTTTATTATTTCGTGGCGTATCTGGGGGATATCCCCCCCGATACTTAAGTCCATAACCGCGTCTGCTCCGTGTTTGACCGCGGTGTTTAGCTTATCGAGTTCTGTATTGATATCGCACTTATCGGTTGAAGTGCCCAGATTGGCGTTTATCTTGGTTTTTAGTTTGTATCCGACTGCGCAGGGTTTTGCAATATCCTTTGTTTTATTAAGCGGTATTACCACCCTGCCGCTGCGAATATAATTTAATAAAACTTCTTCTTTTATCTTTTCGATAACAGAAATCCGCTTTATTAATGGGCTTAGAGTATTCTTTTTTGCGTATTCAAGCTGGGTCATTTATTTAAGTATTATTTTAGTAGCTTTTTTCTCGGCTTCGTATAGCAGATACCTTATTTCTTTAAATTCTATCGCTGCTTTTTTATTGATTAATTTGCTGAATTCTTCAAGTACCCTCACTGATTCCTTGGAGCGCTGAATATTGGCAAAAAATATATCCTTATAACAGTCTCTTTTGAGTTCGTTTACGTATATGTTCTTTCCGACATCTTTACAAGAGCAACGTTCGTTGACCAGCGCAAGCTTGTCAGGCAGGTGTTTTATGGCGTTTTCGACATCGTGACGTAGCTTCTTAAAGTCTCCGGTAAGTTTCGGGCTATCCAGAATAAAACGGCATATTTCTTCGCAGACCCGTAAACCTTCCTTTATCCGGTTAATATTCGCGTCAATTATCCGGTTGACTCCTGGGCTATCTAAACGTTTTTGCAATTTTTTCTATAAGTTTTGTGGTTGAACGGCCAGAGACTAATTTTATAGTTTTAACTTTTCCGCCGTAGCTGTAAACAAAATCAGCACCGACTATCTCGTTCTTATTCCAGTCAGCGCCCTTAATGATTATATCAGGTTTTAGCGCTTGTATTGTTTCTAGTGGCGTGTCTTTGCCGAAGGCGAGCGTGTAATCTACGCTTTCCAGGGCGGCAATGGTTTTTAACCTGTCGCCTTCGTTTACTACCGGTCTTTTCCTGCCTTTAATTCTTCTTACAGAGGCATCCGAATTGACGGCTACTATTAATATGTCGCCACAACGCTTGGCATCTTCTAAGTATTTTACATGGCCATAATGCAGGATATCAAAGCAGCCGTTAGTAAAGACAATTTTCTTGCCTTTGCTTTTTAGTTTTGAGATTATTATTTTTAGCTGGGGAAGGCTTTTTATTTTTCTTCCTGACAGGCAGCTTGCTCTATGAGTTCGCATAATATATGTCCTATGGTGATGTGTGCTTCCTGGATTCTTGGGGTGCATGAGGAAGGCACCAAAAGTGAAACGTCAGCCAATTTCGTTATATCTCCGCCGTCGCCTCCGCTTAGCGCAACTGTTTTTAAGCCCATTTTTTTCGCCTGCTTTAAACCGGCAGCTACGTTTTTGGCTTTCCCGCTGGTGGATATGCCCAGGACTATATCGTTTTTCTGTCCCAGCGCTTCTATTTGGCGCGCGAAAATAACTTCGTAACCATAATCATTGGCCAGCGCGGTCAATATTGAAGTATTGGTGGTAAGCGCTATAGCCGGCAGCCCCGGACGCTCTTTTTTGAACCTTCCTACTAACTCCGCGACTATATGCTGGGCGTCGCTGGCAGAACCGCCGTTGCCGAAAACTATTAATTTGCCGCCTTTTTTCATGGCATCTACTACAAGCTCTGCTATTGCGATGATCTGCGATACGTTATTATGCAGCAACTCTTCTTTTATCTGGATACTTTGTAAAAAAGTATCTTTAATTATGTCTCTCATAGCACTTCCTTTTTTCTTAGCCGAAGAATACCTTGGCTATTTCGTAGAGTTCCATGTCTACGGTTTTTAATGCGCTTACTGCTTTTTCCAGCGGTACATCTACAATTTTGTTTCCCTGAAGTGCGACCATTTTGCCGAATTTCTTATCAATTACCAGCTGCATTGCCTTTACTCCGAAACGCGTGCCCAATACTCTGTCAAATGCCGTCGGTGAACCGCCTCTTTGGATGTGACCCAAGACGCTGACGCGGGTTTCATAGCCGGTTCTTTTTTCTATTTCTGCTGCGACCTGCTCTCCGATGCCTCCCAGTCTTACGTGGCCGAATTCATCGAGTTTTTGTTCCTGCAGGACCATGGTGCCTTGTTTAAATTGAGCTCCTTCAGCAACTACAACTATACTGAAAGTTTTTCCCCTTTGGTGCCTTCTTTTTATTAATGAACAGACTTCTTCCATATCTATGGGTATTTCCGGTATAAGGATTACGTCTGCACCACCGGCGATTCCTGATTCAATGGCTATCCATCCGGCATGCCTGCCCATTACCTCGGCAACCATTACGCGGTGATGGCTTTCGGCGGTAGTATGCAGCCTATCGATGCATTCTGTGGCCGTGTTTAATGCCGTATCAAAGCCGAAGGTGTAATCTGTGCCGGATAGGTCATTGTCTATAGTTTTAGGCACACCCACTACGTTACCGACGCCATCTTTATTCAGTTTAGAAGCTACGCCTAAGGTATCTTCTCCTCCGACGGCGATTAAAGCATCGAGGCCGAGTTTTTTATAAGTTTCTTTTACTTTCTCGACACCGCCTTCTTTTTTGTAAGGATTGGTGCGGCTTGTTCCAAGTATTGTTCCGCCCTTGGGTAAAATGCCTGAGATGGTAGAGAGGTCTAATTTCATAGTATCGTTTTCAATCAGGCCCTTCCAACCATTCTTAATTCCTATAATTTCATAACCTTCAGCTATGCCTTTTCTGACCACTGCCCTGATAACCGGATTTAATCCCGGGCAATCTCCCCCGCCTGTAAGTATTCCTACCTTTGCCATTTCTTTTCTCTCCTTTAACTATGAACCATGAACCATAAACTATGAACCAATCCTACCATATCCGCCGAACGGTATCGCCGGCCCTTCTTTTTCTGTATCCTTTTTTTTCTTGTCATCCGTGGAAACGATTTTGGCTACATGTATCTTGATTATTATTTGTTCTTCAACACCTAAGACTTCCTGAATCTTGGCGCGGGTAATGTCCTGCAGGCGCGCCGTTAAGTCAGGGATGCTTGCTTCAGATTTTAATATTACTCTTAAGTCCGCGATAATTCCTTTTTTTGTTGCTATGACGTCGGGCCTAAGCTCTTTTACCTCCGGCAGGCTCCATGCCAGTCGCCGGATTAAATCTTCTATTGCCGAAAGAGCTATGGTTACTTCTCCTGAGGCGGTAGTAAAAGCTATTGTTTTCTCGCGCTGAAATCTTCCTAATATCAGCTGAGCGAAAGAGAAACTCAATAGTATTAGCAATAAGCCGATTAATCCGGTCGTGATCCTTGGATTAATCCCTGATTGTACGTAGGTTAAAATAGCGGTTATATCTTGAGGCATAACTATGTTTAGGGCTATAACAATCAGAATTAAACCGATTAAAATAAATATTACGGTATAGAATATTATTCCTAAGACACTAAAGAACCTCATATCTGCCCCCTCTCTACCCCCCGTACGTTTACGTTAATTTCTTTTATGGAAAGATTAGTCATTTTTTCTAAAGCCGCACGCACATTCTCCTGCACGCGGTTAGCGATGTCAGGAATATTGAAACCGTATTTTATTATTAACGGGACGCTTACCTTCACATCCTCATTTTTATCAAATTCCACCTTAATGGAAGAGTAGGATTTTTTCCCTACCAGCTCCATAAGCCCGCTCTTAAAGTCCGTTCCTACGCGCTTGACGCCGTCGATTTCCGTGGCAGCTATGGCCGTAACAGAGGCGATAACATTTTTATGTATTCTGATAATGCCTAAATCGTTTTGCGATTCTTCTTTGTGCATTATTCCTCCGTTTTTTCCTGGTCTTCTTCTTTGAGTATCTCCTGTACGAAATGCGTGGATATTTCGCTTTTTAAGAACAGAGGATTTTCTATCAGTCGCTGTTGGAACGGTATGGTTGTTTTTATCGGTCCGATATTGAATTCGCTGAGTGCCCGCTGCATGATTTTTAGCGCTTCATTGCGATTTTTACCGTAGGTAATGAGTTTAGCCACCAGAGAATCATAATACGGAGAGATGGTGTATCCAGGGTAAATATGTGTATCGACGCGTACTCCCGGCCCTCCGGGCAGATTAAGCGTTTCAATTTTTCCCGGGCAGGGCATAAAGTGATTCTGGTAATCTTCGGTGTTAATACGGCATTCAACTGCCGCACCCCTTATCTGCACGTCTTCTTGTTTTAAGCGCAGCTTCTCTCCGGCAGCTACCTTGATTTGTTCTTTAATTAGGTCTATGCCGGTTACCAATTCCGTGACAGGGTGTTCCACCTGTATACGCGTATTCATCTCCATAAAATAGAAATTATTTTTCTGGTCCAGCAGGAATTCTATCGTTCCTACACCAACGTAATTTACGTATTTAGTGCCTTTAATTACCAATTCTCCTAAGCGTTTGCGTAATTTACTATCGACTACGGGGGATGGCGACTCTTCGAGAAGTTTCTGGTGCCTTCTTTGGATTGTACAGTCTCTTTCGCCCAGCTGAATTATGTGCCCGTATTTATCTGCCAAGACCTGTATTTCCACGTGGCGGGGTTTTTCTATGTATTTTTCAATATATACGCTGGCGTTTCCGAAATTAGCCTCTGCTTCTGCCTGGGCTGTCATCAGGCTGGCGACCAGACGGATATCATTATGACAGATTCTCATGCCTTTACCGCCGCCGCCGGCCGATGCTTTTATAATTACCGGATAACCTATTCTTCTGGCGGTTTTAAGGGCTTCTTCTTTATTTTTGACTGCCGCAGCACTCCCCGGGATAATGGGTAAGCCTACTTTTTGCATGCTGGCGCGGGCAGCTGTTTTATCGCCCATAAGGCGTATATTTTCCGGGGTTGGCCCGATAAAAGTTATTTTGCAGGATTCGCATATTTCGGCGAAATGGGGGTTTTCAGCTAAGAATCCGTATCCGGGGTGTATTGCTTCTACGTCTGTGATTTCCGCCGCACTTATAATTGCAGGAATATTCAGATAGCTTGTGCTTGATGCGGCTTGTCCTATGCAGATGGCTTCGTCTGCAAAGCGCACATGCAAAGACTCACGGTCTGCCTGAGAGTATACGGCTACCGTGCGTATGCCTAATTCTTTACAGGCGCGGATTATTCTTAGGGCTATCTCGCCGCGATTGGCAATAAGGATTTTTGAGAACATCTTTTAGATTGGCTCTATAATGAACATCGACTGCCCGAATTCAACAGGCTCGGCATTATCAACAAGGACCTCTACGATTTTGCCCCTTATTTCCGATTTTATTTCGTTCATTAATTTCATGGCTTCAATGATACAGATGACCTGTCCTTGTTCGATTACTTGTCCGGCTTCTACATAGGGTGGCGCTTCCGGCGAAGGGGCACGGTAAAATGTGCCGACCATCGGTGCTTTTATTTCAATTGTTTTGCCTGCCGGTTTAGCCGCTGCTTCCGATAATTCTTTTGTTTGCGCCGGCTGATCGACTTTCTCGCGCTCGATTAGTATCGGGGCACCTGTTCCTTCGGCAACAGCTCCCGCTTTCTTAAGCTTTATGCGCGTTCCGTCCTTTTCGATTTCCAGCTCCATAAGCCCATTATCATTCATCAAATTAATCATTTCCTTGATTTCTTTGATGTTCATTTATGCTACCCTTTCTACGTATCCGCCCGTACGTGTATCGATTTTAATTCTATCACCCTGGTTTATGAATAGCGGGACTTGAATGTTGGCTCCTGTTTCTATTTCGGCGGGTTTTGTGCCGCTTTTGGCGGTATCGCCTTTGATGCCCGGTTCGGTATTTATAATCTCAAATTCGATAAAATTAGGCAGGGTTACGCTTAAGAATTCTCCCTTGTAGAAATAACCTGAAACTTCCAGGGCATCCTTGAGGAATTTCTTATTATCGCCAATATTCTCTTCGGAAATTGCGACATCCTCAAAATTATCCTGGTCCATAAAGTGGTACATGTCACCTGTGTTGTATTGATATTGCAGTTTTCTTTCTTCGATAAAGGCTGATTCTATTTTAGTATCTCCGCGGAAGGTTAATTCCTGGATATTGGAAGTTTTTAGGTTACGGCTTTTTGCGCGCACGAAAGCAGCGCCTTTGCCGGGTTTTACGTGTTGTGCGTCAACTACCATATATACGTTGCCTTCAAATAAGAAAGTTATCCCTGATTTGATGTCATTTATTGAGAGAGCCACTTAACACCTCATATCCTTTTCTGGTTACTAATATCATATCTTCTATTCTTATTCCGAACCGTTGCGGCAAGTAAATTGCCGGTTCTATCGTGAAAATCATGCCCGGTTCAAGACGAATTTCCTGTTTTGCGGATACACTGGGGGCCTCATGTACCATAAGCCCTATTCCGTGGCCTAACGCATGGCCGAAAAACTCGCCATACCCGCTTTTGGCTATATGATTCCGGGCTATAGCATCTATATCTTTAATGGGAACCCCGGGCTTAACTGCTTTTATCGCCAACTCATTGGCGCCAAGCACGATATCGTAAATCTTCCTAGCCAGAACGTTTATTTTACCCAAAAAGAAAATCCTTGTCAAGTCGGATTTATAGCCTTGATAGTCGGTTCCTATGTCTATAAGCACGTGTTCGTGTTTACGTATTTTCTTGCGCGAGGTTATATGGTGAGGGTAGCTTGAATTGGGCCCGGAAGCCACGATTATGCTGAAAGCCGAACCGTGAGCGCCTTCATATCTGGTGAAGCGCTCTAATTCCGCAGCTACCTCTATTTCCCTGATCCCGGGCTTGATAAACTCGTTTATAAACTGAAGCGCTCTTATAGTTATTTTCGTAGCTGTTTTTATCTTTGCTATTTCCTGGGGAGTTTTGATTTCTCTGGCTGTCTCCACCAGGCCCTGTAATGGCAGCAATTTTATCCCGGATTTAAGTTCTTTAGTTATTTGCCTGAATTCGGCGTAAGATGTGTGTTTTTCCTCAAAACCTACTGTTTTTAACTTTAGGCTGCGGCATGAGCGCGCGATAGCCTTAAATGCGCCCTGATCTATGGATTCTATTCTGGAGATATTTTTAAGGTGTTTCTTTGCTTCTTGCGTATATCTTGAATCAGTGAAATAGATATTCCCTTTTTTACTGATAAGAAAATATGAGTCGCGGCTTGCGTAGCCGGTTAGATACGTAATATTAGCGGGTAAAGAAATTAGAGCAGCGTCAAGCTCGCGTTCTTTTATTTTAGAATAAATATTTTCTATCGGCAGATTCATTTTAAGGTTAGATAAGACTAATTAATGCTTCCAGTCCCAGAATGTAACTTTTGGGCCCGAATCCCATTATGGTGCCTTTTGTCACAGGGCTGATGAGAGATTTATGCCTGAATTCTTCCCGGGAGTGTATATTGGAAAGATGTACTTCGATTGCCGGCAAGCCCATTGCTGCAATAGCGTCTCTTATGGCTACGCTTGTGTGGGTATAGGCCGCAGGGTTTATGAGTAGTCCGGAGTATTTATTTTTGGTTATAAAGTTTACGATTTCGCCTTCGACGTTTGATTGTTTTATGATTAAGGATATTCTATGTTTTTTGGCGTTTTTTAGTAGTTCGGTATTTATTTGTTTGAGAGTTGTTTTGCCGTAAATTCCCGGCTCTCTTTTGCCCAGCAGCCCTAAATTAGGACCGTGGATTACTAATATCTTTTTCATATGCTTATTCTTCCGCCTCGTCGATAATCAATACCGGTATTCCGTTACGAACAGGGTATTTTTTAAAGCACTTCTTACAGACGATTTTATTATTTTCAAGCTCCAGATCGCCTTTGCAGGCAGGACAGGCCAAAATAGCAAGCAGTTCTTTATCTATCATTTTGTTTCTCCGGTTTTATTCTTTTCTACGTATTGCATACGCAGCTCATAGAGCACGTTCTCTAAAAGGGTATTTTCTTCCTGTGTTAAATTGCCTGTAGTCTTTTCTTTTATCATTGAAAGCGTATCGATAATAAATTTTGCCTGTATCAGGTCTTCTTCTTTTTTGTGGGTTACCGGATTTTCCAGTATCCCTAAGAATATTGATGCCTGGATACCAAGCGTGGTTACAAAGAAACTGAAATCGGGAACTACTGTATTATTCTCTTCCATAGAAAATTTGTTTTCCAAATTTTAGTTCGTAGTTTGTAGTTCGTAGCAAGAATATTCTCCTACGAGCTACCAGCCACGAACTACGAACTAAGACGCGCATTTTACGATATTGTTATTCCCGCATACCCTACTACCGAGCTTTTATCTCCGGTTGCATCGCCGCTTGTCCGGTATTTTATAAGCCGGGATTTTTTAGCACCCAGCATTTTAGCCGCGCAAATCATGGCGATAACCGGAGCGTATCCGCACATCGAAATATTGAGCCTGGTAATTTTTTCTACGAGTTTATCTTCGTCTAAATCCAGTATCGCCTTTATTGCTTCGTTATCTTTTTTCTTAGCTTGCTCCTCGGGTTCGTAATGCGTCATATCGGAGCTGGCGACGATTAATACAGAGCTTTGCGAGCTATTCTCTTCTATTGCTTTAGCAATGCTCTTGCCTATTTCTTTAAGCCCGGCTACATTATCCGATAGCAAGGCAATGGGAACGATTTTAAAATTATTCCTAAAATACTGTAGAATGGGTAATTCTACTTCCAGAGAATGCTCTGATGCATGTGCCAGAGCATCGTTTTTTAAAAGCCCGGAATGTTTTAGTATGCATCCGGCAAGCGAAGAATCTATTTTTAGCTCGCCTAAGGGCGTATTCCATGCCCCTTCGGTCATAATACTGAATTCCGCTCCCAATCCGGTATGGTTAGGGCCTAAGAGTATTACTGTATCTTTTATCTGAATGCCCGATACCACAGCAGCCGCTACTTTCCCGGAATATATGTAGCCGGCATGAGGAAGTACGCAGGCAATAACTTCGGCTTTGGGAATTTGCTTATCTAGAAATGAGCTTATCTGCTCTTTTATTTCTCCGGCGGTGGCAGGGTAAAATTGTCCTGCTACAACCGGATAGCGTACTTTAGTTCTTTCCATTAAATTTGTTTTCCAGGAATTTAATACTTTTTTTAACTGCTTCCGCGGTTGCGGGATGATGCGCCTCTATCACTTTTATCATGCCTTGTTTTAAGTAGTTTTTTAAGAGGCTAAAATCAAAATTTCCTTCGCCCGGAGCCAAATGATCCTGGCATTTTAAAACATCATGCAGATGCACGCCAATAAGCGAGTTTGCATAACGGTCCAGGTATTCTTTATGTGAGGCGAGTCCCAAATTTTCCATGATTTGGGCGTGGCCTGTGTCGTGCCAATAAAATATAGACGAGCCTTTAAACGTGTTTAATATTAAATCTATTTCCGGAAGAGACGGTATTTCCCGGTAATAAAAGCGATTTTCGATACCTAAAAGTACCGAATGCTTCTTTGCATATACGTTTAGCTCATCCAGGCTTTTCAGGGTATTTTGCAAAAACTTTTCTGCGTTAAGTTGTCTTTCTTCGATTGCCTGGTTTCGCAGGCTCAAGAATCTCTGCGGATCTTTGAGGTTGCCGCCGTATAGTTTTATTAAATCTCTTGTTTTATCCGCTACCTCTACTCTGCCGCAATGTAAAACTACTGCCTTGGCATTTAACTGAGCGGCTGTTTCGATAGTTTTTTTTGTATGCATTACGGCGAGTTCGCGCTCATTTTGATCAGGTGAGGCCATTGAATAATAATCGGGCAGGGCTATTTCGCGCGGCAGCCCCATGGGTATGGGGCAGTAGTTATGGATACTGGTGATACTGATTTTCTTATCTTGCACGAGGGCGTGTATTTCATTGACCATCGCAAAGGTAAGATTAAAGCTAAGTTCCGCCTCGGTAAAGCCCAAGTCCTTTATTTCAAAGATCAGGTTATTGCCGTTATCCCAGCGGAAGGCGTTCCAGGAAGTAGATAATGCAAAAGACATTTTTATCTTCTGGCGCGGGATTTTTTTCTTTTACGTTCGCTGGGCTTTTCGTAATGCTTGCGGTCTCGGACTTCTCTTAATATGCCCTCTTGCTCAATTTTCTTCTTGAAACGGCGCAAAGCCGCTTCAAACGATTCATCTTTTCTTACTTCGACCTGTGACATTATTCATCATCTCCTTTTCTGCGATTATAATAGCATTGATATGCTGATGTGTCAATGGGTTAGTTAAATTGGTTTCATTATTAAGTCAGCTGTTTGTCTGATTAACCGTTTAGCGGGGCATCCATGCCCGCTCCTTGCCTCCACGCCCCGCTTTAAAAATACCCAAGCCACCCGCTAAACTGCAAGTAGCAATAAAGTCCGTACTTGCTTAAAAATGCAGCCGGGGGGGTTGCGAGCGTACGCTCGAACCTTATTCCAGATCAAATGATATTTCGATATTGAAAGATAATTGGGGATAATTGAGGTCTTTGGGAAAATTGGGAAATGGCGAGGCGTCTTTTACGCTGCGCAGAGCGACTTCTCTTAAATACCGGCTGGGTGCAGATCTTTCTTCGGATAGCCGGGTTTCTTGAAGGTACCCGTCGCTGGATATAATAAACGAAATGTAAATATTTCCTGTTTCGGCACGGTTGTGGTTTTGATAGGCTGCGCGGCGTATCTTTTCGCGCACTATCTGATAATAACTGATATACGTGGGATTGTTTATTTTATCCAGTCCTACCGGCGGAAGGGTGATCTTTTTTTTAATTGCGGAAATGTCAGGCCTTGTAAACGTTGGCCTCTCGAAACTTGGCTTAGGTATGTTTTCATCGATATTCCTGCTAGGTGAAGCTTGTTTTTCGATAAAAGGCGGCGGATTTCTTTTATCGGCAGTTATCTTTGAGGAGAGTTTTAGAAAAGGCTCCCTTTTCTGGGATGATACCTGTTTTTCTTCCTCGGATGCCTTTAGCGGCTCTTTTACGTAGCTTATTTCAGGGGTGGTTTCTTTTTGCTTGGGCGTGAATATACTAAAGTTGGGATTCTGGATTAATATAGCCGCATGCAATCCCAATGAAACTATAAGCGCGATTAGAAAAATCTTTTCGGAAAACATAAATTTAGATTAACACACCATTTTGTCTTTAGCAATAGTTAACTGATGAATTTAGAAATCAGCCTTTATTCCTCCGGTTATTGAAAATCCCGGCATAGGATAATCCTGTATAACCTGGTATTTTCTGTTGGCGATATTATCGATAGAGGTGTAGAAAGTGAATGTATCGTTTATTTGTTTGGATAGCCCCAGCCCGAAAACAAAAAACTTCTTTACAAAAGAAGTATTGGTGGGATTCGCAAATCTTCTGTCCGTAAATTGTCCTTTAAGGTCGATCTTAAAACCTTTGCCTCCCTTATACGTTAATATTGCGTCCACCTTATTTCTGGGTTGATAGACGAGATATTTATGGGTATCTTTGTCTCTGGCCATTAAGTAGGTGTAGTTTAGAGCTAATTCCAGGTTGCAGGGCATAAAAATTTTGGAGCCGAGCTCTACGCCATTAATCAGGGCCGAATTGATATTTATCGGTTCCCACACGCCGTTTTGATCAACCCAGTTAATAAGGCTTTTGAATTTGTTCCTGTAATAAGTCAGGGAGCAAAGTAGCGCTTTATTTATTCGCGTATCGAAGCCCATCTCATAGGTAACGCCTTTTTCGGGAGACAGATCCGGATTTCCTTTTACCCATCCTTGATCCGGCCAGTAGAGATCGTTAAACGTCGGGGCCCGGAATGACCTGGCTACCAGGCCGTGAATCCTGGTATCCTGGTTTATAGTATAAACGACCGAAAGCGAAGGATTAAGTTCGCTGCCGAAATTAGAATAATCGTCATTTCTTATCCCGGCGTTAACCTTAAGTTTGTCGAAGAAACTGGCCTTAGCTTCAAGGTATTCCGCGCGTACAAGATATTCGTGCTTGGAAGTGGTGCTGCTATTGTTAAAGTTACCTATGTAATCGAAGCCGCCGGTTAACCCGAAAGATTCGCAGATATCTTTGTTAAATTGAAAATTATAACCTCTCGACGTTGTGCTTTGTACGTCTTTGCTGTTTCCCGAATCGAACATTGAACCGGGGGTATTTTCGATAAATTCCAGCCTGTCATAGTTATTGTATATTCTTGTAGATAGGCCTGTCCCGGCTTCGGGTTTGAACTGCCAGGTAAAATCAAGGAAGTTTTTTAGCCATACCTGTTTGTCATCGTTATCGGGAGCAGTTACCGGCCCGGGAGCGCCGGATCTATTTTTATTAAATCCGCAGTTGACCGTGAGGTTGTTGGCATTGGTAAGTTCGTAATTAAATTTCGCGTTAAACCCCTTCTGGTTAAGCATGGAATTCGCTCTTGAGCCTTGGGAACTTTCATATTGTCCTGAAATAGCGCAACCTAATTTTCCTGCTTTAGCGCCGTAAGCCAATCTTTCTATGTATGTTTCAAAAGTGCCGAAAGAGGTATACGCCTGCATATTTTGTTTCTCTTTCGGCGGGTTCTTGGTGATTATGTTTACTACTCCACCCATTGCTTGGGAGCCGTATATGCTTGATGCCGGTCCGTGCAACACTTCAACTTTCTCTATATTGTCCAAAGGTACCGTACTAAAATCTACTCCTCCGTCCCGGGGAGAATTAATGGGCCTTCCGTCGACAAGTACTAAAACTTGTGCGTCGGTCGAACCGCGCATACGCACGTTCTTTGCAGCACTCGGCCCGCCGTAATCGCTTATGTTGACCGAAGTCAGGTCTGTCAGCGCCTGAGCGAGATTGCTGTTACCCTCGCTAGCCATTCTGTTTGAAGTGATAACATCTACGTCACGTCCGGTATCCGAGAAATTTTCTTCTATTCTTGAGGGGGTGACTACAATTTTCTCCAAATCGACATCTTCTGCCATAAGGATTCCGGGCATAATTAGTAATAATAATACCCCTAACGAAATTAATTTCTTAATGAGCATAAACATAAAATCTTTCCTTTCCTCTCCTGTGAGAGTACTATCCGCTATAAGCGATCGACCGGACTATTTAGTTCATGGTTCATAGTTCAGAGTTATTTGTAAAAATACCTATATTTCTCTGTTATAACTATTATCCATTAACCATTAGCTAAATTTACCGTTGCAAGGCAGTACCCGGAATTTTACCGGGATTTCCTTCGCTCATTCGGTATTTTTTGATATCCAGAAACCAGTGTTTCCAAAAGCCTTCCTTTAATATCGGTTGGCTCTCCAATATTTCGATTCTATTCTTAAAGATGGGCCCGTCTACTACCAAAGTGTGAAATTCTCCATTCTCGCCGCAGGGGCAGACTCTCCTTTCTTTTAGTTCTGCGATCAGGGCTTTATCAATATAGCGCCCGATGAACTCCTCGCCTAATTTCTCGGCCTGAGCGCTGACAATTATAGCCTTAAATCCGGAGTCCACAAATTCTTCTATGATATTTTCCGGTTTATTATTCCAAAGAGGCTCAATAGGGGCGATATCAAGGTCTTTACAAACACGCTCTACCCAATTTACATGGTCTAATAGGAATATGTCTCCGAATATCATATTGTTGATTTTTTTCTTCTTTAATTCGGTTACAGCACTTTTGAACTCTTCTTCGTATTTTTGCATGTCGGCAGTTGTTTCTTTCTGCACCAGCGGTATGCCGATTGATTCGGCCTGTAATTTCATTAATCCGGATTCTATTCCGTGAAAACACCCGCGTTTGCTCTCCCGGGAAATAAAGTTTAAAAGATATTTAACGTCGTAACCCTGCTTCATCGCCCTGTAACATGCCAGGCAGCTGTCTTTGCCGCCGCTCCATGAAGATATCGCTGTCTTTTTACTCATTAAATTAATCCTCCTATTACGCAGATGGTAAATAATATAACTACTTCGGCTAATTCATTCGTAGCTCCGATTGTATCTCCGGTTATGCCGCCGATTTTGCTTTTAGTAAAGATTCCGAAAACGTATGTCAATAAAGCCGCCGCCAGCATGATTAATAACCCTTTATATCCGGCAATATAAATTGCAAGCAATAAGGTTATTAATGTTGACAGGGTGAATATTTTATAATTAATTCCTGCGATAAAAGATTTTGCCTTGCCTTCTGTGCGGGCATAAGGAAATAAAAACATCATCATTACCATTGACCATCTGCTTAAAACGCACATCAAAAGCAGCGAAGGCATAATTAATAATGGGCTAATAGATGCAAGCAGCGCTATTTTAAGCAGTATTACGCTTATTATGCTTAGCGCTCCCATTACTCCGATGCAGGAATCACGCATAATCTTAAGCATCTCATCTTTGCTTCTTACGCTTAACAAGGCATCGGATGTATCGGCTAGGCCGTCTAAATGCAGCCCGCGGGTGAGTGCAATCAGTAAAACCACCAGAATAATGCTTATTGCCCATTTCCCAAAGTAGAGAGATGATAAGACGCTGTTTGCGCCTATTAGTATTAAGCCTAGCAATAATCCGACTAACGGAAAGTATATAACCGATTCCGCGCATTTTTTCTCATTAAAATGAGATATTTTTATGGGGATTACGGTGAGAAATTGTATGGCCAATAATAGATTTGTCATGTTTTATTTTTCTCAGATACCTTAGCGCTTTTAAAAGTAGCCATTTGAGTGAGGATTTTAACCGATGCCTCTACGATACTAATGGCCAATGCTGCGCCTGTGCCTTCGCCAAGCCTTAAGTTCAAATCTAAAATGGGTTTGAGCCCTAGATGCTCAAGGATTATCTTATGTCCGGCCTCTACGGAGCAGTGAGCGGCGATCATATACTCCTTCGTTTTAGGCTCAATATGATACGCAATCAAAGCTGCAGAGCCGGAAATAAAACCGTCTATTACTACAGGCACCTTATGTGCTGCGGCCGTTAGGATTACCCCGGTGAGCCCTCCTATTTCAAAACCGCCGACTTTGGCGAGTACATCTATAGCGTCTTTTGCATCCGGTTTATTAACCTCTAAACCTGTTTTTATAATGCGGATTTTATTCTCCAGCCTCTTATCATCTATGCCCGCTCCTCTGCCGGTAAGGCTTTCTACGGGCTTGCCGGTAAAGACAGCTGTTATTGCGCTGGCAGATGTGGTGTTGCCTATGCCCATTTCTCCTGTCCCGATAATATCCGCGCCGTTCTTTAATTCCTTTTCAAATATATCGATTCCTGCCTCAATGGATTTTAAAGCCTCTTCTCTGGTCATCGCAGGGCCTTTAGCGAAATTCTTTGTGCCGAAATTCACTTTCTTGTCTTTAAAATACCTGAATTTAGATTGTTGGACTTTAATTTTCTCTGCCACGCCTAAATCCGCTACTACTACGCGCGCTCCAACGTGTTTTGCCAATACGTTTATCCCTGCTCCGCCGTTTAGGAAGTTGTAAACCATTTGCGCGGTAACTTCTTTAGGGTATGCGCTTACTCCCTCTTCGGTAACGCCATGGTCTGCAGCAAAGGTAAAAATAATTTTATTTCTTAATACCGGTGATTGATTTCCGGAAATGCCAACAACAAGCTTTGCAATATCCTCCAGCCGGCCTAAGCTGCCCAGCGGTTTAGTAAGGTTGTCTAATGATTTTTGAGTCTCTTGCATTAATTCGGAATTAATATTGGTTATATTCTCAATGGTTGCTTTTAGCCTGTCCACTTTATTTTATCCTCCAAGGTATACCTGAAACCATAAAAAATACTTCATCGGCATGTTTAGCCATCGTTTGATTAATTTTGCCTGCGATATCACGGAAATCTCTGCCTAATTTATTATCCGGCACTATGCCTAAACCAACTTCGTTTGAGACAATAACGCATTCAGCTTTATTTTTGTTCAGTATTTCTAATACGGAATTTATTTTATTTTTAATATCTTCTTCTTTTATCCCGCTAAGCATCAGATTGGAAACCAGGAGCGTTAGGCAGTCTATGATAATAACATCGAATTCAGGGCAGATGTTTTTTAATAAAGCTAAATCCATGTCCGGGATATCGAAACTCTTCCAGGATTTGGGGCGCGAAGCCTTATGCAGGCGTATGCGTTTTTTCATTTCCGCATCCAGCCCTTCGCAGGTGGCGATAAAGGCGGTTTTCTTGCCTATCCTTTTGGCTAATATTAACGCCTGCGAGCTCTTCCCGCTCCTTGCCCCGCCTAAAATAAAAGTTATTTTACCCATTGTAAATGCCTCGTATCGCTGAATAATTTAATCTTTGATTTTCTACCGGCGCACTCAACTATGCTTAAACTTGCCGATTTCGGTATGTATTTCCAGAAATCTTTGGATTTTAAGATGTAGTTTAAAAATACGCTTATTGTTCCGCCGTGGCATACAACCGCCACGGTCTTATCTTTGTTAAGGTGGATTATTTTCTTAAAAGCCCCTAGCGCTCTTTTTTTGAAATTCTTCATGCTTTCACCTTTAGGGATGTTTACCAGATAAGGGTTTTTAAGCCATTTTTTGTATATTAGCGGATGTTTCCCCATTATTTCATCATAAGTAAACCCTTCAAAAATACCGAAATGTATCTCTTTTAATCCCGGGATTATTTTGATGGGGCGCTTTTTGAAAACTATTTCGGCAGTTTGTATGGCCCGTTTTTTATTGCTGGAATAAATTTCATCCACCGGGATGTTCTTTAATGCTTTTCTTAGCTTTATTGCTTGTTTCTTCCCCCTGGCATTAAGGCCTAAGTCTGCTGACCCGCAGTATCTTTTTAAGAGATTCCACTCTGTTTGTGCATGGCGGATTATAATTAATTTGGTAGGCATTTATTTTTCTCTCGAGACTAAAATGACATACGGTTTAGAATTAATGGGATTTTTGTTTACCACAACTATAGTTTTATAGACTGTTTCGATGTTTTGGTAAGTAAGGACTTCCTGCGGCGTGCCCTCTTTAAATATTTCGCCGTTATTAAGTAAAAGTACGCGGTTGCAATATTCACTTGCCATATTAAGATCGTGCAAAACCATTATGATGGTAAGCCCGTTATCGCGGTTAAGTTTCTTTAACAGGTCCAATATTTGGATTTGATGGCCTATATCCAGATGCGAAGTGGGTTCATCCAGAAACAATAATGTCGGGTCCTGGGTTAATGCCTTAGCGATGATAACTCGCTGTCTTTCTCCGGAGCTCAGTTCGTTAATGTTTTTTTCTTTCAAATAGGCAGTATCGGTCATAGCCATGGCATTTTTAGCTATCTCTATATCGTATTTGCCTTCCGGCTGCAGCCTTTCGAGGTGTGGTATTCTGCCCATGAGCACAATTTCAGCTACAGTAAAAGAAAAGTTAATTAAGGTATCCTGGGGCACGAAAGCAGCCTTGCGGCAGAATTCTTTTAGCCCCATCCGGCTGATATCCTTATCTTCCAGCATAACAGAGCCTTCCTCGGGAGCTAGAGACCTGCTTAATAGGCGTAAGAGCGTAGTTTTCCCCGAGCCGTTGGGGCCGATAATACCAACAAAGTCACCTTTCTCTATTTTGCAAGAAATGTTCTTGATAACCCTTTGCTTGTAATATCCCCCGCTTAAATTATTTATTTCAAGTAAGCTCTTCATTTATCCTATCTTCTGCCTTCTTTTTAAAAGAATTATAAAAGTCGGCGCTCCTAAGACAGCGGTAATGACTCCTATCGGGATCTCTAAGGGTGGAAAGATTACCCGCGAGATGATATCGCAGAGTATCATAAATATTGCCGCTGATATGCAAGTTGCGGGTATGAGCGTCTTGTGATTCGGGCCCACGACCAGGCGCATCATATGAGGCACGATTAGCCCTACAAAACCTATTATTCCGCATATGCAAACAAGCCCCGCAGTAATGAGCGAGGCCATGATTATCATGATTTTCTTCACCCTTTCTACATTGATGCCTAAATGAGTTGCCTCTTCCTCTCCTATACTAATGGCATTTAAATCCTGGCAAAATATATAAATTACGGCAATACCCAGCGTGACCAGAATCGCCACGGCCAGAATAAGCTTAGGGTTAAACACCTGGATATTGCCCCATAGCCACCAGGTCATGCCATGCAGCGCTTCGTTAGCGGACATGGATATTAAGAATACGATTATTGCCGATAATGCGACTGATACAATTACTCCTGAAAGTATAAGCGAATGCTCAGGCACTTTGTTGTTATTGCGCGCAAGATTGTATACCAATATTATGCTTAAAATAGCACCTATAAAAGCAGCTGCCGGCATATATAAACTGGATACTCCAAGTGTTATTGCTATGACCGCTCCCAGGCCTGCTCCGCTGGAGGTGCCCAAAAGGTACGGCTCGGCTAATGGGTTGCGTAATATTGCCTGTAATGCAATTCCCGCAACCGCTAGCCCTGCTCCGGAGATTGCTGCGGTAAGCACGCGCAAGATGCGCATGATTACAATGGAGCGGTTTTGTTCGAGAAACAGTTCTTTAAGCGGTATCTTTACCGAGCCGATTACTATTCCAAGGGCTCCCGCGAAAAGTAATAGAAATATTAAAATAATAACTTTCTTTTTCACTTGTATAACCTCTTATGTATTTCTTCGATACCCTCTGCTATTCTAGGGCCCGGACGTACGATAATGTTAGGGTCTATATCGGCATAGACCCGGTCATTCTTTACTGCCGATACATTTCCCCACCCGAAACGCTCGCCCATTAATTTGGCGGGCTTCTCTTTTTCCATGTAGGTTAAAATTATACAGTCGGGATTGCGATTAATTACTTCTTCGGGACTAAAGATGCTATACGGCCTTTTTGTATCAAAGGCGATGTTTCTGCCTCCTGAGACGGTTATAAGTTCATCGATAAATGAACCCTTTCCCGCGGTTGTCAAGGGATCATGCCAGATTTCAATAAAGACTTTTGGCCTTTTGTTTAGGGGTATTGCGTTTATTTTGGCGGTTATAGAGTTAATTTTAGCCTGCATATCGGCGATTAGCAGCTTAGCTTCCTTATCTCTTGAGGTGATTTTTGCGATATCATTTATAGATTTGATTAAGTCATCAATGTTAGAGGGGTCGCTTACATAGACATTTATCTTTAAACGTTTTAGCTCGGAGATGACCGGAGCCTGTTCCAGGCCTGTGCAAAATACGTAATCAGGCTTTAAATAAATTATTTTCTCTATGTTGGGGCGGCTGAAATCGCCTACGTTCTCTTTTGTTTTTGCCTCAGGAGGGTAATCGCAATAAGAGCTTACGCCGACAACATCTTCATTTAAACCTAAAGCAAACAGTATTTCCGTGGTTGACGGCGCAAGAGAAATGTATCTTGCCTTTGCATGCGCAAAAGAAAATAGCCCCAGGACAAAAACGCAGGAAATTAAAAGTATTTTTCTCATATATAAACAAAAAACCCCGAACTCTAAGCAATAGAACTGCTTTTTTTCGGGGTTGCACCCTTGTTTCTTGGCCCTTCTCACGAGGAAATAATGCTTATAGTTTTTAAGGTATTCTGACTCCTCCGCTCTTTTTAGGCTTGCCTTCCCATTTAATCACTTAAACAGTGGCGTTATGTTTATTGCCTAAAGAGTGTTACCGGAGATACAGCAGCGGGACTGTGCCGGATTTCAACTGGCTTCCCTAAAAAACTGCATTCCAAATTGTCGATTACAGGATATCCTAATGCTTTTTAACTGTCAAGCTGTTTTTTTAAAAGATGCCTAAAACTCGATACCTTTTCTTGCGCGCAGGCCTTTCTTGAAATAATGTTTTATCTCTTTGATTTCGCTTATTAAATCGGCAATCTGAAGTATCCCTACGCTTGCGTTGCGTCCGGTGAGTATTAATTCGGTTTGTTTGGGTATTTTTGCGATGATGGCATTAAGTTCGCCCAGCGTGAATAATTTCAGGCCTAAAGCGGAATTGACTTCATCGAGTATAATAACGTTAAATTTCTTCTTGGCTACTACGTCCTCGATTCTCTTTAAAGCCATTTCAGCCAATTTTATATCTTTATCGCTGGGCCGCTTCTTTATAAAACATCCGCTTCCAAATTGCTCTATGGTTATATTTTTAAATTTCTTCAGGGCTCTTATTTCGCTGCAGGGCTTGCCCTTTAAGAATTGGGCGATATAAACATTCAAACCGGCGCCGGCAGCTCTTAATGCCAGGCCTAATGCCGCAGTAGTTTTCCCTTTTCCGTCACCGGTATATACCTGTATCATACCTATTCCTTGTTGGCGTGTTTGCCGATAAGCGGCACAAACACGCAGCCGCAGATGTGCGTTGATTCTATTTTAGCATTCTTTTTCTCTATTAGAGTTAAAACCTGGCTGAAACTTTCTCCTAAAGGCAAAACTGCTTTTCCATTTTCGCTTAATTGTTCGATTATCGGTAAAGGTGTCCTGGGACTGCCGGCAGTAATGATGATTCTGTCAAACGGCGCGTATTCCGGCCAGCCGAGAGTGCCGTCTCCTACGGCCAACTTTATATTATTATACCCGAGCTCTTTTAAAACCTCTGACGCCTTTTGACCAAGAGAAGAAAATCTTTCTATGCTATACACTTCTTTAGCTAGTTCTGCCAATATAGCAGTTTGATAGCCCGAACCCGTACCTATCTCTAATACTTTTTCGCTACCTTTTAAATCAAGGCACTGAGTCATTAAAGCCACAATGTAGGGCTGAGAAATAGTCTGCCCTTCTCCTATGGGCACGGGAAAGTCGGCGTATGCGGATGATCTTAATTCATCGGGTAGAAACCTGTGCCGCTCTACCTTAAGAAATGCTTCGAGCACGCGCTTATTATCGATGTCGCGCGCAGCAAGCTGCTCATTAACCATCATTTTCCTTAAGGCCGCGTAGTCCATAGCTCCCTTAGGATAAACTTACTGAATCTTAGCGTGTCTATAAAGGGGTTGATTTGACTTTTTTCCTGGGCGTAAACGCTCTCTATGGGCACAGACTCAATTTTAAACCCTAAGCGGGATGATTTTATCAGGATTTCAGATTCGATTTCGTATTTGCTTGTTTTAAGCTGTACCTTTTCTAGGACTCTTCTGCGTATGAGTCGGAAACCGCATTGTGTATCAGGAATTTTCTGTCCGGCTACCGCAGAAACTAGCCACGACATAAACTTATTGGTCAGAATGCGCGAAAGCGGCATTTTCTTAGGCTTAGACATACGGTTGCCGATAAATATATCTTTATCCGAATATTCCGCTAAGCGTATAAAATAAGGCAAATCGGAGACTAAGTGTTGCCCGTCTCCGTCCATGGTTATTACCGCGTCGAAGCCGTTGGCCAGGGCATAGTCAAAACCTCTCCTTAAAGATGCGCCTTTGCCCAGATTGACCGGATTTCTTAAAACCGTGGCCCCGGCTATTTTAGCTATATTAAAAGTGTCGTCGCTTGAGCCGTCGTCAATTACAACCACGCTAAGATTGTGTGTCATGATCTGCTTGACAATATCGCTTATATTTTTGGCTTCGTTACGCGTGGGTATGATTACGCATGTTTTCATCTATCCAGAATCTCCTGAACATATACCATTGATCGGGATACTTACGGATGTAATCTTCAATAATTGCTTTGTATGTGACTATGGTGTTACGTATGTTTTCGTTCCTGTTGCCGGTATCCGATACCACTATCGGCTTCTCGAATTTTAAGGTAAATGTGTCATCCGGATTCCTGGTCATAAACCCGGGCACTATGCTGGCGCCCGTTTTTAATGAAAATGCAGCTGGCCCTTCGGGGAACAGGGTCGGTTTACCAAAGAAGTCAACCACAATACCTTTTGCGTTAAAATCCCTGTCTCCTACCAGCCCTAAGAATTCGCCTTGTTGCAGCGTGTGCAGGCATTGCCTGACTGCTTTACCGAAAGGAATAACTTTCATTCCCTTGCTCTGCCTTTGAGCGTTGAAGAAATCGTTTACTTCTTTATCTTTATGTTCCAGCGCTACTACCCAGAAAGGATACCCCAGCGTAGAAATAACCACACCCCCCAATTCCCAATTACCTAAGTGTGCGGTAAGAAGTATTACTCCCTTTTTTAAAGCAACTGCCTCGTTAACATAGTTAACATTTTCTATTTTTACCGTCTTCTTTATGTAAGCCTCGTCTATTTTGGAAAACCTGAAGAAATCCACAAGATATTTGGCAAAATTGCGCGACATGCTAATTCTGATTTGCCGGATTTCCTTCTTTGTTTTGTCGGGAAATATTGCTTTTAGGTTTTCTCCCACCAAAAAACGGTCTTTGTCCGCAAACAAATAATGCAGATCCGAAAAAAATACGGCTACACTGTATGCCAAATTTAAAGGCAGTGTTAATGCTATGAATTGTCCTATTCTGTAGAAAATATAATAAAGCACTTATTTTATAAGCTTAAGATTAATTTTGCCGTATCTATGCTCGAATGCGGCTTGGCTATGTCCTTAGTTGCCTGGCGCATGGCATTTAGTTTTTCCGGGTTTTTAAGTAACGTTTCGATGGCATTTGTTATTTCTTTGGGCTTATCTATTTTTATTGCTACGCCTTTTTCTGTCAAATAACGGGAATTATTTGCTTCCTGCCCGGGGATGGGCTTGACGATAATCATAGGCACTCCCTTGGTCAGCGCCTCTGCCGTAGTAATCCCTCCGGGCTTAGTAATAATAATATCGGCAACGCCCATCAATTCATTTATGTTATCAACGAATCCGAATAACAAGATGCGTTTTTTGCATTTTGCGATTTTTTTATTGAGTGATTTGTAAAGTTTTTTGTTGATTCCGGTTACGATCAATTCCTGAAATTCGATTTTAGATTTTTCAAGCGATTTAACTATTGTTTTTATGGGGCCTAGTCCCTGTCCCCCGCCCATTATCAGTAAAATTGGCACATCCGGTTTTAATTTTAGTTTACGTATAATTTCATTGCGCGGCAGAGATTTATTGAATTTGTTATCAAAAGGAATGCCGAAAGTCTTTATTTTATCCAAAGGCACGCTCTTTTGCATTAACTGCTTGGTGACTTCTTCGCAGGGCGTAATATAGTAATTTATTTTATCGTAAACCCAGTAAGCGTGCGGCACGTAGTCGGTAAGTACGGCTATAAGAGGAAGATTAGAGTTATACACTTCTTTGAAGTCTGCGACCATGCCGCAGGGAAATGCCTGGGTGCAGATTACGGCATCGGGCTTAAATTTGTCAAAGAGTATTTTGAATTTTGGAGAATTTACATTGTGCAGGTTTTTCTTTAGCTTAGATATTTTCTCCATTACCTTCGGATTATCGTAAAGATACTCCCATATCTGCGGCGTGCTTTTGATGACGCTCATATAAATACGGTTTACTACTTTTTCCGCGATAGGATTCGTATAATTAAAGGCATTGATATTCAGTATTTCGGTGCCGGGTTGCAGATCTTTCAAGGCTTTTTCTATGGCGATAGCCGCGCTCCGGTGTCCGGATATCTCGGATATGTACATTAAAATTATGCGTTTTGGCTGCATGAGGTTTAGATTAAGCCTTCCTTGTAGAGGTCAGAGAATGCGGAGACTATCTCAGGATCAAGCTGTTTGCCGCTTACGCGGTTTATTTCTGCCATGGCTTCGTCTTTGCTTAAGCCCCGGCGGTACGGCCTGTCGGTAGTCATGGCATCAAATGTATCTGCTACCGATATTATAGAAGCAATTAAAGGTATATTGCGTCCTTTTAAGCCTTCGGGATAGCCTGAGCCGTCGAACTTTTCATGATGGTATTTTACTCCCAATATGGCATCTTCCAGTTCTTTTATAGGATTTAATATCGTTGCGCCGATAATGGGGTGTTCTTTTATGCGCGCAGCTTCTTTATCATCCAGTGGCCCGTTTTTGTTTAATATCGATTCCGGTATGCCGATTTTACCTATGTCGTGCAGAAGCCCTGCGATGTGCAGATGTTCAAGAAATTTTTCGTCAAATCCCTCTTTTTTCTCCGCGGCAAGTCTTTTAGCGATTTCAAGGCTTAAGGTTGTTACGCGCGACGTGTGGCCGTGAGTATAATGGTCCTTAGCATCAATTGCCGCAGCCAAGGCGATGGTCGTGTGTAAAAATAAGCGGTGCTTCTTTTCCAATTCGAGCTGAAGGTCTTTGAATAGCTCGGCGTTTCTTATGGCCATGGCTACATCAGAGGCGAGTGCTGCAAAAAAATCTATTTCATCAGGCTTAAAATCTTTACCGCTATTTTTCTTACCCAAGAGCAATAATCCTAATAGTTTGTTTTGAAAGTAACTGGGAACACAGAGTATCGCGTCAAATATTTCCAGCTGATAAAGCGCGCCCTTTAACAGGCTCTTTTCTTTTGCGCCGATATTCTTACGCAGGCATCTTTTTGCCTGTTTGTAGCTTAATGCCCCGTCATTAAAAAGTTTTTTATCCAGGTGTTCGTTAAAAAAGCGAATAAGCGGATTGTCGCTATCCATGCGCGCAAAGCCTTCGGGTATTTTTATCCCCTTGGGCCCACGGGAGACAGTTAGTACGTAGCTATCTTTATCTCCATAGTGTAAGAGTATTCCGGCATGGCTTACTTTTACTTTTTGTACGATAGTGCGCACGATCATCTTTATCAAAAGATCCGCCTCGTGCACAAGGATCATTGTTTTTGCAGCACCCTCAAGCTCTTTTTTGTAATCTAAGGCCATATTATTTGAGGTTCTTAAGCACTATACGTTCAAGTTCTTCCAGTTCAAGCGGCTTATGAATATAATCCAGCGCTCCGAATTGACGGCATTTTTCAAACGATTCCTGGTCGTCGGGTTTTCTTCCGGTGACCATAATTACTTTTAAATCCTTATTTTTTTCTTTTAAACGCTTTAATGTTTCGATGCCGTCTATGCCGTCCATCTTAATATCCAGGAGGATTAAATCCGGTTTAACTTTATCCAGCATATTAAGGGACTCTTCTCCGCTTGGGGCGGTTGTTACATTTATTTTGCGCTTGCGGAAGAAATTTGCCGCAAACTCCCGCACGTCTGCTTCATCATCTACAATCAACAAGTTAGCCATTGTTTTATACCTCTCCTTTAGAATATCGCTATTTCAAAGTTTTGTCAATCACGCCTTTGTTAGATTTAAAAATACGCCGCTATTCGTAGAACAAATCTACATTGAACGTTTCTCTGTCTTTATTTAAGCTTTCGGGAAAATGTTTAAAGGGTGCTGCTTCTTTTACCGCTCTTATCGCGTATTCGTTTAATACCTTATTGGTTGTTTCGATTACCCGCGGTTCATCAACAAGCATTCCGCTGTAAGATAGCGTAAACGCAAGCTTTATAGAGCCTTTGGCTGATTTCGGACGGTCAAATAATGCCAAGGCATTAATTTTATCAAGAATCTGCTTATTGTAGTTGGGATTATTATTTGTTTTATCAAGTAAAATCTTACCATTATCCATTCTGGCTACTGCTCCGGTCTTAGGCGGAATTTCGGAAAAGCTGGTAACTGGTTTATCCCCGGTTAAAATATGTGGTGTTAAGAGGATCACTAATTCGTTTGTCTCCATACTATCGGATGTGCGCCTGAAGACGAATCCTATTCCCGGTATATCTCCGAGAACAGGTATTTTCGCAACTTCTTTGGTCCTCTTTTCTTTTTTTAGCCCGCCGATAAGAATAGTAACGCCGTCTTTTACCATTACGGTTGTCTCTGATTCAGAGGTTGTGGTTGTGGGAGCCGCAGTCTGCTGTCCATCAACAGTAATGTTCGATATAGTAGTTTCGCTTATTTCAGGTTTTATTTTCATGGTTACAAAACCGTCGCGGTTGATTGTGGGGGTAACCGATAGTTTTATGCCTGACTCAACGGTTTTTATGTCTACGGCGGTAACAGTATTACCACTGCCGCCTTGGGAAATAGTCGAGGTTCCGTAAGATTTCTTATCGCCTACCAGGATTTTTGCCTCCTGGTTGTTTAAAGCGATGATGCGCGGGCTTGAAAGTATCTGAGTATCTCCTATTGTGCGTAAGATATCTATAATACCCTTATATTCACCTTTCTCAGTTACGAGAGCGCCTGCGGCAGCAGTACCTATCTTTAAGAAATTAGATCCTCCCGTAGAAGGAAGCGCCTCCAGCAGCCGTACATTTTTCTCCAGCCAATAATCCCAGTCTACGCCCATCTTAAACTCGTCCTTCGGCTTTATTTCTATAATTTGCGCATCTATTAATACCTGCTGGCTTTTTTCATCAAATGCTTCGATTACTTTAGATATCTCGTCTAACTTTTCCGGATAATCAGTTACGACTATTTTGTTTGTACGCTCATCCATTCGCATCGTGCCTACGCCTTTAGTCAGAATTTCCTGAATTTTAGGCTGAAGTTTGTCCGCTTGAGCGTAATTTAAGCCAAAAACCTTAGTTTGAATAGGCAGGTCTGTAGTCTTTATAAAATCCTCCATTTCCTTTATTTTTTGCGGAGAATCGATCAAGGCTATGGTATTTGATCCTTCATCCACCACTATTCTGCCGATATTAGTTTTTATCTGGTTTAAAGCACGCGATAAGTCGGCAGCCTTGGCATATTTTAGTTTGATTATTTTGGCTTGTTTTTTATCCTGATAGCGCTCGCCGTAGATAAGCTCGTAATCGCGCTGGGTCATGACATTTATTATGCTGCCCTTGGTTTCATAGGCTAAGTCATTTGCCAATAATATGATTTCAAACGCATCCCATATATCCACATTCTTAAGGAATAACGTTACCCGTCCGCTGACATTCTTGCCTACGACGATATTCATGCCTGAGCGTGTGGCCAGCATTTTTAATACATCTACAACATCCATCCCCTTGATATCAAGTGATATTTTATTCTGATCTGCAGCTTGCACTGCTATCGGCTGATTAGCAGGTAGTGTTTGTGCGGGAGTAAATGTCTGGGCTTCAGGTGGCGCAGGCACATCAGTAACGGACGTATCTGTCTGGTCTTGTTGGGCAAATACGGGAAAGCAGAATAAAGAAAAAATAATAATTAGTGCAGAAAGTTTTGACCTTTTTATCCCGGGATTAAAATTTGCCATAAATCCTCCGTTTTATAAGTAAAGTTCGTATTTCTGGCCCTTATAATTTACGATAATTTTGCTCTCTTGTATATCGTCAATCTGCATATCGGCGATAAGTTGTCCTTTAGTTACGTAATAAGTTTTTGCAGTTTTTTTATCTTCTACTATTGCTTGGGGGTTTTCTCCCGCAATAATACCCACAAGGCTTATGTCTTTTACTAAATCTACGCCTGCAGCGCTGGCAGGGCCGGCAGTTTCCTGGGCGCTTATACTGCCGAATATGTTGCGTCCGGCAACAGACTGTTGGTAAAACTCAAACGGTTTAAGGTCTGTTTTTAAGTCGGAAGTTGAATCGAGCGGTTTATGCGATTCTGTTTTTGGAATAGATATCTTTAATCCTATAAAAGGATACAATAGCGAAATGAGCAGATAGATAAGCGCTGCCCCTAATAGCCATCGAAGCAATTTGCTGTTTTTTAGTGACGGCGGGCGTTTTGCGAAAATGTCTCGTAGAGGTATTTTTATGCCGTGTTTAATTGTCTGCACATGTGGCAGCTGTTTCTTTTGGCCGCGAATAAGCCTCAAAAGCTTTTCTTCGGGAGAAACAGTGTCTTTGATCATACATTAACCTCGGTGCCTATCAGGCTATTTATAATTTCAGCATCCACTGTTTCGGAATCTTTCATAATAAGGGTTTCTAATGCGTCGTGGCAAAGCATGGAGATTTTACGGGGATAGCCTTGAGTGTGCCGGTATATGAGTTTTATCGCTTCATCGCTAAAGAGACTGCGCAGGCCGTTGTATCCCGCCTGTTTTAGCCGGAAACGTATCATTTCTTTTGTTTCGGCTTCATCCAGAGGATTAATGGTATATTTCAGAGCCACCCTGTCTATGAAATTGCGCACGCGCGTTACTCTGGGCAATAATTCAACTTGTGCCATGATAACAAGCTGCAATAATTTGTATTCGTTGGTTTCGTAATTAAGCAGGGTTCTTAAGACCTCCAGATTTTCCTGGGTTATCTTCTGGCCTTCATCGATAAGCAGAATAATAGTTTTATTTTCTTCCACGCCTTTTTGGAAGAGATATTTTTCCAAAGCCTCCTTAAAATCTATTGTGGATTTGAATTCCGGAACAATATTAAACATTTTTACCAGATGAAAAAGGAATTGGAATTCCGATTTAAAACCGGGATCAAGAATCATGTGGAATATAAAATCATTCTCATCTTTGAAGGCCTGCAGCAACGTGCGGGAAAGCGTAGTTTTACCTGTTCCGACGTCGCCTAAGATAAGGCATAAGCCCCGGCGCAGGCGTATGGCAATTTCCAGGCGTTTGAGTGCTGTGTTATGGCTTGAGGAATGATAAAAAAACTGCGGATCCGGGCTGGTTGAAAACGGCTCTCTGTCTAATCCTAATATTTTATAGTAGCTCATTTTTTATCTCTAGGATTGACTTGCCTTCTTTTCGCAAACTGCGAATTTTAGCCAGCCGCTGGACGGTTGAGTCGTCGAAATAGCGGTATCGGGTCTCCGGACTACGGCTATTCTCTTTAATTAAACCCATTTTAAGGTAGAATTTCACGGTATGTATAGAATAACCCGAAGATCGCGCTAAGTCTTTTATTAGATATATGTTATGAATTTTATGTCCCTCCACTCTCTAGTTAGAGAGCGTAGCACGATTAGGAAGATTTGTCAAGAATTTTGTAAATAGATTGAGTTAATCCGAATTTGTGAGCTGGGAAATTAAAAAGGCGCCTTCTAAGGTTGAGGAATTTGGCCTAGCAGATATCTGGAAACGTTTAATGCGCAGTAAGACAAGGGAATTCTCCAGATTATAAATAAACTTCATATAATTTTCTAATGAACCTTCTGCGCGTAAATCAATCAGATTCTCTTTATATAAGCCGCTACTTTTTGTTTCCTGCTGCGGCCTTATGTCAATTATCTTGATTCCGGAATGAACAGCCAAATTCTCCAGCTCAGAGAGAGTGTCTATGGTTCCCCCCTGCTCTTTGCCTGTTATAGAATCTACCGGGACGAATTTAGAATATTTTTTCTGTATCGCGTCTTTGTTCTTTGCTAACCAGAGGTAGTTTGCAAGCTTCTCCCGGTTTAATCTTATTTGATCGTTTAGGTTGTCATTTTTGCTCATGATTGGTGCAATAAATAAATTAAAAACTACCGCAAAGATAATTACGGAAATTGTAGTATAAAAAATTAATTTTTCTCTTTTGCTGAGTATTTTAATCATTTCTTTGCGCAAATGATCTCAAAATCAATTATTTCTCCCGATTGCACTCTTTTTTTTGAGGCATAGCGTACTTTTACCGAAAAATTTCTAAACACGGGTGATTTCTCCAGGCGTGAAACCAGCTCAAAAACATAGTTTAGTTCCGGAGATTGCCCGCGTAAAATAACCTGCTTATCTTCTTCGTAAGTGAAACTTACCAGGGTTGCCTGTGGGGGAATATTCTTATTTATCTCATACAGTGCATCTAGTCCCGATGTTCTCTTACGTGAACGCTGCTCTACGAAGCGCATTCTTTTTTCTATAGCTTCAAGCGGCCGGGCCTCATTAGAGACTTTGGCAATTTCTCTCTTTAACTTTTCAAGATATATGTGTTTATTGTCCATGTTTTTAGCCGCACCCAGGATTAAAATCAGAATTGTGGCTGTGATGTAGCCGGCTACCCTTAGAGATTCTCTTTTTTTGCTGGTTTTTTCTACAGAATCTTTCATTTGGCGCGGCAAGAGATTAAGCGAAGCCTGAGTATCTTTCATGCCCAGGCCCACCATTCCGGCAAAAGAATATTCGGCAAACTCAAGATTACCGTATTTCAACAGATCCGCGGCGGTTGCTTCCTGAGCGCTAAGTTCATGCGCAAGCTTCTCGCAGGCGCTTTTTATACCGGTAAGTTTTATGTCAGCCGGAATCCGCTCTCCTGTTTCACGCGTGCAGGCTTCCCGTGTTTTGTTGATTTCTGCCATAAAGAGCGCTTCGCTTCCGGGGTCTTTTGGATTAAACTTAAAAGCGCGGCTGAAGATAAGTTTCCGGGATAAGATTACGGCAACTTCAGTTTGTTTTGCATCAATATCGGCAATCATTACCAGGCCATTGTCGTCACGGTTTATTTGATGATAGAAATTTACCAGTCCGTAAGAACTCAATACTATGTCTATACGCGAAGGCTTAAATTCCTTAAATATGCGGATTAACCGCTCGACGGTATTTTTGTGGGTAATAATCAGATTTATGTTGGAATAACCGTTTTTTTCGGTGGAAACTATCTGATACCCGCTGACTAATTCTTCCGAGGGATAAGGAAGATAACGCGGGGCCTGCAATGTAGCGATGTTCTCTATTTCTTGCGGAGATTGTGTCGGTACTTTGATATAGCGCGAGGTTGCCTGATTACGTGGAAGAGAGATAATCAGAGGATTACGTTCGTAATTCAGCTTCTTTAATAATTGCCCTGCGGCTGCGGTTAGTTCTTTTTCCGATAACCCTTGAGTTATGGCCTGCGCCTCCAGCGCAGAAACTTCTCTCCTGCCATTAGTGCCAATTAAGCATTTCGCTATTTTAAGCGTGTCTTCGCTTATCTGGCAGATAAATAAAGCATTATTTTGTGGTTTTAATATTTTCTTTAACATCTTTTACTAATATTACTACACCCTGTCTTATTTTCAAGCCTTAATTTTCCCGGCGATAAATAATCGTGTTATTTGTCTTATCGTAAACTATTGAGGTATTTTTACTAGTATTGCCGGCATACCCCTTGGATTCCATTCTGAAGAAATTGGAAGTAATGCCAAAATTTGATGTAATGCTTGATAAAAGATTCGCATATTGCGCATCGGGTAACGTTACTTCGGATATCTGAATAAAAGCTTTGTTAGGCTGGCTCTCTCTTAGGGCTATTACAGTACTGCAAAAAGCAGGTACTAAATTCCTGTCTGCAGGCGAAGCCGTATAGTTTGTAATGATATTAAGCGTTTCTTCGGGGACAGTATTAATGTTAGGATGGTCTCCCCATAACGTGATCATATTTTTTAGCTTATTGAATGCTTCAAGCGCTTTCAGTGATGATTCTTCCGGTGGGACGCTCTGCGAATAAAAATACTGTAGTATTAAAAGTAATTCTTCCGGCACGCTAAGAGGGGCATTTTTAAACACCGCATTCTCCGGATCAGCTCCCGAAGGAGTGGTATCGGCATCTATCCAATCGCGTATCAGGTCGGCAATTTTATCCGGATTTTCTATATTGCGGGAAGTTAAAAGTTCAACCAGCAATTGCTTTGATGCGCTGTTAATGTTAATTCTTCTCTCTTCGTCAGTAACTATAACGCTAAATGTGTCGGGTGAGCCTTGATTAAGAGCTATGTTTTCATAAATAGGGGTATTATTGCTGTCTTTGCCGGTGCTCCATGTTTCATAAAGTCCGCCCCAGGCATTAGTATCCTTTTTTGTCTCGGCAATAGCCCGCATTATTCCCGCGCGGGATAAACAGGATGACCTGAGTTTGTCTTTTTGGTATTTTGCAATGCGCAGATTCATCATTGCGCGCTGGCCCATACCAAGAGCAAAGACCACAAGAATGGCCAAAATCCACAAACTAATCATCAGAACTGAACCTTTTTTGCTCAACCTGTCGCTTCTCCTAAGGGTATTAGTTTTATAAATTCCACGGCGTCTTCAGCGGAGGATCCGGATTTTGTTAAAGTCATGGTTATTCTTACGGCTAATGGGATTATTTTTTCCTGTTCCGATGCCGCTGCAGGATCGTTTTGGGTTGGCCAGGATTCTTGCCAGACGTAAGAAGCGCTGTTTTTATCCTGCTGATAAGCGTATTCAAACTTAAGTTTATCAACGTTGCTGGCTAATATATCCGGCTGTTGATTGGTGCTGTTACTTAAAGCATCCGTACCGATAAGGCAAGTCCTTGTAAGAGTTTTACTGCCCTGATCCCAAGAGTACTTTATGCGGGCAATCCCGGCGTTCAACGCAGCATTTTTATAGTAATCCAGGACGCTAAAGAATTCCAATTCTTTATTGTCTCCGGAAAATCCGCATTTATTATCGTCGGCCATATACGCGAAAGAATTCTTTAAGTCTTGCTCGGCCCTGCCTAAGGATATCCTTGCGTTTTGGTACATTTCAAAAGATGAGTCTATCTTGCGGTAACTTAATACGCCCACCTGAAAAGCGGAATAAATGCTTAGGATTATAATGGAAAATATCGATGCGGATATGAGTATTTCGACTAGGGTGAAAGCGCGATTATTCTTCATGTGGTCCCGCCCTTGATGAGATTGTACGTGTAGAATTCCAGCGAATAGGGGCTATTTCTATTTTCTTTCCAGGAAGTAATGAGTTTTAAAGTTTTAAGCCCGGGGGTATCGGCATCGGTAAGTTCATAGGTGTAATCGAATTTAGGCTTTTCGGTAGTTGTTTCTTCCAAAGAGAACCCATTCTCCGATTTCCAAAGCTTATCTTCGGTAAAAAAACAGGCAAGCGTAATGTCCTGGCTTAAGTTTACGCCGGAGATTATCGTAGTAAAGGCACGCAATACGACAACAATTGCAGTGGCCATAATTCCTACGGTAATTACAACCTCAAGAAGCGAAAAAGACTTATTCGATTTTAACTGCACTCGCTATTCCTTTTGTGGTTAGAGTAGCTTTGCGATTATATTTATTTTCAAGAGTTAGCGTCATTTCGCTTATGCTTGCATCCGGGTAAAAATAAACCCCTAAGGTATCCGTAGGGTTTATAATTGATATATCATCGGGAATATTGCGTAGTTTTGTCAGCCTGCCTCTTGCCGGTTTAAATGTACCGTCTATTTCTTTGTAGGCGACACTGATATTTCTTTCTAAAGGAGCGATGGTTAAACAGTAGATTTTTCCTTCAGATATTGAGCTGGACTGTAAATAGCTGCACAAGTAGTAAGTATCTTTTACAAAATTATCAAAAGTGAAATTAGCGGCTGTTTTACGCAATAACGGTATGGATATACCGGCTAATACTGCGATAATAGCTACAACAATAAGCAACTCGATAAACGTAAATGCTTTGTTGCGACGTTTACTTTTCGACATCGGTATTGCAGATGTCGTCTTCAGATTTATTCTCATCCTGGCCCTGGGAGCAGAGTTTATAGTCTTTTCCGTCGGAGCTCACTTCGTATTTGTATGCTCTTCCCCACGGGTCCTTGGGCTCTTTCTTCAGGTATGGCCCCTTGCCTTCCTTCTTCATTAAGTCACTTAAACTGGCAGGATATGTGCCGTTGTCCATTTCATATAAATCAAGGCCAAGGGCAATGTTAGAATTAATATCCGCTTTGGCTGCGGCAACTCTGGCCTGCTCTGAACGGCCAACAAGGCGCGGCATAACCATAGCCGCTAATACGCCGATGATGATGACAACTAGCATGAGTTCGATGAGCGTAAATGCGTGTTTAGCTCGTAGTTCGTAGGTCGTAGATCGTAGGTACATCATAGCCCTCCTTATCTGGCAATTAAATTTATCTGGAATATCGGTAATAACATCGATAACACAATGAATCCGACAATTAAGCCCATAACTAGAATTATAACCGGCTCCAACAACCTGGTCAATGACTTTAAATTTCTATCTACGTCTCTTTCATAATCATCGGCTATGCGTAGAAGCGCTTTTTCAAGCGTGCCCGTTTCCTCTCCTACAGAAACGATATTGGTTACAAAAACAGGGAATAGCTTTGATTTGCTCAGGCATTTAGAAAAACTTGCCCCTGCGGATATTTCGTTTTTAAATGTGCCTATTTCGGTTTTTAGAACCTGATTGCTCATAACCGATGAGGATACTTCAAGTGAATAAACAATAGGCATACCGCTCGAGGTCAACAGGGATAACGTGCGTGTCATTATGCCTATTTCGCTTTTTAAGACTATATCTCCTAATACCGGAATTTTTAATTTAAATCTGTCTAAAGTTACTCTTCCGCGTTCGCTCTGATATGTCCTGCGCAGTAAAAAGATGAAAATAGCGATTGCCGCGATAAACAACCACCAATAACTGCGCAAAAAAGCCGAAGTATCGATAAGTATTTTGGTTGGTAGAGGCAACATCTGCCCCATGTCTTCAAACATGCTGACTAAACGCGGTATGACAAATCCCAGGAGTACGGCTATAGTCAGGACGCTGACACTTAAAATGAAAAACGGGTATGTTAATGCCGCGCGTATTGAATCCTTAAATTCCTCTTCTTTCTCCATAAAATCAGCGAGGCGCTTTAATGCTGACTCAATATTTCCCCCGACTTCGCCGGAATGAATAAGCGAGGTATAAAGTTCGGGGAATAGTTTAGGATGGGCGCTTAAGCTTTCGGAAAGCGATTTTCCGTCTTTTATTCTGGCAGTTACGTCATTCAGTACCGAACGCAGGTATTTGTTAGTTACCTGCTTGCCGGCGATATTAAGGCCATTTAAAACATTGACTCCCGATTCGATAAGCGTAGCCAGCTGGCGCGTAAACAACATAATATCTTTATTGCTTACTTTTAAGAAACGCAACATCCCTTGTTTCTCGAAGGAAAGATCTTCTATGTGTAGCGATACCGGGAAATAGCCCATAGCATTAAGCTTATTTATGGCATCTTGATTGGATTCGGCGTCAATTTCGCCCACAACGGTCTTTGTGGGGTCGGATTTGGCAGTATAGACGTATTTTGGCATTATTCTTCAGACAATTCTTCTTGTTGGGTGACGCGCACTATCTCGGTTATAGTGGTAATTCCGGCGACAACTTTCTCTAAACCGTCCTGACGCAAGGTACGCATGCCCTGAGATATTGCTTTTTGTTTTATTTGCTGGCTTGAAGCGCGGGCAAGGATTAATTCCCTGATTGGTTCGTTTAAAAGGAGCATTTCATGAATGGCTGTTCGGCCATGATAGCCGGTAAACCTGCATTCTTCGCAGCCCCGGCCCTCATAAATTTCTATTTTTTCAGGATCAAATTCGACTTCGCCCTTCATTTGCTGAATTACTTCTTTCTTTTTATCGGCAGGCAGCGGCACTTTGCATTTATGGCATATAACGCGGACAAGGCGCTGTGCAATAAGAGCTTCTAATGAGGATGATACCAAAAATGGCTCTATGCCCATATCCAGAAGACGGGTTACTGCACCTGCTGCGTCGTTAGTGTGCAGGGTTGAGAATACAAGGTGCCCTGTTAAGGCCGAGCGTATGGAAATTTCTGCTGTTTCGTAGTCTCTGACTTCTCCTACCATTATGATGTCGGGGTCATGTCTTAAAATGTGGCGTAGTCCGGTGGCAAAGGTAAGCCCGATTTTAGGATTAACCTGAATTTGATTGACGCCTTTCATTTGATATTCTATCGGGTCTTCAACCGTAATAATTTTGACGGCAGCCGAGTTTATCTTGGCCAAGGCTGCGTAAAGCGTAGTAGATTTTCCTGAACCGGTGGGCCCGGTGACAAATATAATACCGTGCGGCCTTTTTATAATTTCTTCTACTATTTTTAGATGCCTTTTGGACAACCCCAATTTCTCTAATTCCAAAAAGAAACGCGAGCTTAAGATTCTTATATGTACCGCCTCGCCGTATGCCATAGGCAGCGTTGAAATACGCAAATCCAGTTCCTGCTCGTTCACCTTGATTTTAATTCTTCCGTCCTGCGGCAGGCGCCTTTCGGCAATATTAAGCTGGGCCATGATTTTGATGCGGGAAACAATAGCCGGCTGGAAATATTTTACCGTATCCGGAACATTGATTTCGTATAGAATACCATCAATACGAAAACGCGTGCGCATAGCATCCTGAAACGGTTCTATATGGATGTCGCTTGCCCTGCTTTTAATCGCCTCGGATAAAATCTGGTTTACAAATTTAATGATTGAGGCATCTTCTGCCATAGCCTCAAGGTCTTGGGCCTTATCGGCCTCAGCTTTTATTTCTTCCGACGGAGATTTTTGGGCGATTATTCTTTCTATGGTTTCTGCGCCTACGCCGTAATATTTACGCGTTGCCTCGGCTATCTCCAGCTCGCTTGCCAAAACACCCTTAACTTCAAAACCAAGAAGCAGGCGGATATCGTCTAACGTGCGCACGTCAAGAGGATCAGCCATGGCAATTGTAAGAATATTATCTTTGAAGTCTATAGGAATTATTTTGTAATGGCTGGCGAATTTCGCCGGGACTTTGGCGATAATGAGCGGCTCAATGTCTTTATCTTTAAGCTTTATGTAGGATATACCCAGATACCGGGAAAGGACACCAAAGATTTTTTCTTCGGAGGAGAAACCTAATTTTAAGAGGACGGTGCAGATAAAATCGCCTGTGACTTTTTGTTCGCGCAGGCCCACGTCCAGCTGCTCGGCAGTAATTACGCCTTCGTCAATGAGCATCTGGCCAATGAGTATGTCATATCTAGTTGGCACTAGCTCCTCCTTTTTGCATAATTATACTGGATTATTGAGGAAAAGTAAAGCGGGAAAAGGGGTTAGGATGTTTTTATCCTGAGTTATCCTGGTATATTGAAGGGAAGTTTTATATTCCGCTACCATTACAGTCGTAGGGCACAGAGGCTAAAATTGCATCTAACTCTGGTTGAAGAATCTCGCTAAAAGGGCTAGTTTCTGGGTATACGTAAGATGTGCTCCCGATGCTTTCTGTATATGTCGTAGAGTCTATAAAACGAGGTTGGAGATATTCTTGTGTTTCATTATCTATGCCCTGGTAAATCCATTTAGTAAATCCTGTTGGTTGTGGGATATTAACATATTTCAAAGCACCCCATAGCATAATTATTTTAGCTCCCTTGTTTGGTCCGATGCACCCATCTAGCCAATTGCCGCCGTCGCATGCTCCCTTGCAATGCCCCGAAATATTCGCCTTAAGGATAATATTATGTTGTTCAATACCAATGCTAGCACTTCCATTAACGTTATAGTAAAGCCCACAACCAGATGACCCGTGAACATAACCTTGAATAAGAAGAGAGCGCGGGCCGCTATAATCACTAGTTTCAAAGAAAAACTTCCCAACCCCTCCTCCTATAAAACCTTCATCTGCTCCTGACCCTGAAATGGAGCCTGTGGGCGAAAGATACCAAAATTCCTTATAATTTTTGCTTGTTCTTCCAAATGTTAATATTACCATCTTTGTTTGATTAGCATTAAGCGTTATGGTTTGTTCTTTACTCATACCATTGAACATGGCTTTAATTACATGTGTTCCTGGAATAGATGGCATCGGGCTATTATGAGTTCCGATAGCATATGGTCCTGAAGACAAGAATTTACCGTTGTCATAAATTTGCACAACAGATCCGTCCATTCCATCAATGCCAGCAATTTCTTTACCTTCAGGATTATGACAATGAACTACAATATAACTTCCTTCTAAAGTAACTTTAACCCGAGTTTCTTTTGTATCAGACATTAGGCCGGCAGGATTTTTAACTTGGCATATAATTCTATATGTGCCGCTACCTGGAAAATTTATTAGTTCATCAAACTCTGCTACTGGAGAGCCGGGATTATTGGCAATCCAGAGATCGGATGGTCTTAGATAACCGTAGGCTCCGGTAAAAGAATAACCGTCTTCTTCCCTGGTAACTGTTATAGTTAACTTGCTATCTGCTGGTAAATATTCTTTATAGATTGTACCTTGGATATTTATCTGTGCGCTTGATATCTCGGTAATCTTTGCGGGATCAGGATAAGCTATTTCTAATTCGGGCTTTGTGGAGTCTAGAAATTGAAGAATTTTATTATCGCTTTCTTGTGAAACAATTTCTGGCTCCCGCCAATGATTAGAATGAATTGTTGCAAATTGTTTATAAGAAATTCTACCCGTTCCTAATTGGCTTTTCTCTGAAACTATGCAATCTCCTCCAAAGTAATGCCCGGAAATTACCCAATTCATCGGATTACCGATAATACCAATCGCACCATAATAGCTAATATTCTGAGGTTGAAGTTTATTGTTTAGTTTAGCTAAGAAACCGCTCCCTGTCGATTCGGGATCCATATCATCTACGGCCTCGCCATAAATATCAACTTGGCTAAGATTTGACAAAGCAGTATCTAATTCATCCCTTAATAAACTCGCATAACCGCTTACTGACAATACATCCAACCAACCAACTTTAGATACCTTTGAAGCAGCGTTAGCCAGCGTTGCCCAGTTAGTGCCTAAATTGGGTACGCCAATCAAAATTAGTTTATCCACATAATTATTAGAATAATTAACTAAGTACCATCTTGCTGCTAATCCACCCATGCTATGGCAAACTAAATTTAATTTTGTTGTATAAGCTCCATATTTACTAGAAGCTAATAATTCGTTTACTTTACCTTCTACTTTATCGGACCACCCTTTAGAATTTTCCTGAGGATTCAACTTGCCCGGATCATAAATATCGATTGAACCGTTTGGATCAAGAAAATTAATCGTCTCTAAATAAGCGTAAGTGCCAGAGTATTTAACAAAGTATTTACTTAGAGAGCCTTCTGCATAATCCCAATCTGCGGAGTTGCCTTTGGCAAACCCATGCAGAAATAAGACAGGGTTAGGCTTATACGCTCCAGAATCATCCCAGTTAGAGAGAACACCCGCAAAGCAATTCTGCGCTAAGAATAAATAAGCAAAACATATAAATAAAATACGCAAGTGGTTATTTTTTATCATTATTTCTCGCGGCATTAGCAATATTTTCTTTTTTTATTACCACCCCATTCTTATAATACTCTCTAATATTGGCCTTGCCGGTATAACGAGTGTCAATTTCCTTTTTATATACGTTACCATTTTTATTATAATACTCCCAAACATCTGGCTTGCTATCAAGATTAGTATCATAATCGATTTCTAATATAATATCGTAGGTATTATAATGTACCCATTTATGATCCTTACCATCGTCTATTGTTTGCATCGGTTGAATTCGTTCCTTTCCAAACATCGCCCCCATGGTGAAGTCTTTTGCGGGTAAGAAAAACATAAAGCCGATGACAAAACTCATGACCGCAGTCAAAATCACTATCCGTCTAAATAATCTATCCGAAATTCCTTTGTTTAAAACAAACCTAAAGAGTAAATATGAAATTACGCCTAAAAAAGCGGCAAAGAACAAACCTATTAGCCCCAGGCCGCTGATTATAAAATAAAAGAAGAACAAAAAAGCAAATCCCCATTCCCTCGGGTTATTTGTAATAATCATAAGTGGTGTGATTAACGAAAAGCCCGCGAAAGTTATCATCCCTGTAATAATCGCTGCCTTTAAAGGATGTTTGTTCATATTTTCCCCTTTCTCTTATTGTCTATCCGGGTCAAAATCTAAATCTGCTAACCCTGCATTTATCTGCAGATTGTTATAAATTAAAGTTGATATCAATGTACCTGAGGCCAAATTGGGTGTTTTCTCCATTTTAATAGGTAGCCAAGCACCATTAGGCATCTGTTGAGAATCGAGTGTTTTTATTTCTTGAACCAGCGATATCTGTCCCCAAGTATCTTTTTTATAAATTGAGTGCTTGGTAATTATTCCTTTATAATAATCGATACAGACACTTAATTTATCATAGATATTATTCGGAGTGTTTGGGATAACATCTAAACTGATGATCATATTATTAAGGTCAGAACTTGAATTATCTCTTACAATTATATTGCTGTTTAAGAATAACGGCTGATTATAGTATAAATCCATCTGATTAAACTGGGTTGCATTTATGCCCGCATCTGTCAATAAGTCTACAGTTTCTTTTGTGTTACTTGCAAGGTTAATTAAATGCATATTACTGCCATTGGTGATCATGATGTCTGTTTTTGTTAGCCTTGATGCATCGGTAAAACTTTCGGTTTTCTCTTTATTGGGGGCTTTAAAGTAATACCTGCAATATTCGGTTGTTCCAAATGGCTGGCCATTTAAAGTTGAAGTTAAAATCATGTCTGCCTTAAAATCCTGCACTAGCGCATAGTTATCTACGACTTTTTGCAGGGCTTCTTCGACAGTAGGAATATAAGCACTGGTTATCTCCCACGTCCCCTTCTTTATCATTCCACTATTAGCTACGGAATCGTCAGTTGCATAAAGATAACAGTTCTTGGTCCCTACAAAGGCCCCATTAAATATAATTTTCCAGTTTACGGTAATGGTATTGCCTGAAGCTGTGACTGTTGTTGCTGAGCAATCAAGCTTGCCATAGGTATTCTCGATAATATTGCTTGAGCCGGGGGCAAAGCCTCCTAGCCAGGAAGTTCCGGCGTCATTTAAAAGGTAAAGCTTATTGCTATTCTGGTTGTAGTAGAGATAGACCGCATTATGGCTGTCTAAAATCCTGTTAATTAGAAGGCGTGTAGTGTTAAGGTCCTTGTAGCCATTAGCGTCAGTGTAGGTGGTTCTAAAACTTACTGCTATATTAGCCTTAGCCGATCCTGAGGCTGGAGCAATGGTACCTACGGTAGGTGCGGTATTGGGGTCAACAAGCCAGGCGCCTTTCTGAACAAGTCCGCTATTGGCATTGGAGTCATCCGTAGCATAGAGCCAGATACCTTTGGTTTGAGCGCCGATAAAAGCATCTTTAAAGATAATCTTCCATTTAACGGTTAGGGTATTGCCTGAAGAAGTAACTGTTGTCCCGGAACAATCGAGCTTCCCATAGGTATTTTCGATAATATGACCTGAACCGGGCGTAAATCCTCCCAGCCAGGTTGAACCTGCGTCATTTAATAGATAAAGTTTATTGGTATTCTGATTATAATAGGCGTAGACAGAGTTAACGCTGGTAAGAGCCTTGTTAATCAGAATACGCACGGTCTGCAGGTCCTGATAGGTGTTAGCGTCAGTATAGGTGGCGGTAAAAGTTACGGCTGTATTGGCAGCAATTGAGCCCGAGGCCGGGCTTAGGGTGCCGACAGCCGGAGCAGTATTGGTTCCGATAAGCCGGGTACCTTTTTGAGCAAAACCGCTATTGACTGAGGCATCATCTGTGGCATAGAGATAGAGGTTTTTTAAAGCTGTTGCGGCAAAGGCAGGCTTAAAGGTAATATTCCATTTAACGGTGATGGTGCTGCCGGAAGAAGTTACGGTGGTAGAGGCACAGTTTAGCTTGCCATAGGAGTTTTCGATGGTATTGGCGGAGCCGGGAACATAACCGCCTAACCAGGTCTTGCCGTCATCGCTTAATAAATAGAGTTTGTTAGAATTTTGGTTATAGTGCACATAGACTGCATTAATACTGGTCAGGGACTTATTTATCAGGAGGCGAACGGTGTTTAGATGAGCATAGCCGCTTGCATCAGAATAGCTGGCAGTAAAAGTTACGGGTGTATTAACGGCTGTTGAGCCATAGGATGGCGAGATTGTGCCTAAGGTTGGGGTGGCGGCAAAGGCCGAAGCAGCCGCTAGGCATAAAAAAAGTAGGGCCAGTAAGCCGACCCTATTAAGTATTTTTTGTGCTTTTAAACACATAAAACCTCTTTGTTTTATGTCGTGACAGATTTTCTTAATTCTCTGCGGATAGCCTTTTGGCGCTTTGACAAGACTTTATCAGTTAACTCATTCATTAACCGTATGGCTTCCAGCTTTTTTTGGCAGGATATTCCCAGTCCCCTTAAAACAGCCTCTTTTTTGCTGCCCCATTGAAAAGTCATCTTCGCTTGCCTATCATGCGTATTTCTTTTATGTCTAACTTATCCTTATCGCGCCCGGCGATCATTTTCATCTTTATAAAATTATTTATTGATATAACGGGTAAGATTAACTTCCCAATTTTAATCTTTTTGGCATCTTTATTTGCTTCTTTGAAATTTACCGGCGTAGATATTATGATATCAACTTCTTCATAGCTATCCTGTCCTTTATAAAAATTGAATGCTTTTAAGTTTTTATTCTTAATCCAATCTTCCCGTATCTTCTTGTCCGCTATTAAAGCCGGCTCAACCGGCTGCTTGACATGGTAGCCGGCTTTCTTCAGGATATTAACTATTTTTAGAAGGTTTTTGTCCGTCATTTCTACGACAATGTCCATATCCAGGGTATTTCTGTAGCCGCCAAGGAGGTTAAAAGCTATGCCTCCGACTATGACATACTTTACCTTTTGCCTCTGAAATTCTCTTAAAATCTCTTCATAAATAATCATATAGGATTATTATACCGAAACCTGTAGAAAGATACAATCTATAATAATACTATCTTTCGCATCTCTTGCCTTAATAGACGTAAAAGGAGGTAAAATCTAACAGCTATTTTTTAATAATTAGAACCGTCCCCCCTTTTGCTTCTTTAGGGCATTTTTAAATCTTGTACAAAAGTATTAAATACCACCGCGTCTTTATCAAAATAATACTGTTGAGCAGCAAGATATTGAACTAAATATACTAGTTTTCCTTCCTTGAAACCATAAATAATGGATTTTGTCTTTAAGTTATCAGGCGTGTTATATGAATATATCGCCTTAAATCCTTTATGGCTGCAGATATCAACAGGGTTGTTTTCTATGATTTTAAAGTTTTGGTTGTTCTTATCAAGGTTAATTTCGTTTAGAATAACGTCGGCTATCTCTTGAGGCAACATTTCGTCAGTAAATTTCTTCTTTGAAAGCGGCAATTCTTTTTCGTCGTTTACTTTAAAGGTGGTAATACGTATATACTGAAGCAATTCACCATCTTTAGTCAAAAAAAGTACATCATTTCCGTAACCGCACTTCATCCAACCATCCGGCAGTACGGCCTGGATTTTGTCCTTTTTCCACTCTTGTTTTGATTCTATAAGTTGCCATGAAGCGCAACCGCTGAGAACCAACGCTAACACAAACAGCAATACCCCCTTCAGTTTATTCATTTATATACCCCCTTATGTATTGAGCGTCTTGCGCATCCGGATTTAAACGTAAATATTCATTAAATTCCTGCTTAGCTAACTGTTTATTTCCTTTTTTATAATAGAGCATTCCTAAGCACGCATGATTTCCGGGGAAATTCTGCTTTATGCTAATTGATTCTTTAAATTGTGATTCCGCTTCATCATTTTTATTATCCAGAAGATTTATCTGCCCCATATAATAATAGCCTATAAAATCTTCGGGATAAAATTTAATGTATCTTTCTGTTTCAAACCTTTCCGCCTTTATTTTATTAGCTTTTATTCCTAATGCAATACTTTCGGAAAATGCATTTCGGGTCAAGATAAGATACTCTTTTGTATTTATAATTCCTCCTAGCTTATTATCATACTGTTTTTCTAAGTCCTTAAGTAATTTATCGTAATCTTTAATTCTCTCTTTAGTTTTGGGATGAGTACTATAAAAATAAGGCATCTTAGTATCTTCAAATTTAGTCGCCTCATATAAATTTTCAAGAAATTTTTTTGCCTCGCGAGGATCATAGCCGGCGTTCATCATAAGTTTTATAGCGTTTTCATCAGCCTCTCTTTCCATGCTTTGGCTATAACCATATATCGAACCTAGAACAGCGTAGCCGGATAATAAATTAATCAGGCTACCCGAAGAATAAGGAGCTCCTGCAAACGTAGCTTGTAAAGTAGAGAATAATGCGGTTTTATTCTTTATGTTGCGGAATTGTTTTAATTCGTGACGGTAGAGAAAATGTGAAGCTTCATGGCCTAAAAGTGTCGCAAGCTGCGCCTCATTATCCATCATTCCTAGTATGCTAGTGTGTATAAATATCGCCCCGTTACTTAAGGAAAAAGCATTGAATTCGGGATCACTGATGATATAAACTCTTATATCAACTTTATTGAATTCTTCAATGTTCCCGGTTAGTTTGTCTAGCACTTGGTTAACATACTGCCTAAGGCGTCCGTCGGGGTAAATAAAACCGCTATTTTTCAGGCTTTCCTCAAGGTCATCCTGGCGTTTCCAGAGGCGGGATTCATCTTGTTCGGGAACAAAGTTTTGGCTTGTGCTGATTTGTTGTACTTGCAAGGTCTCACACGCACTAATGAATAAAGGTAAAATCAGAATAAACAACACCTTCTTTATTTTTACCATGGCTTATCGTACAAAATCTCTAAATAAATAGTTTACAATATCACCTACATATTTTTCGTTTCTAAGATCTCCGATTTGTTGGTCTACTCCGCCTACGTATCTAAACCACAGTACATTTCCTGTTTTAGCATCTACTAAGGCAACCGCCACCCAGTCTGGGACGCTAGCCGGTATAACAGCTACGCCGGTAGCTGCCGCAGTAACTACGCCAAATGTTGCCAAAAGTATTCTACCTCCTGTCCAATATGTCCGCGAACCGCTGAAAAAGAGGATAGCGTCTGTTGGGTAGTGCGAATTTATATTGCCTATATCTGGGCCGAATGTATAGTCAAAGTTCTTTAGTTTTAATGGGAATGTGCTCATTGGAACGTAGGTATGAATGATGATGCTTTGTGAAATCGCGCGGTAAAGGCCATATTGCTCATCCAGAAATTTCTTGAAATCAGGCTTAAACTTATCTTCTTCTAGAATGTTTATTTTTATTTTTGGCGAAGCGTCTAATTTTGCGATTATTTCTTTTTCAAACAATTGATCTGACCGTTTATCCCATTCGTCCATTTGCTCGGAGACGCCCCCGGCAGTAAGTTTGTAGAATTTAATATCAATGGGGGCTACTGTTACGATTTTTTCGGGTGGGGTATCAAAATAAGTCTGAAATTGCGGTTGCATTCTTACAGGCGCACCGGCGCATCCGCTTATAAAAAACAGCAAGAGTCCTAAAGCAAGCTTCTTCCTCATTATTCCTCCTTTAGGTTAGCAACAACTAATAAGCTGCCTTTAAGCCGTCAAAAAATAAAGGGGACGGTTCTATTTTTCTGCTTTTGGAGGCCTTCCCCTTGTATCCCTTCTATTCTTAACTTGGTAATATTCTTGTAGTTTATTGATAAAATACTGACTGCCTATATATATTCTCTTCTCAAGTATAGCCGAATTTATTATACAGCTATTGACTACAAAATCAATATATTGTCTTTGCCTTGATGTGGTATATGCTTATTCCAGAATCACCCCTTAATTCGTTTACTAACGCGTAGTATCTTAGCTTATCGCTATCACTGTGAAAGATCTTTTGGCGGTTGTTGCCCCTGCAAATAACATGCAAAGCTGCTTCAGGTGGCACGATTCGTCTTGCCCTAGGCATAAAAAATATCCCTTTCTACTTATAATTGACGCAGAAAGAAGGATAATCTAACTAGAAATTAGAACCGTCCCCTTTATTTGCAGTTGCTGCGGAACTACTTAAATAGTAATGAGTTTAAAGGAAACGGTAGTTAGGTTTTGCTTCCAGAACCGTTCCCTTTATTTATCCTTTATTTATTTCTTCAAATAGCGCCTTTGAAGTGCTAAAAAGTATATAGCAGGTATTATAAAAAAGATTGTAGCATATAAATTGATGGTTATTTTGTTGATTCGAGGAAGGAATGCATAAGCAATAAATAAGTCTAATAAGCCGACGATAATAAACCAAGTGCTTACAAATTTTAAATTTTGTCTTAAAATGTATTTTACTATCTTTAACTTTAATAAAGCGCTGAATATGAGCGCGGAACTAAACCAAAAACGCAGAGGTAACCCTTTTGCGTATCTAGAAATTGATACGGGTAAAGAAAATATGCCAAATCCTACACAAATTATTCCTGTAATAATAGTGGTAACTATTATAATTTTTACCCACATAGGATAGGCGGACTGAGTTATAAGATCATTATTACAAATAATTCTAGAAAAATATAAATTTAGCAAAATAAATATCCATAAAGTTAATATGATAAGCAATCCTATTGGAAGAGGTGTTTTAATAACGGACGAGACGTTTGAGTCTATTCCAAGCATGATAATAGTAAAAGAGAATAATGTCATTAATGGGATTATAATAAAATAAATTATTCGGAGATACCATTTTCTAGAAAGCCTAAGGAAGTTCAGGGCTATAAAACTTCCGCCCATTATTATCCCTAATAACCATCCCTGTAAAGAAGATAAGCTTAATATTAAGAAAATTCCGCATAGAATATTTATGGAACTTAAGAAGATTTTAATTAGCATGATTTTGCCTCAAATTATTGTTTGCCGTTTATTACGGAATCGACTAATTCATCATGACAGTTAAGTGCTTGATAGCTAGGTTTCCACCAAGGACCGTTTGTAGATCTAATACAATTATCGTGTCTCTGACAACAAGAATCAGTGTATGATGTTGGTTGCCCCGGACCAGATTTTGTTATACCACAATAATTTGTTTCTGGAAATGCCCATGACGTAACGTCATACCATTTGAACTTTGCGCCTCCAAATGGACTAACGCAGCCTTTTCCTTTACATTCAGCATCAGACTGAGATGTTTCATTACCCTTATTTTGGTTAACGTCTGTTGGCGCTAATCCTGTTTTACTTTTGTTAGCATCGAGTGAATCTTGTGCTATTTCCTGTGTCTCATGCAGAGCATCATTCGCCGCATAGGCAATAGCGGAAGTGGCTCCGCCTACTGCTGCGCCATAGCCGAACTCTCCTCCCATTGCCGTGGAAGCACCACCGCCTACTACCGCGCCAATAAATGCATGTCTTGTTAAATTTCCCAACTTTATGCCAAGGCCTGTACCGGCGGCATCTTTGAAGAAACTAACATTATTACCAGCATACTCGCTTACACCAGCGCTTAATCCACCAATCAGCGCATTCATTCCAATATCGCCACCAGTAATTGCGCCATTTATCGTCCCTGAAAGAGCTCCGCCGGCAACATGCGCTGCAGTATGCATGGAACCTTGTAATCCCATGCATCCTATTCCACCAAAAATGGCTCCACCTATTGCGCCGGTAAGAGCACCCATACCAATGTTACCGCCGGTAGCAGCAGCGGTTCCTGCCCCAATAGCTGCACCTGCGATTGCTCCAAAGATAACCGGATGAGCTATGGCAAATTTAATAATCAATGCTACTATAAACCACCAGTGTCCCGTCGGGTCAACATAATTTATCGGGTTATTACTGCAGTAGGAGTATCGGTTAAGCGTTTGGGGATTGTAGGGGCTCTGGACTATCGTATCAGCTGTAATAAATCTACCTAGCTGTGG
>Ga0172371_10000138_pt1 | contig 100377 bp, 100 predicted proteins | sample Lak12m_FD_114543 | JGI IMG/M metagenome (GOLD analysis project Ga0172371, IMG submission 114543) | Freshwater microbial communities from Kabuno Bay, South-Kivu, Congo - kab_022012_12m | ecosystem: Environmental > Aquatic > Freshwater > Lake | place: Democratic Republic of the Congo...
GAAGCGCACTGGGAGGCGCGATACGTCGTCCTCGGTCGCGCACATAGCGCTGCTATTCGCGCTTTCTGCGTCCTTGTCTGGCGCGTTCCCAGCGCACCTCCGCCGCGAGAAGTCATGTTTCAGTAGCCTGCTAGAGAAGACGGAGGACCAGGTCTACCATCCGGTTGGAGAAGCCCCACTCGTTGTCGTACCATGAGACCACCTTCACCATCCGACCGGCGGCCATGGTGAGAGGCGCATCGAAGATCGACGAGTGCGGATTGCCCACGATGTCGTTGGAGACGATGGGATCGTCGGTGTACTGGAGCACGCCGGCCATGGGCCCCTGGGCGGCGGCCTTCACCGCCTCGTTGACTTCCGCCGCAGTGACGTCACGCCCGACGATGACGGTGAGGTCCACCACTGAGCCGTCGGGCACAGGTACGCGCATCGCGAAGCCGTCGAGCTTGCCCTTCAGCTCGGGGAGCACCAAGCCGATCGCCCGAGCCGCCCCGGTCGACGTCGGAATGATGGACACCGCCGCGGCCCGGGCGCGCCGCAGGTCTTTGTGCGGTAGATCAAGGATGCTCTGATCGTTCGTATACGCGTGCGTGGTGGTCATGAACCCCTTCTCGATCCCAAAAGCGTCGAGCAACACTTTGGCTACCGGTGCCAGACAGTTGGTCGTGCACGAGGCGTTGGAGAGGATATGGTGCTTCGAGGGGTCGTACTCGGCGTCGTTGACTCCCATCACCACTGTAAGGTCCGGATCCTTGGCCGGGGCGCTGATGATTACCTTGTTCGCGCCCGCGTCCAGGTGTTTCGAGGCTCCCGCCCGGTCGGTGAAGTGCCCGGTCGATTCGACGACTACGTCGATATCCAGTTCGCGCCAGGGGAGGCCGGCCGGATCGCGCTCGGCGAACACCTTCAACACGTCGCCGTCGATGGTGATGCCATCCGCAGTGCTGGAGACGTCGCCCGGCCACACCCCATGGATGCTGTCGTATTTGAGCAGATACGCCAGGGTCTTGGCATCGGTGAGATCGTTCACGGCCACCAGATCGATGTCCGCACCCCGCACACGGGCCGCCCGCAGGAAGTTGCGCCCAATACGCCCGAAGCCGTTGACGGCGACCCTCACACTCATGCTTTCAGCCCTCCAGGTATTCTCTGGTCACGGTTCCGCGATTCTACCATAGCGCTTCTCGCGGTCCGGCCCCGAAGCACCCGTTACCCGGGGCTGCCAACCGGCCTCCTCCGCCGCGCGTTCCAGCCGCCGAAGTCGGTGGTTCACCGCCGACCGGGTCAGACCATCGGGAGATTCCGCCGCCAGCTCGCTGAGATTGAGATAGGGATGTTCGAGTCGGAGCGCGGAGACATCCCGAAGGGCGACTGGAAGACCGTCGAGGAGGCCACGCGAGGCCAGATACCCGATGGCTTCGACCTGTCGGAGCGCGGCGGCGCTGGTGCGGCCAAGGTTGGCCTGATCCCAGTTGGCCAGCCTGTTCGCCCGGGCCCGGACGTCTTTCATGACCGCCTGCACCTCCACCTGTAGGGCGGATTCCTGGGCGCCGGCGAGCGCCAACAGTTCGGCCACGTCCTCGCGCCCCTTGAGATACACGACGTAATTGCCACGGCGCACGTACGAGCCGGGATGGAACTCCAGTCCCTCGAGAAGACCCACGAGGGCCGCGGCGAGATCTGCGTGGGGGGTCAAGATCTCCAGGTGGGCTTCGCCGTGGGGCGGGTTCACCGAACCCGCCCCGATGAGGCACCCGCGCAGGAATGCGGCCTTGCAACAGCGCCTCTTCAGCAGCCGCGCAGGTATTCCCGATTCGAGCCGGAAGGCGTCGGTGAGCACCCCCAGTTCGTTGAGCGCCTGTAGCATGGCAGGGGACCCCGTCAGATGGACTTCGTAGACCAGACGCCGCCGGAAACGGGATTCTCGGCGGGTCCGAAGTTGGCCCTGTGCCCCGAAGGCCTTGAAATGAGAGTACACCAGGCCAGCCGCCGATTGGACCGTCGTAGCCAGATGCAGGCCGTACCGCTCCTCTTCGGTCTCTCCCCCTCTGATGTGGAAGCTCCCCGTCGTGCGCACCAGCGCCGCCACCTCGGCCAGCCGACAGCACCGCCTGGACTCGCTCACACGAGCCAGTTCCTCCCGCACGGTCCGCGTGAAGCTCGCCGTCATCAGACTGTGCGGGCACTCCGACGGTCCCGATGCCTGCCGACACTTGCGGACACGACCGCGGCCGGGCGCGCCGGATCGTGGCGCACGTAGGCACCGAACTCCGCCATCGGAGAGGACACGATATGCACGCCCCGATACTCCGTCTCTCCACGCGACCATTCGGGTGGCTCCGCGCCGCCGGTCGCGTAGCGCGCGCCCACGGCATCGGGAACGGGCTCGTCGGTGACCAGCATGATATCCACCACGCCGAGCCCGACGTACCGTATGGGCATGAACGTAGCGAGTCCTGTGCCACCGCCGAGAGCCACCACCCGCTTCACGATGCCGACCGACATCGGCGGCCCCCCGAGACACTCACCATGTGACGCACATGCCTATCCCGAGCGCTCCAGGTCACGATGACGCACCCCGGCCACTACCTGAGGCTCCTTCGCCAGGATGGCCGCGAATGCCTCGGCCAGTGCGACCGAGCGGTGACGCCCCCCGGTGCAGCCGACCGCTACGACCAGCTGCGTGCTGCGCCCGGCAAGATAGAGGGGTACCAGGTAGATCAGGAGACTCGCAGCGCGCTCAATGAAGCCGTGGGTCTCCGGCCGGGCGATCACGTAGTCCTTCACGGGTGCGTCCAGACCGGTCAAAGGCCGGAGCCCCTCGACCCAGTGAGGGTTCGGGAGGAACCGAGCATCGAGCACAATATCGGCCTCGGGCGGAAGCCCGTACTTGTAACCGAACGAGACGAAGGTCACGAACACCTGATCCGTCAACTCGCCCGCCAGGAGGGCGTCCTGTATGCGCCGTTTCAGCTCGTGCACGTTGAGATCGGACGTATCGATCACCACATCCGCCCGCTCTCGCAGGCCGGAGAGCAGCCCGCGTTCCTCTCGGATCCCCTCCACCAGCCGATCGTCAGGGGCTAAGGGGTGGGCGCGTCGCGTCGATTGGAAGCGGGCCGCCAGCACCTCGTCGGACGCGTCCAAGAACAGGACACGGGAATGGACGCCGAGACGGTCGACTTCGGCCAGCACCTCCTCGAGATGGTCGAAGTAGTGACGTCCGCGGACGTCGAAGACCAGGGCGACCTTGTCTACGCGGCTGCCTTCCAGGGAAAAGAGTTCCACCACCCGCGGCAGCATCTGCACGGGGAGATTGTCGATGCAGAAGTAGCCCATGTCTTCGAACGTCGCCACGGCCTGAGACTTCCCGGCACCCGAAAGGCCGGTGATCACCGTGAGTTCCAGGCGGGCAGGCACTTCGGATTCTTCCGTACGGCCCATCACAGCGCGCCCTCAAGCGCCAGCAGGAGCGGCTTCCACCGGTCGTCGTCGCCATAGCGGCCGAGCGAACCATCGCTGCGCACCACCCGATGGCACGGTACCACGATGGGTATCGGGTTCTCAGCCATCGCCGACCCCACCGCTCGGGCGGCGCCCGGCCGGCCGGCGGCGGCCGCCAGTTCACCATACGTGGCCACCGAGCCCGCGGGCACGGCCAACAGAGCCCGGTAGACCTCCTCCCGGAATGCCGTCAGGCCAAGGTGGGAAAGATCAACCTCGTCAACCGTCCAGGTGTGACGATCCCGTCGGAAGTAGGCCTCCAACTCACGCGCCCACTCGGGGGCCGTCATGGAACCATAGGAGCCCCGAACGCGAGAGGCGCCGCCCGGAGCGGCTTCAGGATCCTCCGAGGGGATCCGCCCGGCGGCGGGAAGCGACTGCGGGGCGGGCCGAGCCGGCAGAGTCGGCAACCTGACTTCCACGAGTCTGCCGCCGGCCACCGCCACCGACCCAGTGCCCCACGCCGTCCTGAAGTCGGCCCACTCGCACTCCATCGTCATCCTCCCTGACCCCGGCGACCGCGGCGGTGGCCTCTCGACTGCCTCCGCTCCAGTCTACCCTGTCTTGTGCACGTAATCGTAGACTTCGCGGGCGACCTTGCCCGGCAGCCCCGCGACCGATTCAACCTCTTCCCGAGAGGCTTGGAGGAAGCGCTCGGGAGAGCCGAAATGGCGCAGGATGGCCGTCTTTCGGCGCGGTCCTACCCCGGGCAGACCGTCGAGCAGGCTGTCGGTGGTATGGGCGGAGCGTCGTTGACGATGATGCCCCACGGCGAAACGGTGGGCTTCGTCGCGCACGCGCTGCAGGAGCAACAGCGCCGGCGTGTCACGATCCATGACGAGCGCGGCCGAGCGCCCGGGAATGAACACTTCCTCATCCCTCTTCGCCAGGGACACGACGGGCACCATCTCGTCCAGTCCCGCCTCGGTCAACGCCGCGACCGCCGCCCCCAGTTGGCCCTTTCCCCCGTCGATGAGCACGAGATCGGGGACGGCTTCGAACGAGGGATCGTACTCGCCGGTGTCAGACACGCGCACGGCACGCGTGAACCGGCGGAGGAGGACCTCGTGGATGGAGCCCACGTCGTCCTGCCCGTCGGTCGTACGGATGACGAACGAACGGTAGTCGCTCTTGCGCGGCACCCCACCTTCAAACACCACCATCGACGCCACGATGTGCTCGGGACCGAGGTTGGAGATGTCGTAGCCCTCAATGCGGATCGGCGTGCCGGCCAGACCGAGCACCTCCTGCAGCGACGTCAACGCGCCGTACCGGTGCTCCCGGGTCCGTTCGGCACGCAGCCGGTCGTGCTCGAGCGCCAGGGCGGCATTACGATTGGCCAACTCCTGCAGACGACGCTTGTCGCCCCGTTCGGCGGTACGAACGTTCACCTTGGTCCCCCGCAGACCCTCCAGGAACGCGGACAGACCGTCCAATCCCCCCACCGAACGTGGCACGACGACTTCCGGAGGAACCACCAGCGCCGTCGAATAATACTCTCCCACGAACCGCTCCAGTACCTCCGACTCCGATGCCCCCTCCGCGTTCACCAGGCTGAAACTGCGACGATCGGACAGGATGCCGTCGCGCGTGATGAACACCTGCACGTTCGCACCCTGCTCGTCCAGGGCCAGACCGATGATGTCGACGGCGCCCAGGACGCTGGACTGCACCTGTTGGCGCTCCAGAACATGATGGAGCGCATCCAACCGATCGCGATACAACGCGGCACGCTCGTAATCCAAGGCTCCGGCAGCGTCCCGCATCTCCGCCTCGATGCCCTGCACCACCCGCGCGTGCCGTCCGGACAGGAAATCGACCACGCGCCCCACGACCACCGCATACTCCTCCTGCGAGATGCCATCCACGCACGGAGCCAGGCAGCGTCGGATGTGGAACTGCAGGCACGGAGATCCGCTCGCCCGGCCGGGCCGAGGACCGCGACATTTGCGGAACGGGAAGATGCGACCGAGGATATCCAGGGTCTCGCGGACCTTGGCCGCGCTCGCATAGGGGCCGAAGTACTGGTTACCCCGCCTGTGGGGTTGCCGGGTGAACAGGATGCGCGGGAACGGCTCTTCGAGGGTGACCATGATGTAGGGATACGACTTGTCGTCGCGGAGCCGGATGTTGTACTGAGGCCGATGCCGCTTGATGAGGTTGTGCTCGAGAAGAAGCGCCTCCACCTCGGACGAAGCCACGATCCACTCCAGCGACCGTGCCCGCTCGACCATCTCGGCCACCTTCGCAGGTACCCTGTGAGCGCTCGCCTCGCGCGCGGCGGGCAGGTAGCTCGCCAGCCGACGCCGCAGAGACAAGGCCTTGCCCACGTACAGCACGGAGCCGCCGTCTTCTCGGAACAGATACACGCCCGGAAGATCGGGAGCCTCCCGCATCTGTTGTTCCAGCTCGGCCGACCTGTTCACATCGCGCGCGGCTACTCCACGTCTTTGACCACCGGTGGCACGGCCACGGTGTTGTAGCCGGAGTCCACATGCATGATCTCCCCGGTGATCCCCCGGCCCCAGTCACTGAGGAGCAACAGGGCGGCGTCTCCCACCTCTTTGGGGGTGGTGTTTCGGCGAAGAGGAGCGTTCTGCTCGTACCAATCGAATATCTTGCGAAAATCGCCGATGCCGGCGGCGGCCAACGTCCGGACGGGACCGGCCGAGATGGCGTTCACACGAATGCCGCTGGGCCCCATGTCGGCGGCCAGATAGCGCACGCTCGCCTCCAGCGCGGCCTTGGCGACGCCCATCACGTTGTAGTGAGGGATCGAGCGTTCTGCACCGAGATAGGTCAGTGTCAGCACCGACCCACCCTCGCCCATGAGCGGCATAGCCGCCCGGGCGCAGGCCACCAACGAGAACACGGACACGTTGAGCGCCACGTGGAAGCCCTCGCGCGACGTATCCAGGAACATGCCCTTGAGTTCGTCCCTCTTAGCGTACCCGATCGCGTGCACCAGGAAGTCGAGCGATCCCCAACGCTCCTTGACCGCGGCGAACGTCGCCGTGATGTCATCATCAGACGTCACGTCGCACGGAAGCACAAAGTCAGACCCTAGCTCGGCCGCCAGCGGACGCACGCGCTTCTCTATCGCTTCCCCCACGAACGTGAACGCCAACTCGGCTCCCTCGCGTCGTGCAGCCTGCGCGATCCCCCACGCGATACTCCGGTCGTTCGCCACTCCCATGATGAGGCCTCGGCGGCCTTCCAAGACACCTCCCATACACCCTCCTCAAGACCTGACGTTACTCGGGTTCAACGCGCTCAGGAGGCGCGGTCGCTTACGAAGCCAGGATATCAGAGGGCGATGCGCATGATGTACCATCACCGGGTACACTGCTGCGGGGGGCATCCCCGGAATACGATATCGTAGACCTCTACCGACGATCGGAGCGACTGCTATATGGGCGAAATCAGGAGACTGCTCAGCATCTTCGCCGACGCGCACGGCGTGTCCGGCTACGAAGGGGAGATCTCGAAGCTCCTCTCGCGGGAACTCGAGCCTCTGGTGGACGACGTGACGATCGACGGCATGGGAAACGTGGTGGGCATCCGCCGCGGTGACGGTCCGGCCATCATGATTGCCGCCCACATGGACGAGATCGGCTTCATGGTCAAATACATCGATGAGCAGGGATTCCTGCGTTTCGTCCCTCTGGGTGGCTGGTTCGACCAGATGGTACTGGGGCAGCGGGTGGTCGTTCACGGCCGCAGCGGTCGGCTCACCGGGGTGATCGGATCGAAGCCGCCCCACATCATGGAAGATGAAGAGCGCAAGAAGATCGTCAAGATCAAGGACATGTTCATCGATGTGGGCGCCACCGACGCGGAGGATGCGGCATCCCTCGGAGTCGAGATCGGGTCGCCCGTCACGGTTGACTGTGCCATGGCCCCCCTCGCCCACGACCTGGTCACCGGCAAGAGTTTCGACGACCGGGCCGGTGTCGTCATGCTCGTCTTGGCCCTCCAGCGACTCAAGGAGAAAGACGTGCGGGCCACCATCTATGCGGTGGGGACCGTGCAGGAGGAAGTCGGCCTCAAAGGCGCGCGGGTCAGTGCCTTCGGCCTGGATCCCGACGTCGCCCTGGTGTCCGAGGTGACTATCCCCGGTGACCACCCCGGCGTGACCAAGGAGCAGCGCCACGTCGTCCTGGGGAAAGGTCCGGTTATCACGGTGGTGGACGCCGATGGGCGGGGCGTCATGGTGCCCCCGCGCGTCGTCGATTGGCTGCGCGCAGCCGCCGACGCGGGCCCGCTTCCCTACCAACTCGACGTGGGCAGTGGCGGGACCACAGACGCCACCTCCATCCATCTGACCAAGAGCGGCATCCCCACGGGGGTCATCAGCGTGCCGACGCGCTACATCCATTCGCCGATAGAGGTCATGTCTATCGCCGACGTCGATCAGGCGGCCGAACTGATCGTACAGGCCGTCCTGACCGCGCATCAACACCTGTAGGGAGCAGTCCGCGGGCCACACGGACGCGGGTCGAGATCGCATCGCGGTCCGATCAGCCGCCCGGCTCTGCCTTCACCCGTTCCCTGCGGCGCGAGATAAGGATGGCAGCCAGGCTCTCGTCGCGTTCCCGCACCATCTCGGCCATGCTCCGACCACCCGTCTCCCCAGCGAGCCCCGCCTCCAGCACATCGGCGGTATCGTCGGGGAAGGTGGTCCACGTGGCAAGGTCACGCAGCATGCCTTCTTTGACACCCGCCAAGTGGTCCAGGTGGCCGCGGATGCCACCTGCTCCGCCACCCAAATGGTACAGCAGGTGGGGGCCCATCACCGCCCAGCGCAGACCGGGGCCGTTGCGCACGGCGCTGTCGACCTCCTCCACGCCGGCGACCCCGCTGCGGACCAGCTCCACCGCCTCTCGCCACAGTGCCGCCGAGAGCCGGTTGGCGATGTACCCGGGCACGTCCCGATGGACGACCACCGGCGTCTTGCCCACCGACCGATAGAAGGCCCGCGCCCGCTCGATCGTCTCCGGCGCCGTGTGTTCTCCCGGCGCCAACTCCACCAACGGAACCAGGTGCGGAGGATTGTACGGATGCGCCGCCAGACACCGCTCCGGCCCTCGTACCCCTTCCTGGATCTGGGTGATCGAGAGGCCGGACGAGCTGGTCGCGACCAGAGCGTCCGCCGGGGCGTGCTCAGTGACGAGCCCGAAGACGGCGCGTTTGACGGCCAGATCCTCGGTCACACACTCCTGCACGTGAGACACTGCATCGAACGCCTCCGCGGGGTCGATGAGCACGCGCATCCGGGCCAGTCCGGCCTGCGCAACCGAGTCCACCGCCAGTCCTTGGTCGACCAAGAACCGCGCCATCTCGCCGGCCCGCGCGTATGCCTTCCGAGCTACGGCTTCGTCGCGATCATACAGCCGTACCTCCAAACCGTGTGCGGCGAACAGAGCCGCCCAGCTCGCGCCCTGAAGGCCGGCGCCGACGACCGCTACGGCGGTCATGAGCGGCCGCTAAGGGTCACGACTGCAGGGCTTCGGCGATCAACTTCACCTTCTCGGGGCCGTAGTAGCCGCAGGCGCCCTTCTTAGCGTCGGGTTCGAGACCCTTCGCCTTCACGATCTTGGTAACCTTGCCCTGGGATACTCCCAGCTTCTCAGCGATCTTGCCGGTGGTCAGAAGTTCAGGGTCGGCCATGATGTCACACTCCGTGCTCGGTGGTTGGGTCCTTGAGGGCTCGCCGCCACGCCCGGGCGGCCTCGGCCAGTTCGCCCGCGAGGGAAGGCGCCACGCGGCCGTGAACCCGCACATCGCCGTCCCGGTAGTCGAAGGCGACCGCTCCGCGCTCACGCAGCCGGGAGAGAAGGGCCCCAGCAGTGTACGGCACAGCCAGGTCTACGTCTACCCAAAGTTCGGAGAGCACCGCCGTCACCTCGGTCCGCAGAAGGTCCAGTCCTTTACCGGTCAGTGCCGAGACCGCAACCGCGTGCGGCTCCCCGCGCGAAACCGCGAAAGGAGTGCCCATCTCTCCCTGCACGACGTCGATCTTGTTGTGTACCAGAACTCGGGGTTTGTGTCCGGCGCCCAGTTCGTCGAGGACCGTACGGATGGTCAGTCGGTGCTCGGCGGCATGCCGGTCGGCGGCGTCAACGACCTCCAGCAGCACGTCGGCCCGCACGACTTCCTCCAAGGTGGCCCGGAAGGCGTCCACCAGCTGATGCGGGAGCTTATGGATGAAACCGACCGTGTCCGACACGATGACCGCCTGCCCCTCGCCTAGACTGACACGACGCGAGGTAGGGTCCAAGGTGGCAAAGAGCTTGTCCTCGACCTGGACGACACCGCTTCCCACCAAAGCGTTCAGCAATGTCGACTTGCCGGCGTTCGTGTAGCCCACGATCGCTACGCTGGGGAGCAGGCGCTTGTCGCGGGCGCGTGCGGCAGTCTCGCGACGCACGCGGACGTCCTCGACCCGCTCCTTCATCTTCTTTATGCGCTCGCGGATCACCCGGCGGTCGGTCTCCAACTGCGTCTCGCCGGGGCCCCGCGTGCCGATGCCGCCCCCGGTTCGCGAGAGGTGGGTCCAGAGTCGAGTGAGACGGGGAAGTTGGTACTGGAGCTGTGCCAACTCCACCTGAAGGCGGCCCTCGTGAGTGCGCGCCCGCTGCGCGAATATGTCGAGGATCACCCCGCTTCGATCGAGTACCTTGACATCGAGAAGCTTCTCGAGGGTGCGTTGCTGCTTCGGTGAGAGTTCGTCGTCGGCCACCACGGCGGTGAATCCCGTGGCCGCTTTGGCCGCCTTGAGTTCCTCGGCTTTTCCGGTTCCCAGGTAGAGGTTGGGTTGGATGGTCGGGCGTTTCTGCGACACCGAGCCGACGACCTCTCCCCCGGCGGTCTCCACCAAAGCGGCGAGTTCCAGGAGAGACTCCTCGGCTGTCCACCCATCCACCTCACCGGTATCCACGGCGATGAGGAAGACCTTCTCCTGTGTTTTCGCAGTCCGCTCGTGTGTTTCCGTAGTCATACAAGTGCACTGTACCATCGGGGAGCGGACCGGCACCCGCGCTCGTGCTAGCATTCCCGTATGAAAACACCACACGGCCTCACCACACAGACATCCATCTCCTCCCCCGAAGCGGCACGTCCATCTTCTTCCTCGGTCATCCTCGCCTGCGAGATGATCGACGATGAGGTCCTGCTCACGCTCGAACGCATGGCACAGGAGGCCGGTTCCTTCCCCTTGGTCTGGATCGAGAGCGGGCTTCACGATCGGCCGGAGAAGCTCCGTGACCACATCCAGAGCCTCCTCGACCTCCTCGACGCCGCCGCCCTCACAGGAGAACCGGTAGCCCTCCCATCGGTCAAGCCGGGCCGAGGCCCGGGCGCCGACCGCTCGACACAGGTCACGGTGCCGCCGGTCGACGACGTACTCCTCGCGCTCGGTTACTGCGGCAACGGCCTGCAGGGACTCGTCTCGCGCACGGCTCGTCTCGTGTTTCCGCGCGTGGACGATTGCATCTCGCTCTTCCTCAACCACGGCTGCAGCCGATCGGAGATCGTACGGGACGCCCACGCGTTCTATCTGACAAAAGGGTGGCTCGCCCACAACAACGCGCTGCTCGATTCCCACACCGAATGGGTGCGGCGCTACGGTCCCGAGAAGGCCCACTACCTGCGCAAGGCAAGTATGGCCGCGTACCGGCGCTACACGCTCATCGACACGGGCGCCTACGACGTCCCCGAGCAGCTACCCGCAGTCCAGAAGATGGCCGACGACCTCGAACTCGAGCACACCTTGGTGCCGGGATCACTGCAACTCCTCGAGCGACTGGTCGCCGGTCCCTGGGACTCCGAGGTCGTAGTGGTTCCCGCAGGCGAGGCCATCAGCATCATGCACCTCTTCGGACAGGACTGAGGGACGGCCCTCAGAGCTTGGGTGTCGGAGCGCTCCGACAGCTACTCTTCCAGATAGGCCTTCACGCGGATCTCGACCCCGGTCAGCGCGTTCGACACCGGGCAGCCGTTCTTCGCGCCCTCCGCGGCCTTGAGGAACCCTTCAAGATCCAGCCCGGGGACCCGTCCCCACACTTCGATATCCATGGTGGTAACGCGGAGGCCGGCCTCCACAGCATCCAGCGTGGCGGTGGCGCGTACCTTGAGGCGCTCGGGAGTTGTACCCGCCTCCGCCAGATCGTGCGAGAGGGCCATGGAAAAGCATGATGCGTGCGCCGCGGCGATCAGTTCCTCGGGGCTGGTCTTGCCATTCGAGCGTTCGGTACGCGACGCCCAGGTCACGGGAAACGTCGGCAACGCGCCACTGTCGACGGTCACGCTCCCATTGCCGTGGGCAAGATCGCCTTCCCAGATACACTCGGCTGTCCGTTCGGCCATGGCCATGCCTACCTCCTCTACTGTACGGCCGCAGCACGCGCGGCCCTCGGGATCATCAGTGAACGTGGTGATACCCGCAGAGTGCCCTGTTCTATGCGCCGGCGGCCCCGGCAACCGCCGATCCTGGCAACACCCGGCGAAGAAAGCGGCCGGTGTGACTGAGGCCGTCGGCCGCAAGCTGCTCCGGCGTGCCCTCCGCCAGGAGTTCTCCTCCCGCCGCGCCGCCCTCCGGCCCCAGGTCAATGATCCAATCAGCCGACTTGATCACGTCGAGGTTATGCTCTATCACCAACACCGTGTTCCCGGCGTCGACCAACCGCTGCAGCACCTCGAGCAGCTTGTCCACGTCGGCGAAGTGCAGCCCTGTGGTGGGCTCGTCGAGGATGTAGAGCGTGTTGCCGGTTGCCACTTTCGAAAGCTCCGTGGCCAGCTTGACCCGCTGGGCCTCCCCGCCCGATAAGGTAGTGGAGGGCTGACCCAGCTTGATGTAGTCGAGTCCCACGTCGTGCAGAGTCTGCAGACGCCGCTTGATCTTCGGCTGATTCTCGAAGAACGGCACCGCTTCTTCCACGCTCATGTCGAGCACCTCGGCGATGTGCTTTCCTTTGAAGCGCACTTCCAGCGTCTCACGGTCATACCGTTTGCCGCCGCACACCTCACAGGGCACGTAGATGTCGGGCAAGAAGTGCATCTCGATCTTGAGGGTGCCGTCGCCTTTGCAGGCCTCGCAGCGCCCGCCCTTGACGTTGAAGCTGAACCGCCCCGGCTTGTAGCCGCGCACCTTGCTCTCTTTGGTCTGCGAGAAGAGTTCCCTGATGTGGTCGAACACTCCGGTGTAGGTCGCCGGGTTCGAGCGTGGCGTTCGCCCGATGGGCGACTGATCGATGTCAATGACCTTGTCCAGTTGGGCGATGCCGTCGATGCCGTCGTGCTCGCCGGGACGCACCGTCACCCGGTTGACCAGGTTCGAGAGACTCTTGTAGATGATTTCGTTCACCAGCGTGGACTTGCCTGAGCCCGACACTCCGGTCACGCAGGTGAAGGCCCCGGTGGGCACGCGGACGTCCAGGTTCTTCAGATTGTGCTGCCGGGCTCCCCGCACCAGGAACGAGCCTCGACCCCGGCGGCGAGTCGCCGGCACGGCGACCGATCGTCGCCCGGACAGGAACGCACCGGTGATGCTGCGGGGTTCGTCGAGCACGTCCCGCAAGGACCCACTCACCACCACCTCTCCCCCGTGTTCGCCCGCGCCCGGTCCCATGTCGACGATGTGGTCGGCAGAGAGCATGGTCTCCTCGTCGTGCTCCACCACGATCACCGTGTTTCCCAGATCGCGCAGTCGCAGCAGGGTCTCGATGAGACGGCGGTTGTCGCGCTGGTGCAGGCCGATGGAAGGCTCATCCAAGATGTACAGCACGCCCACCAGACTGGAGCCGATCTGCGTGGCCAGCCGGATACGCTGCGCCTCGCCGCCCGACAAGGTCGCGGCGGTGCGGTGAAGATCGAGGTAGCCCACTCCCACCGAATCCAAGAAGGAGAGACGTTCCCGGATCTCCTTGAGAACCCGCCCGCCGATCAATCGCTCGCGATCGGGCAACTCCAAAGCGGCGAGGAACCGGACCAGCTCGGTCACCGACAGCAGACTCAGTTCGTGCAGGTTGAGTCCTCCGACCGTGACCGCCAGACTCTGCGGCCTCAGCCGGGCGCCATTGCATGCCGGACACGGCACCTCCGACATGTACTCCTCGATCTTCTCGCGCATGTAATCAGAGTCGGTCTCCCGATAGCGCCGCTCCAGATTGGGCACTATGCCTTCGAAGTTCGTCATGTAACTGCGCTTGAAGCCCCGACGGTTGGTGTATGAAACGTAGAGACGCTCTCCCTTGGTGCCATAGAGGAACGCGTCCTGCACCTCCTTCGAGAGCGAGCGCCATGGGCTGTCGACGTCCAGCTGATGCTTCTCCGCCAAGGCTTGGATGATCTGTTCGTAGTACTGCGACGACGAGGTGCTCCAGGGCAGCAGCACCCCTTCGGCGATGGAACGCTCGGGATTGCCGACCACCAACTGCGGATCGATCTCCCGGCGAGAGCCCAGGCCGCTACAGGTCTCGCAGGCTCCGTGCGGAGAGTTGAACGAGAAGATGCGCGGCGCCATCTCGGGCAGCGACACGCCGTGCTCGGGGCAGGCCAGGTTCTCCGAGAACATCAGCGTCGTACGGTCCGCACCGGCACTCCCACCGCTACTGTCGCCGTCGCCCGAGCCCGCGGCGGCGCCGGCCGCGCCGAACACGTCGACCTCGATGAGACCCTGTCCCTCGGACAACGCGGTCTCCACCGAGTCGGAAAGACGGCGGCGGATGCCTTCCTTCATCACCAACCGGTCGACCACGATGCTGAGATCGTGGCGTACGTTCTTGTCGAGGTCGGGCAGATCCTGGTCCATGGTGTACTGCCGCCCGTCGATCTCCACACGGGTGAAACCCTCGCGGCGGACGTGCTCCAGCGACTCCTTGTGCCACCCCTTCTGCCCGCGCACCAAAGGCGCCCGGATGGCGAACTTGGTGCCGCCCTCGAAGCCGAGGATCTGGTCGACGATCTGCTCCTTGGTCTGCCCCTCGATCGCCCGTCCGCAGATCCAGCAATGCGGATGGCCGATGCGCGCATACAGCAGGCGCAGGTAGTCGTGCACCTCGGTGACCGTCCCCACCGTGGAACGGGGGTTGCGGGAGGTGGTCTTCTGATCGATGGAGATAGCGGGCGAGAGGCCCTCAATGGAGTCGACGTCGGGCTTGTCCATCTGCCCCAGGAACTGGCGGGCGTAGGAGGAGAGGCTCTCGACATAACGCCGTTGCCCCTCGGCGTAAATGGTGTCGAAGGCGAGGCTCGATTTCCCCGAGCCCGACAGACCGGTGATGACGATGAAGCGGTCACGCGGGAGCCTGAGAGAGATGTCTTTGAGGTTATGCTCCCGGGCGCCGAGGATGACTATCTCATTGGTGCCCATGAGAGAAGGATTCTAGCACCGGGCGATGACGGAAAGGGGGGAAACGACCTTCAAACAGGCATTATGCGGGCCGATCAGCCGGCACCGGCCTCGTTGCTCTCTTCGTTCCGTCCGGCTGCTGGGGTAAGCTGACGTGTAGACGATGAGGCGAAGGGGGACCTGTTGACTGACCACACCGCTGCGCGCAAACTTCGTGGGGCGTTTTTCACGCCGCCGGCATTGTCGGAGTACCTCGTACGGTGGGCGGTGCGGTCTCCGGAGGACGTCGTGCTCGAGCCTTCCTGCGGAGATGCCGCCTTCCTCAGACCGGCAGCCGCCCGACTGCGGGACCTCGGCATGGACTCGTCGGAAGCGAGCCAACACCTCTTCGGCGTCGACATCCATGCGCCGTCGGCTCAAGAGGCCATCGCACGTGTGCGCAGGGAAACGGGTTTGGACCTGTCCGGCAGCATTAGTGTGGGCGATTTCTTTGACCTTATCCCCGGCGGCAAGACCGCCCCCCCGCGCGCCGATGTCGTCATAGGCAACCCTCCATTCGTGCGCTACCAGGACTTTTCGGGCGCGCCCCGAGCGCGAAGCCGGCAGGCCGCCCTTGCGGCCGGTGTCAATCTGCCGGGACTTGCAAGCTCATGGGCGGCCTTCGTTGCCCACGCTGCAACGTTCCTCCGCCCTGGTGGTCGGCTAGGACTCGTTCTTCCTGCAGAACTGCTCAGCGTCAACTATGCTGCGGCTGTCAGACGCTTCTTGCTCCAGCGCTTTCGCAGCGTGCGACTTATCCTTTTTGAAGAGCGAGTTTTTCCCGGAGTTATGGAAGAGGTGGTGCTGCTGCTGGCCGAGGGTGACGGTCCCTGTGATCGCTTCGATCTGATGCAGGTGAGGGATATCGGCGCTCTTCCGAATCTCGGCCAGCCGACCTGGACCCCGCCTCCGGCGGCGGGGAAATGGTCTGGCCTGATTCTGCCCGACGAAGTGGGCAACGCGATCGCCGAGCTCGAGTCCTCGGGTTCCTTCCAGACACTGGGCGACTGGGGCACGGTTGGTCTGGGTGCAGTCACAGGAGGAAACAACTTCTTTTGTCTCTCGGAGTCCGCCGCGCAAGAAGTGAAACTAGATCGCGCCGACCTCCTCGAGATTTCGCCACCCGGTTCTCGACATCTATGGAGCCTGACTTTCACTCACGACGATTGGGAGGACTTACGTCGAAAAGGGGCGCGCGTCTACCTGTTTTTCCCCCACGAAGCCCGCCTTGCCGATGCTTCAGCTCTGTATGTCGGCCGCGGAGAACGCGAGGGTCGCGACAACACATACAAATGCCGGAAGCGCCGGCCTTGGTGGAAGGTGCCCGTTGTACCGTCGCCCGACCTCTTCCTGACGTACATGAACCACCAGGCGCCAAGACTGATCGCAAACTCGGCGGCGGTCACACACGTGAACTCGGTCCACGGCGTACGACTCCCGGATGACTTGCGAAGCCTGGGCCAGGCGGTCTTGCCACTCGCCGGGCTTTCCAGCGGGACGCTGCTCGGAGCGGAGTTGGTTGGCAGAGCCTACGGCGGAGGCCTCCTAAAACTTGAACCGCGTGAGGCCTTGCGACTCCCGGTTCCCAAACCGGAGACTCTGGAGGCAGCTAACCCGGCGCTGGCTCGCGTCTCGAACGCAGTTGCCACTGCGGTCGCGCATGGCGACCTACGAGAAGCAGCAACCCTTGTGGACGCGGCCCTTCTCCGCGATACCATCGGTGTGTCAAGAGAGGCCATCCGTGGACTAGCTTTGGGACGCGAGCTGATGTTCGCGCGGCGCAGCACAAGGGGCAGATCCTAGAATGGCGTCCACTCACCAAACAGCCGACACGCTTGTCAGCCAAGCTCTGGAATCCATTCACCCTCGCCCTTCGGACAATGCCTCAAGGGCGGACAAGAAGAACTTTGCCGAAAAGCTTTCCCGAGTCCTGGCACAGGCCTTCGCCGCCACCTTCCGCGCCAGGGGCATGACTGAGTGCCTTCCGAAGGCTGGCGACACTCCAGGGCCAAGTGGCGGTGACCGACGCATGGCAGGAGGCATCGGCGCCAAGAAGGTTGATGTCTCCTGGTCAACAGATACTTCCGGGCTCATTCTGGCCCTCTCAGTCAAGTCGATCAACTTCCCGGACCCGCGCACAGGAAACTTCCAGAAGAATCTCACCAATCGCCGCGGGGACATGCTGTACGAGGCCGTCACGCTGCACCGGCGCTTTCCGTTCGCCGTCATCGCGGGCTTCATTTTCATGGATAGACGTGCCGGATCGGACGGCTCAGCTCAGCGGAATTCGACACTGGTGAATGCTCACCAACACCTCCGTCTATTCACAGGGCGCCAAGATCCCGGAAGTCGCGAGGAGCAACTGGAGCGTGTCTACGTGGTCCAATATGATATGGGTGATACGTCGACCATCACGGCCCGACAGGCTGGATGGCTGAATAGTCCTCCAGTCACCCTCGAAGAAGCAGTAGACGAACTCGTGGAACTCGTAGCCGAAAGGAACGCAGACCTCTACGAGGTCAGGGACGGAAACATAGAGCGCACGTAGTCGACATATACTCATGTCAGGGCAACGCGGTCCAAGGAGAGATCATGAACGCCGCGGCACAAAAGGCACTGGGCAGGTTGATCGACGGCGCCGAGCGCCACGCGGCCGGCGGGCCAACCGGGCTTCTCGATTCCCCGGCTCCCGCAGAGACGGCGGCGGCTCCACTCCGCTTCACCGCCGCCATCCTGGCCTGCTCTGAGCCGGACGCGTCGCCGGAGACGATCTTCAACGAGGTTCCGGGCGGACTCTTTGTAGTGCGAACCATCGGACACGTGCTCGATGACGCCACCCTCGGCAGCCTGGAGTTCGCCGTCGCCGTCCTGGGCGCGGCTCTGGTTGTGGTCTTGGGGCACGAGGGCTGCCGGGCCGTCAGCGCCGCTATTACCAGACCTACCGCAACCGGCGACCTGGGGATCATCTTGGACGCCATCGAGCCCGCGGTGCTCCACGCGCGGCACCACGGTGGGTCCGTAGCCCACGATCTGCTGGAGGAGGCGGTGGTCGAGCACGTGCGGGCGACCGTCCGGGAACTCCACAGCAGCCGCATCATCCACCCCTACGTCGACCGCGACGAGGTCGCGATCGTGGGCGCGACGTTCAGCGCGAAGACGCGGCATGTCACCTGGCTTAAGGAGACCGCGGAGGTCTGACGTTCCGACCGCCCGGCCGCGCGGTTGAAGCCGTGACCCAAGGCGGTCACGGGCCGGGGACCGCGGGGTACGTAAAGGTCAGAGTCACCGGTCGCGGACAGCCGTCTCGAGAGCGATCTCGCCGGGCGTGGCGCCTCAATTCGGCACTCCCGATTTGTGGCAGTACCGGCAGTCTGAGGGGTGGTCATCGACCCCATGGATTTTGTCCACCGAGTGCTCGTGGCAGGATCCGTTGGCGCATCCCGGCGCTGAGGCTCCGTGGCATTCACCGCACGCGTATCCCCGGTTGACGTGCTTGTCATGAAGGTTCTGCCCCGGGCCCCCGATGTCGTGGCAGTTGGCGCAGCTATCGCGGTAGGGCTCGCGCACTACGTGCGGGCTCGAGGGGTGACAGCCGCTGCACTCTTTGGTCGTCGGGACCTGGGAGGTGCCGTGACACGTTTTGCAGCCGTTCGCGGTGCCTTGATGAAGCGTGCGTAGATCACCCGCGTGACAACTCGACCCCGTGCATGACGCCGACACGGCGTGGGCGGCGTCGGCGGCGGCGTGAGGTACAGGGGCCGACTTTCCTGCAGCATGACAGTCGACGCACGTCTTAGTCGACACGAAACCACTCGAAAGTGGGTGACAGTTCTGGCACCCCCGCGGGCTACTGCTGCTGGTCGAGCGCGCGTGCTCATCGGGGAGAACGAGGAGGTGGCAATCCGCGCATTCGACCGGCTCGTTCTCGGTATGCGCCGCGGCAAGGTCCGGATGAGGCGACGCATGGCAGCTCGTGCACTCCGAGGTGGTCGGCACCGAATCCGCGCTGTGGCAGGTTTGGCAACCATTCGTGGCGCCCTGGTGAACCACGCGGAGGTCGGAGACGTGGCAGCCGGCACTAGAGCAGGAGGAATTGGACGTGTGCGCGGTGTCGATGGCCTTGTGACGTACCGGAGCCGCCCCGCCCGCTTGATGACAGTCGGCGCACAGCCCTGACCACGAGAACTGTGCCTTCAGCGGATGACAGACCGCACATCCCTTCGCAGCGCCGCTACTACTCGATCGAGCGTGCTCCTCGGGAAGCACTGTCTTGTGGCAGGACCTGCATTCCGCAGCCTCTCCCGCAGTGTGTGCAGCCCCCATCTCCGGGTGGCTCGAGGAGTGGCAGTCCGTGCAGACCGGGTTCAAGGGATTGGCTCCGGCGAAGGCAGCGACCACAGCCGCCACGGCCGGCGTGGCCGCCGGACCATGGCACGCTGAGCATGTGATCTGACGCGTGGTCACATGCTCGGTGATGAGATTCGGCGAGTGGCACAGCGTGCACGCGCTCGGCGAGGGGTTGCTCAGTTCGTGAGGCGTGGCGTGTTGACCGGCGTCTTCTCCGTGACACACGCGACAGCCCTGCTTGGCCCCTGTCTGCCCATAGGCCGCGATTGCGCCTGCGACTTCCGGCCGGGTGGACGCGTGACAGGTGGTGCACGGGAGCCCTTGATTCACCACGTGCTGCGAGAACAGGTTCAGTTCATGACACGAAGAGACTCCGCACGGGGAGTACGCGGCAGAAAGAGCTGCATCAGGGGCATGGATGGCCAGATAGTCGGGCGGGGGAGGTGGAGGAGGCGCAAGTCTGGCCAGGACATTATGCAGGAGTTGAGCCACTTCCCCGCGTGGCATCTCGGCGAAAGGATCCAGTCCCGAGAGGTCGCCGTCCGGATGCAAGGTGTTCGCTCCCAGGCCCGCGAGCAGACCGTTCGACTCAGCTTTGGCAGCCGTCGCCGCATGGTCGGAGCTGAAGTCTCCCCACGTCGAATCGAAGTCTGCGGGTGCCGCCATGAGCGTCCCCGGCTTCAACCGTTCGAGAGCCCGAACCACCATGGTCACGGCCTGCGCCCGGGTGATGTGACGTTCAGGCGAAAAGTGACCTTGGCTGGTGCCCTGGGTGATCGCGTTCGCCGCCGCGACGGCGATGTAGTTGTCCGGGTAAAGACCGTCCGGACCGCTGCCGTCGACGTCGACGAACGGACAGACATCGGTCTCAGACACCGGCAGTCCAAACGACAACACGATCATCTTCGCGAACTGTTGGCGCATGGTCGAATTCCCGGGGCCGAAGGAGCCGTCGGTATAGCCGGCTACGATCCCCCTACCGGAAAGGTCGGCGATCGCGGCCTCGTACGGGTGGCCTGCGGACACATCACTGAATGCGAGTACGGGTCCTGCGGATGAGACCAGCAAGATGATAAGTAGCAACACCACCGCCGCCAAAGCTGTGCATCCCCTGCCCGTGCTTGGCCGGTACGTCATACGATTCCCCCCTCTGTGAACAGCCCTGCGGGTCCCATGCCGTGCAGACAAGAGGTCCCATGCCGTGCAAACAACAGCAGTCTAATGGCGCGCAGACGTGGTCGGCAAGCCCCTATTGCATGAGAATCTTCTAACCTCGGGAGAGGAACAGGCGACTGTACTCAGGCCTCGACCGTGCGCTCGAGAGCGAGAATCGCGAGGTCGTCGGTGAGTCGCCCACCCGTGAAGTCGAGCGCATGTTGCAGCAACCGCTCTGGCAGCCCGGGAGTCGGGATCCCACAGGCTTTCTCGAGCCACAGCTTCAAGCGCGTCTCGCCCAGGAACTCAGAGTCCCGCCGCGCCTCGGTCAGCCCGTCGGTATAGAGGATCAACCTATCACCGGGCAAGAGGTCGACCTGCGCGTTGGTGTACTTAGCTTCGGGGAAGAGTCCCAGAACCGGACCCCGATGCTCTAAGGAGCAGACCTCGCCGCCCGCCAATCCCACCAAAAACGCCGGGGGGTGGCCTGCATTCGAGAAGGACAGCGCTCCCGTCTCCATCTGCACCGTGCCGAAAAAGGCGGTGACGAATAGGTCGCCCGTGATCGATTGGAGGAGCAGACGGTTCGTGTCGATGAGCACCCGGGCCGGCGAACCGCTGCGATATGCGTAGGCCTTCAGCGTGTTCTTGACCAGCGCCGCCAGATCGGCCGCGGCGATACCTCGGCCTGAGACGTCCCCCAGGATGATCCCCACACGGCCGCGCGGGAGAGGGAACAGATCGTAGAAGTCGCCGCCTACGTCGGTGAGTTCGGTTGCCGATCGGTGTAGATGCCCGAACGACAGCCCGGGCAGCTGTTCGGGCACCGACAGCAAAGCCTGCTGCAATGTGTCCGCGATCGTGCGCTGCTCCGCGAACAGTCGTGCGTTCTCGAGGGACAAGGCGATGGAAGTCGACAGCTTGCGCGCGAAGTCGACCTCGGAGGCCTCGAACCGCCGCGGCCCGTCGGTCCAGATGAACTGGAGCGAGCCCATCACCTGGTCACGCACGACGAGGGGCACGGCCAGCACGGCCTGGGAGCCATAGCGCAAGATGGCGCTCGCGCCCACCCAGGCGTCGAGCCTGCTGTCCTCGATGGCGAGGACATCGCCCGCAGACACCATCGCATTCGCGACCGACGCCTGCTCAGGGGTGAGATGGAGGCCTCGCAGACGCTCGGGGAGGCCTAGTACCTCGCCGACCACCCAGCTCCCCCGCTCGCGAAGCTCGAGAGCCGCGCGCGGGCAACCGAGGGCCCGCGAACCCTCGGTCACCACCCGACGCAGCATCTCCTCACGCTCGAGGGTCGAGGTGAGGCTCTCGTTCACTCGGCTGAGGGCCTTCGCGAACGCGTTCGCCTCCCGCAGCCCGCGGTCGGTGACGATGAGCTCCTGGTTCTGGCTCATAAGCTCCTCGTTGGCGGCGGCGAGTCTCTCCGTCAGGATCTGCTGCTCGGCCATCAATCGCGCGTGCTGATCCTCGTCGGACTTCTGGGAGGTGATCTCCCGCAGGACGCCGACAAGACGCACGGGGCGGCAGGAGCCGTCCTCACCCGCGAACTGAACCTGTCCGTGTGAGGCGATCCAATGGGCCGACCCATCCGCCCATACCACCCTGAACTCTTGGTCGTAGACCCCTCCGGCGACTCCCGCCGCGGCGTCTTCGAGCGCGCCGACGACCGTCCGGCGGTCCTCCGGGTGGATACGGGCGACGGCCTCGTCGAAGTCGATCCGGTCACCACGCCGAACACCCCACATATCCCGGGCGCGTTCATCCCAGAATACTTCGCTGGTGTCGAGATGATAGTCCCAGGCGCCCATGTCTGCGGCGCGCAGGGCCATCTGCACCCGGTCCTCGCTGTCTCGCCGCGCGGCCTCGGCACGTGTACGCTCGGTCACATCACGATTGACGGCCACGGCGCCGGTCCAATTCCCAGCCGGATCTGTCAGCAAGGTCACCGCACTCTGGATCCAGATGGGTGACCCGTCCTTGCGCCGTTCTATCATCTCGCCCGACCATCGTCCGTCACGCAGCAGCTCCTGCCGCACGCGCCGGCGCTCCTCGTCGGGAGTATCGATCATCAGGAAGCTGCCGACCGGCCTGCCCAGCACCTCCTGCTCGGACCACCCGTAGAGACGTTCGGCCGCCCGATTCCACGACCTGATGATGAAGTGCTCGTCGCTCGCGATGATGGCGTCAGTGACCGTTTCCAGCAGCAGCCCGTGGCGGCGGACATGCTCCTCCGCCCGACGTCGTCTGGTGATGTCAACGGCTGCGACCAGAACCCCAGTCACATCGCCCGACGCGTCACGCAACGGCTCGATGCTATGCTCGAACACGCGCGACCGACCTTCGACCACGATCGGGCACTCGACACGCACGCCGACCCCGCTTGCTATCACCCGCCGCCGCGCCTCGACCAGTTGCTCGTCGTCCGCCGAGAGGAACGCTTCTTGCATCGCCGTACCGGTCGGCGACCGGCCCTCGAGAGCACCCTCGGGATTCTCCGCCCACAGGAATCGCTGCTCGCGATCCACCGCGTAGATGGCAATCTGGGCATTCTTGAGCGCCAGACGCAGACGCTCCTGGCTCAGCCTCAACGCCTCCACCGTGCGGGCGGCTGCAGCCTGGCGATCGACCTCGGCCAACGCCGCCTGCACCTTCAGCCGCTCGGCCTCAAGCAGCACGACGGCCGTCGCGGGGCCCGCAGGGCCGGCGTCGGCGACGTGATCGGCGCACTGTTCTCTGAAGAAGGTGACCGACACGCGCGTCTTCTCGCCGGGCAGCCGTGAGACGTGCACCTGGTCGGACAGCGAGACCATGAGGGGTAAGCCCAGACCGCGTTGACGGTCGTCCGTGTCCTTGCTCAGGCCCGGTTGAAAGCTGCCAGGATTGGTGATCTCGACCACCAAGCGGTCCGAGAGTAGCCAGGCGACGATCTCTACGTCGCCGGGAACCACCGTGTGTTCGACCGCGTTGGTAGTCGCCTCAGACAGCACGAGCTTGAGGTCATACGCACGGCCGGGCGCCAGGGCTGCGGCGTCCGCCATCCATTCAGCCATCCGCCTGACCTCATGGATCCTCTTCAGTTCCGGAGGCAGCGCGACACGGAGGCAACGGGTGGAGGGGTCGAACTCGTGTCCCTCGAGTCCGTCCAAACTCAACCGGCTTGAGTCGCCGCTTCCACGTCACTAAACACGCGAAAGCTGGGGTCGGAGGTGAGTCCGACGATCTCGAAGATGCGAAGAAGATCCGGGCAAGGGGAGATCACACCGATGAACCCGACGGAACCGGTACGCCGCAGTAGCGAGAGCAGAACGGACAGCCCGCCACTGTCCATATGGGGGCAGTCTCTGAGGTCGAAGAGGATACGGTTCCCGTCGCTTCCGAGGGCGACCCGAGCCGCTTCGGCGAACGCGACCTGCGCCGCATGGTCCACATCACCCCGCACGCGTATGACGGGGATGCCGCCGCGCTGTGAAGTGGACAATTCCATCGTGAACCTTCCCACAGAATGCAAGGACCAGGACTCACGTCCGTCGCGAAAGTGTATCAGGTCGGGCGGCACGCTCGATCGCGTCCGAGGCGGGCGGGCATACACCATCCCGCTATCTTCAAGAGCGAAGAGCCACCGGTGGGTGGCTCTTCGGATTCTCGTTGAGGTGGAGGTAAGGGGACTCGAACCCCTGGCCTCAACGCTGCCAGCGTCGCGCTCTCCCAACTGAGCTATACCCCCACGAGAAGCGGAGGTGGAGTATACCGGCTGCCTCAGAGGCATGCAACTCTGCGAGCCGCAGCGCCACCCCGCCGCGATCTAATGCGCGGGCGCTACCCTCGACGATCGACCCGCTCCTACTCGATGATCTCCGCAGGAGCGTCCTTCCAGAGGTGGTCGAGCCGGTAGAACTCCCGCGCCTCGGGCGTGAAGACGTGGACAACAAAGTCGAGGTAGTCCATCAGAATCCACTCGCCCCCTTCACTGTTCTCACCCGCCGTCTCGCCTGCCACGTGGCTCGGCATCAGACCTAGCTCGTGCTTGAGTTTGACGGCGATCTCCTGGCCGATGCGTCGCGTCTGCCGCGTGCTCCGGCCGGTACATATCACGAGATAGTCGGTGTAGGTCACCAACTCGTGCATGTCGAGGATGCGGATATCCTCGCCCTTCATCCCCGACGCCGTGGCGGCCGCCAGGAGGGCATGGCGATACACCAACTCCAGTTCGTCGGAGGTGTGCGGGATGCGGGGCCCTTCGCGGGGAGGAATACCGGGCTCGCGGTCGGCGTTTCCGTCCTCCCCCACCATGCCACCGTCCATGTCCGGTTGCCGTTCGGTCGTCGCAGGCTCGTCAGGCATGCGTCACTCTACTCCCATTCGATGGTGGACGGGGGTTTACTGGAGATGTCGAGCACCACCCGATTCACTCCCGGGACTTCGTTGATGATGCGGCCGGACAGGCGCTCGAGCAGATCGTACGGCAGCCTGGCCCAGTCGGCGGTCATGGCGTCGTCGGAGGTGACCGCCCGGATGACGATGGGATACGCGTACGTGCGCTCGTCGCCCATGACGCCCACACTGCGCACGGCCGGCAGCACGGCGAACGACTGCCACAGGTCACGGTAGAGCCCGGCCAGGCGCACTTCCTCGAGCAGGATGGAGTCCGCCTCGCGGAGGATGCTCAGTCGCTCCTCGGTGACGTCGCCGATGATGCGGATCGCCAGGCCGGGGCCTGGGAATGGCTGTCGCCACACCATGGCCTCCGGCAGGCCGAGTTCCTCGCCGACGACACGCACCTCGTCCTTGAACAGCATGCGCAGGGGCTCCGTGAGCTCGAATTGCATGTCCTCGGGCAGACCGCCCACGTTGTGGTGCGACTTGATCTTGGCCGCCGAGCGTGTTCCCGACTCGATAACGTCGGAGTACAGCGTACCCTGCACCAAGAAGCGCGCGTCCCCCAGCCTGCCGGCTTCGTCCTCGAAGACCCGGATGAACTCCTCGCCGATGATCTTGCGCTTGCGCTCAGGATCTGAGACGCCGGCCAGACGGGAGAGAAAACGCTCGCGACAACGCACGTGCACCAAAGGAACGTGGAAGTGGTGGCGGAACGCGTTCTCCACCTCTTCACCTTCGCCCTTGCGCATCAGACCGTGGTCGACGAAGATGCAGGTCAAGCGATCGCCGACCGCCTTGTAGGTGAGCAGTGCCGCCACCGCCGAATCGACCCCGCCGGACAGGCCGCACACCACCCTTTCGTCGCCGACTTGGTTCTGTATGCGCGCCACCGCTTCTTCTATGATCGACACGGGTGTCCACGTGGGCGCGATGTCGCACACGCCGTACAGGAAGTTCTTCAACACTACCTGGCCGTGTTTGGTGTGACGCACCTCAGGGTGGAACTGCACCCCGTAGAGGCGGCGCTGAGGGTCCTCCATGGCCGCGACAGGGAGGCTGCGGCTGCGGGCCGTGACCGCATAGCCGCTCGGTGCTTCGAGCACCGCGTCCGCGTGGCTCATCCAAGACGGCTGGTCGGCGGGTAGGCCGGCAAAAAGGGGGCTCGCATTCACCACGTGTACGTCAGTGGCTCCGTACTCGGCCTGGTCGGTCTTGGTGACCCGGGCCCCGGCCTGCAGAGCGAGCAGCTGCAACCCGTAGCAGATGCCCAGGACCGGCACGCCTAATTCAAGGATGCCGGGATCCAACGCGGGTGCTCCCGGCTCGTTGACGCTTCGCGGCCCTCCCGACAGGATGATCCCCGCCGGCTCGGCCCCACGGATACGGGCAAGCGGGGTATCGTGGGGGATCAGCTCAGAATAGACCCGGCACTCCCGCACTCGACGGGCGATCAACTGGGCATACTGTCCCCCGAAATCGAGCACGAGCACCTTGGCCGTGGCCTGATCGCGCGGAGTCATCAGACGGATACCTCTCTCGTCACACTGCGAACGTGGGCGGGCGTCACGGCGTGACCGTCTCGTCGAGTTCCACCGCGGCGGTCAGTCTCTCGGCGTCTTCGGCAGAGAACACGCCCGCGCCGGCCTGTTGGGCATTGGCCGCGGCACAGGCTATGGCAAAGCGAACGCAATCTCCAGGGGTCGCGCCCTGCATGATCTTTACCGCGTAACCACCTACAAGGGCGTCTCCGGAGCCTACGGCGGACACGGCCTCGACCCGAGGCGCCCGACCCAGCAACGTGTGAACGCCGTCTGCTGTGACGAACTGCGCCACACAGCCCCGCCGAGACTTGATGACGGCTCCGAGGGCACCCATCTCACGCAGAGCAGCCGCCGCCGCAACAAAATCCTCGTTGCTGCTGAACTCATGGCCGACGACCATCTCAGCCTCGGCCTGGTTGGGGAACACGACGTGCGGACCTGCTTTGATGCCGTATCGCAGAGGCTCGCCATAGGTGTCGAAGAGCACCGTCGCCCCGTGTCCCTTGAGTTGCGTGATGAACTCACCGTAGATGCTGGGGTCGAGACCCCGCGGGAGGCTCCCGGCAACGACGACCACGTCAACGGCTCTGCATAAGTACTCGAGCTTGACCATCATCAGCTCGACTTCCGCCTGCCTGATCACGGGTCCGTACTCATTGATCTCGGTCACGGTGTTCGCGGCCGGATCGACCACCGCCGTCGATGTTCGCGACTCCCCTTCGATCCTCACGAAATCGCAGAGGATGCCCTCACGATTCAACTGCGCGATGATGCGCTCCCCGGTTCGCCCCCCCGCGAACCCCGTGGCTATGACCGGCTGCCCTAACGTCTTGACCGCCCGGGCGACGTTGACGCCTTTTCCACCGGGAAGAGTGATGGTTTCCGTAGCCCTGTGTCGAAAGCCCACCGCGAAGTTGGGGACGGTGAGCGTACGATCGAGCGCGGCGTTCAGGGTTATCGTGAGGATCATGCGGTCCAGCCCATCATGTAGCCTACCCTGTCGAACAGATAGCGCAGTTTGACCGCCAAGGTCGGTTTCTCGATCGACCGGGTGGCGACAAGATCAACTGTTCCCGCCGGCTTCCCTTCGATCTCGTAGGCTACGGTTCCCACGACGTCCCCGGCGGCGAGGGGCAACGCGAGGTCGCTCTGCACCGAGACGGTCCGCCCGACCTCATCCCCTACGAAGACCGTCTTCTCGAGCCGGGCGTCGGTGACCAGGGGCAGTTGCTCGCGGAAGTGATAAGGAACGTCTACCTGAGCCATCTCCACGCCCTTCTCTGCGAACACGACCCGCCGGTATCGGCTGAACCCGTACTCCAGCAGCTTCTGTGCATCACTGTCGCGCCGGAGGGCCGTCGGCTCTCCAAGAAGCACAGCGACCATCGACACGCCGTCGCGCGTGCCCGAAACCACCAAGCAGAATCCCGCTTTTCCCGTGTACCCGGTCTTGATGCCCGTTACGTACGGGACCTTGCCGACGAGCGCGTTGTGGTTCTTGAGCACGCGATCGTAGGTGTGTCCCGGCCACGGGATCGTCGTCTTGGCTGTGCCCACCACGGTGCGGAACATCTCGTTCTGCATGGCGTACCGCGCGAGGATGGACATGTCCCGCGCCGATGAGTAGTGCTCCTTGTTGTCGAGTCCGTGTGGATTCGTGAAGTGGGTGTTCTTCATGCCGAGTCCCGCGGCCTTGGCGTTCATCTCGTCCACGAATGCCTCTTCCGACCCCGCCGAGGCCTCGGCCAACGCCACAGCGGCATCGTTCCCGCTCTTGACCAGAACGGCATACAGCAGGTCTTTGACGGAGAGCTTCTCGCCGGGCACCAACCATATCTCCGACTCACCGGCGTCCGTCGCATGCTTCGAAGCGGTGACTACCTGGTCCAGGGCCAGGCTCTCGAGGGCAAGCGTGGCGGTCATGATCTTTGTCGTGGAGGCGATCGGCCGCCGCGCGTCCGCCTTCTTCTCGTACAGCACTCTGCCGTCATCCGAGCTGACGAGGATGGCCGCCGCTCCGCCGACCGCGGGCGCGCCGGTCGGCACCGTAGTGGACGTCGTGACCGAGGCGGAGGGGACCGGAGTGACGGTGAGACCGACCGCTTGGCCGGTGAGAGACGTAAGCCCGAGCACCAACAGAAAGAGGGCAAGAAGCAGCGCCGCGGCTGTGCCTCTCGACGGTCTCGGAATCATGCAGCGCAGTATACCATGGGGCGTCGTGGGCCGATGTTATACTCGCCACCCACTAACCACGACGGCCGAGGAGGTAGAGCGATCAGCGAGGTGCTGCGCAACGCGTGGGCCCGGCTGGTCCACAAGCAGTTCCTCTTCGTGTACCCATTGGTCATCGGTGCCGTGGATGCCGCGGCTTTCTTCGCCGTCTACCTCGCCCTTGGAGGACCGCTGAGCTGGAGCGAGTTTGCCCGGGCCGATTTCGCGGCAGGCACCTATCTGCACGAACACCTCGAGCAGTTCGCCCACCCGGGAACCCCACTTCTTGTCGCATTGGCGGCGGGAGTCTGCGTGTGCTTCGTCACGGCCGCCGTGCGCGCTCCCTTCTACCACGCCATCGCCGGCCCCTCCTATCCGACTGCGCCACGCTCGTGGCGCGAATTGAACCGCCTGTTCGTCTTCTATCTGATCCTGTACCCGGTCGTTCGGATCGTGCCCGACTTCTTCGAGGCCGGCGCACTCATCGCGGTGATCGCCGGGGTCGCCCTATTGGCCGTCTCCGTCTTGGCGATCTATATCGACTACGCCATCGTGCTCGAAGACCTTCCCATCGTCACGGCGACCTCTCGAAGCCTGCGCCTCGTACGCCGGGGGTGGGCGCCGACCATCTTTGCCTTTCTGGCTTTCGCGCTCTTGTACAATCTGGTGTGGGGCTTCTACCAAGGCCACTTCGACGGAAATTTCCGTCTCCTCTTTCCGGTAAGCTGGTTTCTGGTCAACGCTCTGTTCGCCCTGGTGGGCGACGTCCTCTTCATCTTCCTATACGACCACCTGCGACGGAGTTGACGGATGATCGAACGGGCACACTACCGTGTCGACGAAGTCGTCACCCGGGGGCAAGAACAGGGCTTCTCGGTGACGGTTGGCCGCTGGGGAGGCGTTGAACTGCGTCCCACCAGGGTATTCGTGTGGCTTGGCGCCCGCGATCTTGGGCACGAGCGGGTAGTACCGACCGGCATGCAGCCACGACTGTTGCGGAGTGCCCGCCGGCGACGCCACCTCCGCATCGGCACGTGGCACGTCGCCTTCCTGGGCAATCCCGCGGTGACGCTTGGGCTCTTGGGGCTCAACGTCGCTCGGCGTGCCGCCTCTCCCCCTCGGCCCGATCCGGACGATCCCGGTCCGCCCAGCGCGTAGCGGGCCCGTCCGTACGCTACGTCCGGCCGGCGGCCTTCCACAGCGCAACCCGCATGGCCGCCGCCTCCGCACGCGCGGCTTCGGCCCAATGGCCTGGGCGAGTCCGGTAGGCGTAGAGAACCGCGCGGGAGGAGTTCACGATGGCGCCGGTGCCCGCACGGTCGAATGCACCCGCCACATCGGTGGCGCCCGCCCCCTGCGCCCCGTAGCCGGGAACGAGGAACGGCACACCGGGGAGCGCCAGGCGTAGCTTGGCCGCCTGCACCGGATGAGTAGCTCCCACCACTGCCCCGACGTTAGAATAGCCCGATGCGCCGACTCCGCCCGCGGCCCATCCCGCCAGAAGATCCGCCACCCGCTCGTAGACCGTCTCCCCCGTCGAAAGCTCCTGATCTTGGAGGTCGGCCGAGCCGGGATTGGATGTCTTCACGAGAACGAACACGCCCTTGCCTGCCTCCCGTGCACGGCGAAGGAAGGGCTCCAGACCGTCAGCACCGAACCACGGGTTCACAGTGATGGCGTCGGCGCCGACCACTTCGAGATGGGCGGCGGCATAGGCCTCCGCGGTGCTCCCGATGTCACCGCGCTTGGCGTCGGCGATGACCAGATAGCCCAGCGATCGTGCGGTCTCGACAAGCTCCTGGTAGAGTCCGAACCCCGGGGCGCCCAAGACCTCATAATAGGCGAGTTGCGGCTTGACCGCGACCGCTTCCGCCTTGAGGTCGATCAGCAGGCGAAAGAGAAACTCCCGGTACGCTTCGACGCGCCTCTGCGTGTCGTCGTGGTAGTCCAAAGCCTCATGCTTCTCGCGTAGGCTTGGCGGGAGCAGCGAGTAGTCCGGATCGAGCCCCACTACCACGTGGGAACGCTTCGTCTCTATGGCCGCCAGCAGTCTATCGGCGAAGTGAGTCGTCATGCGTCTCCTACAAGGCCGGCCCCCGGCATCCAAGAAGTCCTTTCACCGTCGAGAACAAGAAAGGGCCGCCATACGGCGGCCCGTCGCTACATACGATGACCAGATAAATTACCGAACGGCGTTCTTGAGAGCCGTGCCGGCGCTGAATTTGGGCACGTTGGTCGCGGCGATGTGGATCTTGGCCTTCGTCTGGGGGTTGATGCCCTCGCGGGCTTCGCGCGCCTGGACGTAGAATTTCCCGAAACCGGTGAACTGCACGTCCTCTCCGGACGACAGAGCGTCCGTGATGACGTCGATAAATGCATCCACCGCCGCGCCGGCATCCTTCTTACTGAGGCCGGTCTTGGATGCCAGCTTGTCGATGAAGTCCGATTTCGTCACAGCTACCTCCCTAGTGTTGCGATCCTGGCCAACCTTACCAAACGCTCAACTCCGGCACAAGGATTGTGTTCTATTCCCCGGTCTGTGTGCCGTCAGACGCGGACGATGCGATGCCGAGTTCACTCGCCGTGAAGAGAGATCGCAGCGTGAGACCGTGCGCTGCCGCCGCTTCACGTCCGCCCTCCTCACGGTCGACGACGCAGTAGAGGTCCTCTACCACCAGGCCTTCCCGGCGCAGGCCTTCGATAGCGGTCAGGGCCGCCCCTCCCGACGTGACGATGTCTTCCACCACCGCGGCACGTTCGCCGGGAACGAACGCCCCCTCGATCGCCTTCGCCGTGCCGTAGTCTTTCGATGCCTTGCGGACGATCAGGAACGGGATTCCGAGCTCCAGCGAAAGGCCGGTTCCCAGTGCGACCGCTCCGAGTTCCGGGGCGGCCAGACGCTGATAGATCGCACCGCGCGCGAGTTCGTTCCGCATCATCATGGCCAATTCGAACACGACCCCTCGCAGCACCCGGGGCTCCGTCTCGAACAGGTACTTATCGAGATAGTAGCTACTCCGCCTCCCCGAGCGAAGGACGAAATCACCCTGCAGATAGGCCACACCCAGCAGCAGCCTGCCCAGTGACGACTTCTCCACTCTACGTACCTGCCACGGTGACATCGCTGATCGCGACGGACGGGGTCTGGACACTCCCACCGAAGGGTATCCACCGTGCGTCGGCACTCAGATCGCTCACGTTCTGCAGCAGGGATAACAGATCGGAGGCGATGGTCACCTCACGCACCGGCGCGGCCAACGCGCCACCTTCGATCAGCAACCCGACCGCCCCCACCGAGAACTCCCCGCTCACCGCGTTCGCTCCCGAGTGAAGGCCGGTGATGTCGACCACATAGAACCCTGTCCCCACCCGGCGGAGCAGGTCGTCCAGGCCGCCCTCGCCCGGCGCCACCACCAAGTTCGACGGGGATACGCCCGGGGAACTCCGGTACGAGCCCCGGGAAGCGTTACCGGTGGAGCGGACATCCCCACCTTCTTTGGCCGCCGTATAGGTGTCGTGCAGTAAGCCGCGCAGGACCCCGTCCTCAATGAGAGCGGTCCTGCGATGTGGCACGCCCTCGTCATCGAACGACGAGGTGGCCATTCCACCCGGATGCAGCCCGTCGTCCCACAGACTGAACCGCTCGGCGGCCACGCTCCGGCCCACCTGGTCGGCAAAGAGAGACCGTCCCTTCTGGACGGCCTCGGCGGTCAGAGCCTGAGCGACGAAGCCGAACACGGAGGCCGCAACCTCCCGGTCGAGGACCACGGTGTAGCGCCCGGTCGGGCACGGTGCGGCGCCCAGTTGACGCACCGCCTTCATGGCTGCCTCTTGTCCGGCGGTGTCGGCATCCAAGTCATCCGGTTCGCGTCCGGTCACGAACCCCATACCGGTCTGCACGTCGTCGCCTCGGCGGGCGTGGGCGGAGACATAGACGTAGCAGAACGTCTGTTCTCCACAACACTGCGTGCCGGCGCTGGACACGATCGCGACCCGGGTGGCGGAATCGACATACGCGCTCTCTTCCACGGTCTCGATCTCAGGTTCGGCCAGAGCGCGGGCCTCGGCGGCGAGTGCCAAGGCCACCTTACGCTCCACGGGGGTCGCCGGCAGACCGGGGCGCCACAGCCCGCCCACATCCGGATACTCGTGCGGCGCCGTCGGCAGCGACGCATACTCGTCGGGTTCAGCCACCGCCGCGTTGTCCGCCGCCCGCCGCACCGCACCCGCGAGTGCCTCCCGGCTCATGTCTCCCGTGTATGCGTAACCGACCCGGCCTTGATACACATACCGGACCCCCGCACCTCGCGGTTCGCCCGATACCACTGATTCCACCTCACCGCCGTAGACCTTGATCGACGTGGTCTGGGCGTGCTGGACGTAGACCTCTATCTCCCCCCTAAGGCCCGAGCCCTGAGCGAGCGCCAGACGACCGATATCGATAAGATCGCCGCTCATCAGACCTGCGTGCCCCCGACCGTCAGCTCGCGCAGGCGAATGGTCGGCTGCCCGGTTCCAACGGGTACCAATTGCCCTTCTTTGCCGCACATTCCCGCTTTGATGTCGAGGTCGTCGGCGATCGCGTCGATCATCCGCAGCACCTCAGCCCCGTTGCCGATGAGCGTGGCGCCCCGCACCGCCGGGCCGACCCGCCCATTCTCGATGAGGTACCCCTCCGAGACTCCGAACACGAAATCGCCCGTCGCGGGGTCGACCTGACCCCCCGAGAGGCTCTTTGCATAGAAGGCCGTGGGGGTATCTGCGATGAGGTCGACGGCGCGCACCTCGCCGGGCGCGAAATAGGTGTTCGTCATGCGCGGATAGGGAAGGTGGCGAAAACTCTGTCGGCGCCCATTGCCGGTGGATGACAGCCCCAGTCGGCGTCCCCGCAACAGGTCGCAGAGGTAGCCGGTGAGGATCCCCTCCTCGATAACCGCGGTCCGCTCGGTCACCGTGCCCTCATCGTCGATGGCATTGCTGCCCCACATGCCGGGGGAGGCCCCATCGTCGTACGCGGTGACCAAGGCGTCGGCCACGCGCTGTCCGCGCCGCCCTTCCCAGATACTGGTCTTCTTCACGATGAAGTCGGCTTCCAGGCCGTGGCCGCATGCCTCGTGGAAGAGCACGCCGCCGAATCCATTCGCCAGGATGACCGGCATGCGGCCGCTTGGCGACGGACGCGCACCCAGCATGATCACGGCCTTGTCGACCGCCTGCAGCGTCGCGACGACGACGTGCTCATGATCGAGACCCGCGAAGCCTTCGGTGCGCGCCACCGTCTCCCTGCCGGTCTGGATCAGGCCTTCACGCTGGACGACCACATTGATGGACACCGCTAAGCGCGTCCGCTCGTCGCGGGCGAAAGTGCCCTCGGAATTGGCCACCCACACGCGCTGCAACCCTTCCGAATACCCCGCCCCAACCTGGCGCACTTCTGCCGAGCGCTCTCTCGCCGTGCGATCTACCAGACGGACGATCTCCGCCTTCCGCGCGGTGTCGACTTCGGCAGAAGCGGCGCGAAGAGCGACAAGAGGCGCGACCGGCACGTCGAAGAACGGCGCCGGGGCCGCGCCAGCGCCCGACAGACTCGAACTCAGGCGGTCGGCGAGAGCCATGAGGGCCACCTCGTCCAGCGAGTCCGCGTATCCGAACGAGGTGGTCGGGCCTTTCACCACGCGGATGGAAGCGCCCACGTCTACGCCGGACGATACTTCCTCGACCTTTCCGTCCTCAAGACGCATACTGAGCGAACTGCGGTCCTCGGCAAAGACCTCGGCGAAATCGCCGCCTCTGCGCAACGCGCGCGCCAGCACTGCCGCCGCCAAACCGGGCGTCAGTCCAGGCAAGGACTCACCCACGGCACATCAGAGCCGTGCGTCCGCGCCCATGATTGCATACGTCACGATGGAGCCCGAGTCGCGTTACGCTACAGGACTGCCGGCCAGTACATCGTTGGCCACGTTCAGGAAGGGAGCCGCGTCCATATCGGAGCCTTGAAGCGCCAGCATGGAGCCGTCATCGAAGTACAGCTCTACCTGAGGTTTCTTCTGGCGCATCGCGAACCAGTAGTAGGCGCCGGCGGCGGCCGATGCCACGATGGTCAAGAACCCGAACAGCTTGAAGATCTTCTTCATCAGCCGGCCACCTCTCCTTCGACGCCCGTTGCTGTGGATGTGTCGGCGGCGGCCTCTGCTTCCGGCTCCTCTTGCGCGTCTCGAATGCACGTCTTCATGTCGTAGAACACCAAGCCGATGCGGCTGTCCTTCTTACAGGTGGCGAACACCGCCATACCCGCGTCCTTGGCTTCCCGCACCAGGAACACCGTCCCTGCGCCGGACTCGATCACCAGCTGCGTGAGCGGTGACGACCCCATGGCGGCGGCCCGCTGGGCCCCCAGTTGCGACAATTCGCCGGCCTTGGCCAGCATCGTTGGATGAAGACCTTCGGGGAAGTTGGAGGCCAACACCTGGTCCCCAAGAAACAGCATCGCCCTATGGATGTCCGTTGAGATGTCGAGCATCTCCTGGAAGGCCTTCTCGATCTGGTCCTTCACGCACCTCTCCTTTCCAAGCCAAGCGTGATATGACGCCTGGACCTTGCATCCTCATCTGCACGCAACGCTGGTAGCCCGTTCAGTGTACCACCAGCGCATATAGCTCAATCCTCATGTTTGCCCCGGTCCCTTACGCGCGCTACGCTTGTGACCATGGCAGATTTTGACCAGAGCTACTTCCGCGCCCTCTACGGCGTCGCGCCCAAACAATCCTGGGCCGACCGCTCGCGAGACCGCAGGATCGAGAAGCTGGTGGAAGCGCATGCAAGAAGCTCCACGCCGCATGACCCCCTCCTCGACGTCGGTTGCGGCTACGGCTATCTTCTCGAGCGCTTTCACGGGCGCTATGCGCTCTACGGCACCGATATCTCTCAACACGCCGTCGACGCGGCCGCGGCACGCCTCTCCTACGGCTCATTCGCCACCGCCGATGTGCAGCAGGGCCTCCCGTTCGACGGCCCGTTCCGTGCGATCTTGCTCATCAACGTTCTGGAGCATCTCCCCCGGCCCGCGGAGGCCGTCGAAGTGCTTCGCGAGAGTCTGGCCCCCGGCGGACTCTGTGTCGTCCACCTTCCTACGATCAACAACCTTGCCAATCAGCTGTACTACCGATACTCCTACGCCCAGGACGCGACACACGTCTACCGCCCCAGCGGAGCCGAGACCACCCGCCTCTTCGTCGAGCACGGATTCGAACTCTGTGCCGCATCGTACGCGCCGCATCGGCCCGCGTGGCTATGGCGGTTGCTGAAACCGTTCCCGCCCTTCCTTGCCGCCTACCGCAGGTTGCCCTGACAGACCCGAGAACGACGGCGGGCGGCCCGAAGGCCGCCCGCCGCGAACCGTCTCGAGATCCGAAGAGCCCGTGACGCAGAGCCGTGGGGCTCGATCTTACATCATGCCGCCCATGCCGCCCATGCCGCCGCCCATGCCGCCGGGCATACCGCCGGTGGCTTCTTCGGGCTTGTCGGCCACGATGACCTCGGTGGTCAGGATGTTCTTGGCGATGGACGCCGCGTTCTGCAGGGCGGAGCGGGTGACCATGGCCGGGTCGATGATGCCGGCCGTGACCATGTCTTCGTACTCGTCGGTGGAGACGTTCAGGCCGACGCCGCCGCCGCGCACCTTGACTTCGTTCACGACGACGGAGCCTTCCAGGCCTGCGTTGTTAGCCAGCTGACGCAGGGGCTCTTCGAGCGCCCGCGCGATGATCGAGGCGCCGGTCCTCTCGTCGCCCTCGACCACGACCGCCTGGACGGCGGGGATCGCCAGTATCAGAGCCACCCCACCACCGGGGATGATGCCTTCTTCGAGAGCCGCACGCGTAGCCGAGAGGGCATCCTCGACGCGGTGCTTCTTCTCTTTGATCTCGGTCTCGGTGGCCGCCCCGACCTTGACTACCGCTACGCCGCCGGCGAGCTTGGCAAGACGTTCCTGCAGTTTCTCACGGTCGAAATCGGAATCGGTGTTCTCGATCTCGGCCTTGATCTGGTTGATGCGGCCCTTGATGGAGTCGACGTTGCCGCCGCCATCGATGATGGTGGTGTTGTCCTTGGTAACGACCACCTTGCGGGCGTGGCCGAGCTGAGTGGTCTGGGTATTCTCGAGCTTCAGGCCCAGTTCCTCAGTGATGACTTCGGCGCCGGTCAGGATGGCGATGTCTTCCAGCATGCGCTTACGGCGGTCGCCGAAGCCCGGAGCCTTGACGGCGATGCCGGTAAAGGTGCCGCGCAACTTGTTGACCACCAAGGTCGCCAGGGCTTCGCCTTCGACGTCTTCAGCGATGATGAACAGTGCCTTGCCGGACTGGATCGTCTTCTCCAAAACGGGAAGCAGATCCTGCACCGAGCCGATCTTCTGGTTGGCGATGAGGATGAAGGGATCCTCGAGCACCGCTTCCATGCGCTCGGGGTCTGTCACGAAGTAGGGCGACAGGTAGCCCTTGTCGAACTGCATGCCTTCGGTGAACTCGAGATCCATGCCGAAGGTGTTGGATTCCTCGACGTTGACCACGCCGTCCTTGCCCACCTTCTCGATAGCATCGGCGATGATGTCGCCGATCTCGGGATCGTCGGCCGAGATGGTGGCCACGCGGGCGATCTCCGCCTTGCCCGAGATCTCCTTGGACTGGCTCTTGATCGCATCGACGGCAGCTTCAACGGCCTTCTCGATGCCGCGCTTGAGGGCAAGGGGGTTGGCCCCGGCGGCCACGTTCTTCAGACCCTCGCGGACGATGGACTGGGCCAACAGCGTCGCGGTCGTGGTGCCGTCACCGGCGATGTCGTTGGTCTTCGTCGCAACTTCGCGCACCAGTTGGGCGCCTTGGTTCTCGAAGACGTCTTCCAACTCGATCTCACGGGCGATGGTCACACCGTCGTTGGTGATTGTGGGGCTGCCGAATTTCTTGTCGAGAATAACGTAGCGACCCTTGGGGCCGAGTGTCACTTTGACAGCGTCGGCGAGCTGGTTCACGCCGCGCTCGAGAGCCCTGCGTGCATCTTCGCCGTACTTGAGTTCTTTAGCCATAAATACCGTTGCCTCCTTAGAATCCTTGGTCGGTCAGATCGTTGCGTGTGGTCGCAGCGCCATACCACCGGGCTGCGCGGTTCAAGCGCCGCCTACTCGGTGACCTTCGCCAGGATGTCGGACGCGCGCAGGATGAGTACGTCCTCACCATCGACTTTGATCTCAGTTCCGCCGTACTTGGAGAAGATGACCACGTCACCTTCCTTGATATCGATGGGAATGAGATCGTCGCCGTCATATCGCCCCGGACCGACAGCCAGCACGGTGGCCTTCTGGGGCTTCTCCTTAGCGGTGTCGGGAAGCACGATCCCGCTCTTGGTCTTCTCTTCTTCTTCGAGGACCTTGACCACGACCCTGTCCTCCAACGGCACGAGTTTCATGCACAAACCTCCTGTGACTCTCTGCAACGACGTTTTCTGCGGTACCGGACAGCCCGGCAGCAGTATGAACCTTTGTCGGCTGGCACTCTCGACCCATGAGTGCCATTCGCAGTGGGTATAATACCGCACGAGCCGCGTTTGTCAAACGCACGGCGAGAGTGCCAACTACTGCGGCATCGCTGAACGCGGCGCAGGGTCGGGAGGGGCCGTGCCCCCTCAGTGCGATCCGGCAGGCATGTCCGACCCAAGCGGCAGGGAGGCCGCCGCTTCGAGATCGAGGTAGTCCGGATAGCCCAGCACCGGCCCGTCGAAGGCGGCGGCGGCGATCATGGCCGCGTTATCCGTGCAGTAGGCGAACGGGGGCACGACCACGCGAAGGCCGGCTGCGGCCCCTTGCTCCGCCAGGCGACGGCGGAGAAGCGAGTTGGCCGCCACCCCCCCGGCCACCCCTACCGCGAGCACTCCTTCAGCCTTTGCTGCGGCCATGGCCTTGCCGACGAGCGCCGACACGAGCGCCTCGCGATACGACGCGGCGACGTCGGCGGCTCGGGACTGACGCTCGTCCGATGTCATGTCGCGCAAGAGATAGTACAGCGCGGTCTTGACGCCGGAGAACGAGAAATCCAGGTTGCCCGCCCGGCGCAAGCCGATGGGAAAGGTGAAAGCAGCCGGGTCGCCCGTCTCAGCCAACTCGTCGAGTTCCCGCCCCCCGGGAAATCCCAATCCCAGCAGACGCGCGCCCTTGTCGAATGCCTCGCCCGCCGCATCGTCCAGGGTCTGTCCCAAGAGCCGAAAAGAGCGGCGGTCATCGACCCGCACCAGCAACGTGTGCCCTCCCGAGGCCACCAGCGTAAGGTGGGGGAACGGCACTCCGGGGTCGGCCAACCACACCGCAGCCAGGTGACCGTGCACGTGGTTGACCGGGGTGAGAGGGAGGCGTTGCGCCCAGGCAACGGCCTTGGCCGTGTGGAGACCTACGAGAAGAGCGCCGATGAGGCCGGGGCCGACAGTGACGGCCACACGCGCCACGCCATCCAGCCCGATCCCCGCGGAGGCGAGGGCCTCGCGAATGACCACACTGGCTCGTTCCACATGAGCGCGGCTCGCCACCTCAGGCACCACGCCGCCGTACTTCTCATGGATGGAATCCTGGCTGTACACCACCGACGAGAGCAGGCGCCCCCGACCCGTCATGACCGCTGCGCTGGTGTCATCGCACGACGTCTCGATCGCCAAGAGGTTCACGAGGGCTTCGTCCCAGGACGCAGCATGATGGTGGCATCTTCCCCGTTGTCCTCGTAGTAACGGCGGCGCACGCCCACCGCCTGGAACCCGCACCTGAGGTAGAGGTCGATCGCCGCTTTGTTGGATGGCCGTACTTCCAGGGTCACATCGAGGTCGGTCGCCGCCACAACGGTCAGAAGATCGTCGATCATGGAGTTGCCGATCCCCTGAAGGCGGAAGTCCTGGCTCACGGCAAGATCCATGAGATGCCACATGTCACCGTAGAAACGCGCCACGAGATACGCGACGACGCGCCCTTCGGCGTCGACCGCCACCCGAGTCCATGCCAACGGGTTCAGAACCTCCGCCCGGAACGCATGCAACGACCATGGGCACGGGAAGACCGCGATCTCGATCGACAGAACCTGGGCCAGATCGGCCACCGTCATGTCGCGCAGCACGACGTCGGCGCTCAGAGTCACGAGGCCCACGGATCTTTCATCCGGGTGATGTGGACGTCGGCATCGGGCATCCGGATATAGAGCGGATGCACCGCCTCCGGGCTCCCCCACTCCCCAGGTGCGATTGCCCCAGGAAGGGGCCGATCGGGCGTCACTCCACCCGACCCCTCGTGTTCTCTCCGACAAAGTGCACCGGCGAGCCACGGTGCGAGGTCGGCTCCGCCGTGACTCCCCGCCGGCTCCCGCAGGCGAGACTGACCGCGCAGTAAGAACGCGGCGTCCATTGGAACAGGCAACCCAGGCAACGGCAAACCGCTGATCAGGCGCGGGTCACCCACTAGCAGTGCTGCTTCTCCGGCATGCGCCGGCACACGCAACGCCAGTTCGGAAGGGTCGACGCAGAAATAGTCGCCCGTCCTCACCCAACACCCTCCATCGACTCCACCATGCACCGGATGGCGCACGTATACACCCGCGAAGAGTTGACCCCGGCGCGCGTCGACGACCGGGACGATGACGGACGCAGCGATGTCGGGGGCGTCGTCGGCCACACTGGCGACCAAGGCCGCCAGTGTGGCGACCCCCGCTACCGGGCAACCCACCGAGAGGGCCACGCCCCGCGCCGTCGCGATGCCGATCCGAACCCCGGTGAACGTACCGGGGCCGGTACCAACCAGCAGTGCCGCGATATCACCTGGTTCAGCGCACGCTTCGGCCAGGACCTCGTCGCAGTAGCCCAGCAAGAGCCGGGTATGACCTCGACCCACGGTCACGCTCCGACTCGCTACGACCGGTTCGTTCCCACCGAGGGCGAGCAGCGACACCGTACATACGTCGGTGCTCGTATCGAAGGCCAGGATCAGCGAACGCATGATCCGGCCTCAAGCCAGCGTCTCGCGACGCCTGCGCTACAGGCGACGGCCCGGCACAGACGCGTAGTCATGGTGTCGTGTTCCAGGTGGATCACCCACTGCGGACATCCGAGGCGTCCACCGCCGGCTTCCGGCCACTCGACAAGGGTCACGGCGTCCGGCGACCGGTACTCCTCCAATGCCAACGTGTCTTCGTCGGCGATCTCCTCCAAGCGATAGAGATCGAGGTGGTGTACGACAAGTGGTCCCGAATAGACGTTGGCGAGCGTGAACGATGGGCTCCGCACCGGATCCGTGACACCCAGTGCCACCGCGATCTCCCGCACCAGGGTGGTCTTCCCCGCCCCGAGGGGACCTTTCAAGAGCACGAGTTCGCCGGGATGCAGCGTGGCGGCGATCCGCCGGCCGACTGCACGAAGCCCGCTCTCGGAGACCACGCCCTCGAAGACCGTTATCGTCGTCACCAGAGCGGCAGCTGCTCGCCCCGGGCCCGATCCGCCGACGCGGCCGGGAGCGACGCCCGCGGCCCGCTCGTGGTGACGGCGTCACCCGTATCGGTCCCGACGGCGGGATCCCCGCCCACCAACGCCTCCGCCCCCCGCTCGAGCAGGCGGGACAGCTTCTGAAAATCTTCCTGCAAGATGCCACGGTTCGCAGGCGTATACAGTGCGGCAGCGGGGTGGAACACCGGGAACACCAGCACAGGCACCCCGGCCACCTCGGTCACTTTGGCTCTGCCCCGGACTGCCGTCATGCTCGACTCCGTCTGGGCTATCAGCCTCGTCGCGAAGCGTCCCAGTGTACAGATGACACGGGGACGGATCACCCGCACCTGTGCCATGAGTTGTGGGCTACACGCCACGATCTCGTCGGGGAGTGGGTCGCGATTGTCTGGAGGGCGGCACTTCACCACGTTCGCGATGTACACGTCTTCCCTGCGCAACCCGATACCTGCCAGCAGGTCGGTCAAGAGCTTCCCCGCCTGTCCTACAAACGGCTCGCCTTGCCTGTCTTCGTTGAATCCGGGCCCCTCGCCAATGAACATCAGATCGGCAGCCGGGTCTCCCACACCGAAGACTACCTGGGTGCGTCCCTCGCAGAGGGCGCATGCCCGACAGTCGCGTAACAGGTCCGACTGCGCCTGGAGCTTGGAGGCAGCCGCCGCTCGGTCTCTTGGGTCGTCGCCGCGCGCCCCCATGGGCCGGCTAGCAGGTGGCGCAGGACGAGCGACGACACCCGCCGCAACTCTTCCCACTGGACGAGACGCCCCCGCCGCCCGCGACACGCACCGCGAACGCAGAAAGAAGTCGTTCGGCCCCGGGCTCCGAGCATTCAGGGCACGACAGCGGCTTGTCGGCCGCAGACAGGCTCACGAGTTCCTCAAACTCATGGTGGCACCGAGCACAGCGATACTCATAGATGGGCACGAACCATCCTCCGATCCACTCGAGCGCTGACTTTCCCGGGTATCGATCCGAATCATGAAGCCTACCCGGGCACCTCCAACGGCATCACACAGCAGAGTAGCAGATAGACGGCTGCCCGAAAGCGTCGCACGTCGGAGTCGTCGCAGAGTTTACACGGCCCCTCGTTGGGTCGCCCCTGTACCCGAGGCTTGTCTGCCCCTTTCAGCACTGCTATTCTGCCAATCGGTGCTGAGTGCGCCGGATGCCTACCTGCGGGAGGCGTACCGGTTATCTCCTGCGCCTTGAGGCTCTCGGGCCGCACCGTCGTGGCCCAAGACACACACGACCGAGTCTGGTATCTGACGTCAGAACTGGAACGGATGGTCCCACTATCAGCGCGCACGAAGGCCTTCCAGGGCCAATCTCCCACTCGTCTTCCCCGGCTGCCGGTCTGACCTTCGCCATCGTGGGCGCCGGGCGGTTGGGGACGTCGCTGGCCCTGACGCTGCGCCGCGCCGGAGCCGATCTCGCCGGGTACACCTGCCGCACCCCCGCCGGTGCCGCTCGGGCCGCCGGTTTCCTGGGAAACACAGGGTTCACCGACATACCGGCGCTCGTGCGGGCATGTGCCTCTACCGTGAACCTCTATGTGTTGAGTGTGCCCGACACCGTGCTCGAGGGCGCCGCGCACGAACTGGCCGAGGCCTTGAGCGCGACGCGGTCCCCGTCGCGGCGGGAACCGCGGATCGCAGTCATGCACACCAGCGGAGCTACGTCGACATCGGTACTCGCGCCGTGCGCCGACCAGGGTTGCCGTACGCTCTCCTTCCACCCTTTGCAGACGTTCAGCGACCCGTCAACAGGCGTCGACCGCTTCCGGGGGGCGGCGTGCGCCGTGACTCCCGGACCGGGAGAGGATCCGGAGGAGGCCTGGCGACTCGGGGAGCGCATAGCGCGGGCCGTGGGCGGCGTGGCCTTTCGGCTGAGCGAGGAGCATCGTGTGATCTACCACGCGGCGGCAACCATGGCGAGCAACTACGTCGTCACGCTGGCCCACGTAGCGGAAGATCTCCTCTGCGCGGCCGGATTCCCACCTGAGCAAGCGCTTCCCGCCCTGCTGCCCCTCGTGCGCGGGGCGGTCGACAACCTCGACCGTCAGGGTCCGGTGGCAGCGCTCACAGGCCCCTTGAGCCGCGGAGACGCTGGAACAGTGGCGTCACATCTGTCCGCCCTTGGAAGCCCCGTCGCCTCGACGCTCTACCGGGAACTGGGGCTGGCCACCCTGGATATCGTCCGCATCCGCAACGAGATCAGCCGAGAGACCATCGCTCGACTCACCCGGCAACTCACATCCGTACCGGCTCCGATCACACCCGCACCGTCCACAAGGAGATAGCCATGACCGCATCGTCGGCGGAAGCCGTTCACCCGCGCACTCCTCCGGCCCGAGCCACGCCCGCCGGGGAATCCGTGACGGGGCCGCTCACGGTGATGACGCACCACCTGCAGTTCCCCACCCGGGGGGAAGCGGACGTGGTGAACCTCACGGACGAGATCAACGCACTGCTGCGCCAAACGGATCTCGTGGCCGGCACGGTGACCGTCTTCGCTCCCGGCGCCACGGGCGCGGTGACCACCCTTGAGTTCGAGCCCGGGGCGGTCCGCGATTTCCAGCGCCTCTTCGACCAGATCATCCCGAAGGACCAGCCGTACCGCCACAACGTCCTGCTGCGTGACGGCAACGGGCATTCGCACGTCAGGGCCGGACTTCTCGGCCCCTCGGTCACCATCCCCTTCGTGCAGCGACGGTTGGCTCTGGGCACGTGGCAGGAAGTGGTATTCGTTTGCTTCGACGACCGGCCGCGCGACCGGCGTGTAGTGGTGCAACTGATGGGAGTGGAGAGGACATGAGTCCAGACGAACGGACGGGGGAATGCTCGGAGGAAAACGGCGCCAAGCTCCAGCTGGCCCTGGACTTCGTCGACCTCCCCCGGGCACTGAAGGTGGCGGAAGAGGCCGTAGCCGGAGGCGCCGACTGGTTGGAGGCCGGCACGCCGCTCATCAAGAGTGAAGGCCTGATGGCTGTGCGCTCGCTCCGCGACCGCTGGCCCCATCACACCATCGTCGCCGACATGAAGACCATGGACGCCGGGCGGGCCGAGGTCGAGTTCGCCGCCAAGGCCGGAGCGCACATCGTGGGCGTCCTCGGCGCGGCGTCCGACTCCACGATCAAAGAGTGCGTGGAAGCCGGACGCAACTACGGCGCTGAGATCATCGTGGATATGATCGGGGTCGTCGATCCCGTGACCCGAGCCCGCCAGGTGGAGGCGATGGGCGCCCGCTACATCGGCATCCATGTGGCTATCGACGAACAGATGGCGGGCAAGACCCCCTTCGAGACCCTCCGCCGAGTGGTACAAGCCGTCTCTATCCCCGTCGCGGTAGCGGGAGGCATCAATTCGGAGACGGCCGCGGAAGCCGTAGATGCGGGTGCCGCCGTCGTGATCGTCGGTGGGGCGATCACCAAGGCTACCGATGCCACCGAGGCGACCCGACGGATCAAGCATGCCATCTCTCATCGGGTATCGGTGGCGTCAGAGTACTTCGTGCGCGCGGGCGGAAGCGACCTGCGCGACGTACTCCTGCGCGTCTCTGCCGCCAACGTCTCCGACGCCCTTCACCGGTCGGGCGATCTCCCCGGCGTAGTCGCCCGCACCCCCGGCGCCCGGATGGTGGGGCCGGCGGTGACGGTGCGCACGTATCCCGGCGATTGGGGCAAACCGGTACAGGCGATCGACGCGGCCCACCCGGGCGACGTCATAGTCATCGACGCCGGGGGCGTGCCCCCGGCCGTATGGGGCGAACTGGCCACCAATTCGGCCATCCAGCGTGGGTTGGCCGGCGTTGTGATCTCAGGTGCGGCGCGCGACACCGGCGACATCAGGGAACTCGGTTTCCCCCTCTTCTGCTCACACGTCACGCCCACTGCCGGTGAGCCCAAGGGCTTTGGCGAGATCGGCGTGCCCATCCGCATCGCGGGCGTCACCGTCTCGCCCGGTGACTGGGTCATCGGTGACGACGACGGTGTGTGCGTGATACCCAAGGAGAAAGCCGTGGAGTACACGAACCGGGCGATGGACGTCCTCGAGCGCGAGAACCGCCTGCGGCAGGAGATCATCGAGGGAAGCACACTGAGTCAGGTCGCCTATCTACTGAAGTGGGAGAAGAAGTAGCCGGTGGGGTTCTTCGCCTGGTCGGCGCCCGTATTCCACCGTGTGCTCGATCGCCGCTGGACCGCCGACGACGTCTCGGCCGTCGCCGCGCGCCTCCGACCCTTCGTGCCCCCTGGTGGAGCACTGCTGGACGTCGGCGGCGGCACGGGCGCCTTGGCTCTACGCCTCGCGGGAGCTCTGCACGCACAGGTGGCCATCCTCGATCCGACTCCGCAGATGTTGGCATACGTGCCCGTCCATCCCGCGTTGCAGGCCACCTTGGGCGCGGCGGAGAACATGCCCTACGCCGACAACGCGTTCGATGCCCTGCTGGTGTCCGATGCCTTCCATCACTTCCGTGATCAGGACCGGGCGGTGCGCGAGATCGTCCGGGTGGTACGTCCCGGGGGTGGCGTACTGATGCTGGAACTGGACCCGACGGGTTGGATGAGGGCGGTCGTCTGGGCCGAGAGGCTGCTCGGCGAACCGGCGACCTTCTTCCAGCCGGCACACCTGTGTGCCTTCTTGGCCGAACGCCGACTCCACGGGGAGTGCCGCCCGGAGCGAGGGGTAAGCTACAGCTTCCTCGGCACCGTGTGACCCCTCACGTCCGTACTATCACGTTATCTATGAGCCGAGTGGCTCCAAAGCGGACGGCGACGGCTACCACCACCTCCCCGGCGATGACGTCCACCGGCCGTAGATCGCCGGGGGAGACCAGCTCGACATAGTCCATTCGGGCCAGAGGCGCCCCGGCGAGCACGTTGACCACGGCATCCCTCACCACACCGGCATCGCTCTCGCCGGCCGCTATCAGCGCTTCGGCCTCGCGCAGCGCCCGGTACAGCACAGGCGCCTGCGAGCGTTCGGTCGGCGTCAGGTAGACGTTCCGCGAGCTCATCGCCAGGCCGTCCGGTTCTCTGACGATCGGACAGAGCACCACGTCGACGCCCAGGTCCAGATCGACGGCCATCCTCCGTATGAGAAGAGCCTGCTGCACATCCTTCTGGCCGAAGTACGCCCGATCCGGGCGGCATAACCCGAAGAGCTTGGCCACGACGGTCGCTACGCCGCGGAAATGACCCGGCCGCCGAGCGCCGCAGAGGTGGTCGGTGAGGCCTTCCACCTCCACCCAGGTGCAGTGATCCGGGTCGTACATATGGCCCGGCTGCGGATGGAAGACCACGTCCACTCCTGCGTTCCCGGCTTGTTCCAGATCGCGGTCCAAGTCGCGGGGGTAACGGTCAAGGTCTTCACCCGGTCCGAACTGCGTGGGATTGACGAAGACCGACAGCACCACCAGATCGTTCTCCCCCCGAGCCCGCGCGGCTAAGGAGAGGTGGCCTTCGTGCAGGAAACCCATGGTGGGCACCAATCCGACGGCGAGCGATCGCCCGCCGGCGGCGGTCGCCATCCGGCGCTCCGCCAAGAGCGTCCGCAGCGCCGGCTTGGTCGTCACCAGGCGTGGATCAGCCATGCGCCGCCGCTCCGTGTCGCGCCGGCCGGAACGTTCTGGGAGTCACGGATTCGATCTTCAGCAGCCTCCTACAAGTCTTGAACAGCGGGCACACCGTGAACGCCCTCGGCCAGGCGAACCGCCCGACGGATACTCCTCGCCGCCACATCCGCCGCCGCGCTGCCCAACTGGAACACACCGGCCGATCGGGATCCCGCGGAGAGCACATACACAGCGTCACCATCAACCGGCGTATGCACGGGTCGCAGCGCCCGAGCATAGCCGTCGTGGGCCATACGCGCGACCTGATAACACTGGACCTTGTCCAGACGAGCATCTGTGATCATCACCGAGAGCGTGGTGCTCTCCCCCCGAACGCCGAATCGAGGATGATCAGTCAGAGAGAGCACATACTCATGAGAATCGAGGAATCGACCCTCGCGGGACGCCGCGCCTTCACGCACCTCCACGGGCCCCAAGCCGCCGGAACGCGCCCCGGCGAGGATGGTTCCATCCTCACCCAAGACGTCGCCGAACGCGTTGACCACCGTGAGCGCCACTATCGTCGCGCCCCCCGGCAACTGACGACGAGCGGCGGCGAAGCCCCCCTTCATCCAGCCTTCGTCGCCCAGTATCTTCCCGACCGTGGCGCCGGTGCCAACGCCCACCGAGCCCTCTTCCACGGTTGTCGAAGCGGCGGCGGCCGCTTGGTAGCCGTCTTCGGGGCGCGGCCGCGTCTGAGCGTGACCCAGGCCCAGATCGTAGATGACCGCACTCGCCACCAGGGGCACGCGGCAGAAAGGGGTCTCGCGACCAAAGCCCCGCTCCTCGAGGAAACGAACGACGCCGTCCGCTGCGGCCAGACCGAAGGCGCTGCCGCCGCTCAAGACCACGCCATGGATATCGTCGACCGACGAGTAGGGCGTGAGGATGTCACTCTCGCGACTGCCGGGGCCCCCGCCCCGCACATCCACGGAAGCGGTGGCGCCCCGAGGGACGAGCACTGCGGTGCATCCGGTACCGTGAGGGCGATCGGTCACGTGCCCGACCAGCACACCGTCGATGCCGATCTCGATCGTCATGCCACCCCGCTCCCCGCCACCACGGCCCTCAGGTCTCCGGTACTAGCGCGTGTTCCTGCGCATGGCATCGAGGAACTCGAAGTTCGACTTGGTGTCCTTCATCTTCTCGATCAAGAGCTCGATGGCGGCATTTGGATCGAGGGCGTGTAACACCGACCGGAGCTTCCACACCATCTTGGCCTCGGCGCCATCCATAAGGAGTTCTTCCTTCCGGGTGCCGCTCTTCTCGATATCGATGGCCGGAAAAATGCGCTTGTTGGCGAGCTGCCGGCTCAGGTGTACCTCCCAGTTACCGGTGCCCTTGAACTCTTCAAAGATGACCTCATCCATGCGGGAGCCGGTATCCACCAGAGCAGTGGCCAGAATCGTCAGAGAACCACCCTCCTCGATGTTCCGTGCGGCCCCAAAGAACTTCTTCGGTGGATAGAGGGCCGCGGAATCAACGCCTCCTGAGAGGACGCGCCCCGACGTGGGTGCGGCAAGGTTGTAGGCGCGCGACAGCCGCGTGATGGAATCGAGCAACACCACGACGTCCCTGCCCACCTCGACGAGCCGCTTTACCCGTTCGAGCACGAGTTCCGTCACCTGCAGATGGTTCTCCGCAGGCTGGTCGAACGTCGAACTCACCACCTCACCGTTCACCGACCGCTCCATGTCGGTGACCTCCTCGGGACGCTCGTCAACAAGCAATACGAGCAGATGCACCTCAGGGTTGTTCTCAGAGATGGAGTTGGCGATCTCCTTGAGAATCGTGGTCTTTCCTGCTTTTGGAGGCGAAACGATCAGCCCTCTCTGTCCCTTGCCCAGGGGACAGATCATGTCCATCACTCGGGGAGCGATCTTGCTCGGCGTCGTCTCCAGCCGCAGACGTTGGTCCGGGAAGAGCGGCGTCAGTTGCTCGAAATTCGGACGGTGCCGTGCCTGTTCGGGATCGAGACCGTTCACCGTCTGGATCTTGAGCAAGGCATGGTATTTCTCATTGTCCTTGGGGGTTCGCACCTGGCCGGTGATCTCGTCGCCACGACGGAGCTTGAAGCGGCGGATCTGTGACAGCGACACGTAGATGTCGTTGTCCGACTGCGTATAGCCTTGGGTGCGCAGGAAACCGAAGCCGTCCGGCAAGACGTCGAGAAGCCCGGTGCGGTACTGCACGCCGCGATCCGCCACCTGCTCGGAAAGTATCTTCACGATGAGATCTTGCTTCGAATACCTGCGGAAGTTCTTGATGCCGAGCTCCGACGCCACCACATGCAGGTCGGACAAGAGTCTCGGTTCGTTCTCGGTCGGCTCCATCGGCTCCCGGGTCGACGGTTCCGCCGCAGCGGGCCGGGGCGCCGCGCGCGAAGGCGCGACTTCAGTCGCCGGCGGAGCCGCTGCTGCAGGCGGAGCCGCTTCCTCGGTTGCCCGCGAAGCCGCTTCTTCGGCCGCTGGAGCGACTTCAGGCGGGGTCACCACCGCAGGCGGAGTGGCCAGTGCGGGTGAAGGCGCCACTGTCGGCGAGGCAGCGACTTCAGTCGAAGGCGTCGCTTCGGACGATTCCTCGATCGCTCCGTTCTCCGCGGCCACGGGCGCCGAGGGGCGCCGCGGTCTGCGCGCAGCGGGGCGCGGCCGGGGTCGCGCTACAGGGGCCGGAGTGTCAGTCATAGTCGGATCTCCCGTCGTTCGTCAGAGAAGAGGTGAATAGTGTCCACGAATCGCACGATGCGACAGCTCGTGCACATCACCAAGGTATGGCTCCGGGCTCCATCCCGGAAGTAATCTACGCCACGCAAGAAGTCACCCGACGTGACTCCCGTGGCCGAGAAGATGACGTCGCCTTTGACCATATCGTCGGTCCGCAAGACCGTTTCGATGTCATCGATGCCGTGAGCACGCGCCTCTTCCACTTCCCTGCGCGACAACGGCCACAGCTTGGCTTGGATCTCACCGCCCAAACACTTCATGGCGGCTGCGGCGATGATCCCCTCAGCGGCCCGGCCTATACCGATGTACACCTGGTCGCCTGTCCCCTCCACGGCGGCAGCGATAGCCGCCGTGATATCACCGTCTGCGATCAGCTTGATGCGCGCTCCCACCCGTCGCACCTCGGCCACCAGACTTTCATGCCGCGGACGATCGAGCATGATCACCGTCAGGTCGGTGAGCGCGCGGTCATACGCGTCGGCTACCGCGCGCAGGTTGTCGGCCACCGTAGCCTCGATATCCACTCGGCCGGCCGCCCGCGGACCTACGACCAGCTTCTGCATGTACATGTCAGGCAGGGACATCACGTGATCAGGGGCGGCCACGACCAACACGCTCATGGCGCCTCCCTGGCCCCTCGCGACGATATCGGTGCCCTCCAACGAATCCACCGCAAGCGCGCAGGCAGGCCCGCCCGCCCCCACGATCTCTCCGGGCCGCAAGGCGGCGACGTTCCCTGGTTTCCCTTGTCCGATAACCACGTGCGCCGTCACCGGCAGGTCGCCGAATGCCGATCGCATTGCGGTAGCGGCCGCCCCATCGGCAGACGTGGTGTCACCGTGCCCCATGTGCCGTCCAGCCGCAAGCGCGGCGGCTTCGGTCACCGGCGTGAACTCGCTACACACACACGGGAACGCCCCGGAGCCCCACACACCCTCAATCACATTCACCTCTCCGTTCATCCTCCGGTCCGGTGGTCGTCTACGCCATCGCCGCCGGGCGATGCGACTTCTGACGCCGCCTCGACCGCCTCGATCTGCTCGTAGAGGGCGTCCACCACAAGAGCCACCGTGTCGTCGATATTCACATTGTCGATGACCAGTGTTCCCTCGGACGCAGCCCGCGTCAGTATGAACTCCTGGATGCGCCGGATCTCGTCGAAATTGGCCAGATATCGCTCCACCGGGCGCTGACCATCGGTCTTCCACTCGCGCACCAGGAAATGGCTGCGATGGAGTTCCACATCGCGCACCCCTATGACCAAGGGCAGCACGATCGCGTTCTCGTCACCGGTGAGGGGAAGGTAACCCGGAACGACGTGTACGCCCTCGACCACCATGCTGGTGCCCTCGGTCACGGCCCGCTCCACCAAGGCCGAGACGCCTACTGTCACCATCTCGACCTGCTCCACGAAACCCACCAGGTGCGGATTTAAACGGTTTCCGACTGGGATTCGTACGGCACCGCCGGCGTCATACGACGAGTAGTGGATCTCAGGCATGAGGGCCTTGGAGAAGAACGTCCGCATGACCTGGCGGATGGAGTCGCTGGACGTGATCCGTACGATGCCCAAGCGGTTGGCAAGCTGACTCGCCAGGGTGCTCTTCCCCACCCCTGTGGTGCCGCCGATGAGGATGATGACCGGCCGCTCCCGAAGACCCGGGCGATTCCACTTCTCGAAGCGCTTGAGATAGCGTTCACCCTCCATGTCACTCAGAACCCGTCCCACGGCGAGGTGGAGGTCGTCCATGGAAATGCGGAATGCGCCGCGCTCGCGCAGCAGCCGTTCAACTTCTTGCGCAACGCGATACGCCCGGTCGGGAGCAAGACCGGTCGCAGTGAGCGACTGTGCCAGAAGGCCCTTGGAAAAGGGCACAGCGTGACTCTCACTGACAATATCGATTGGAACGTCCGTCAGACGCCGTCCGTGCTCCCTAGACTCGTGCATCGCGTGAAAAGCGCTCCTTGGCCAGGTCTGCGAGCCGGTGGCACACGTCGGCTAGAGCCCCGTCGCGTGCCGGAGCCACCTCGCGGGGCTCGTTGTCGGTGAAGACAACAGGCACCGCCCGCCGCTGTGCCTCTTCGACTACCATATCGATGGCCGCAGCTTTGATCTCGGTCAAGAACACCTCTGCAGCCAGCACCTCGGGAGATCGCATATCGCGTTCCAGCGCACGCCTATCGGACAAGTTGCCGGACCACGCTACCAACGTACACCCATGGTGCTCCTCCAAATGACGTCGCAGCAGCGGCGCCTGTGCCGGTGGCGCGGTCGAGAAACACGCCACCCGCCGCCCCTGTACCGAGGAGACCGGCCGTGGCCGGAACACCACCGGGATCACAGGCATGTCCGGCCTTATCTCGTGCAGTTCATCCATCAGCGCCCTCACGGCCGCTTTCTCCGCCATCGGCGGCTCGGCCATCGTAACGACAACTACATCACTCATCAGCACCCGGTAGGTGCCAAGGTACCCGACAATGTGGTCCCGGGGCTGGTGCGCCCCTACCACGAGGAGACGCGCATCGGTAGCCACCGGCGGTATGGACGCGCCACTACCCTCGAAGACCACCAGCCGCGCCCCAAGCGTATTGGCGAGCAGCGCGCCCTCGGCCACATTCGACACGAACGGCGCCCCGGCCAACCCACCTCCGCAACGCCGGCAACCTATCGTTGTCACCCGGCTCAGCACGGCGTCTTCCACGTAATCAGAGGCGGCGTGACGTCCCATGCGGCTCCACGCCAGAAGATCCGCGCTTTCCAGCGGCACTCCACCACCGTCGATGACCTCGGGGTGTGCAGGACCACCGCGACCCATCGCCACCACCACCACCCCGCCACCGCCGGACCCTCCGGGAGCGGTGAGGCCTGCTGTCTCGCCCGCGAACGAGTCGAGAGTCCGAGCTACGTATCCGCTAATTGCCGTCTTGCCTACACGTTTCGCCGTCCCGATGACGGACACCGACGGAATCGTTGAGAGGCGTTCAAGCCGCGGGGGTGTGAAGCGAAAGTCGGACCCTTCGTACGCAACGTTCCGGGCAAGGGCGTGACTGATGAGCCGGAACCTTAGTGGGTACCCTACCACAGGCTCGTCGCTGACGTCAACGACCACGTCGGGATGATATCGATCGATCGCTGCCTGCAGCGCCGTCACCGGATCGGGACCACCCACGACCGGCAGGCCGTAGACTTCCGCGCCGGAGGCAACCGGGTCTCCTCCCACCTTCTCCGTCCCGCCGAGGAACGCGGCGGCCAAGAACTGATAGGACCCACTCAGTTCGTGCAACGCGTCGGCGACGACCGGCGGATAGTGCTCTCCATCGATGAGGGCCAGGGCGCGCGGGCGCCCGTTCGGCCGGTGAGGAGCGTGCCGGGGCGGTGCAGCTCCCCCGTCCCTCCGGCCTTTCATACGTCGCCGGTCATCCGATCGAGCCGGAAGTCGTGGCGGACATAGCTGGAGACTGATGCGTCGAACTCCACGATCACCTCTCCCCCCCGGAATGGATAATTGCGCGTGACCCGCACACGTTCTCCCTCGATGTCGACCACGTTGTAGCAGGGCTTGGTGTTGCCCCGCAACCGCAGCGTCGACACCGTGCCTGTATTGACTATGAACATGTCTTCCAGCCGCCACGCGTACGGGACATGCTTGTGTCCCGAGAGAACCAGGTCGACGCCGCAATCTACCAGGATCTCCAACACGTCTCCGGCATCATGCACGACATTGCGCTCGCGACCGGTGCCGGGGATCGGCAGGAGATGATGATGCAGCGTGAAGATCTTGAAATCATCGGGATGCTCCATCAAGGCCGCACGTATCCAAGGATACCGGTGCCGGCCGATACGGCCGTTGTCGAGGTCGGGCTCGCTCGAATCGATGCCGACGACCGTCACCCCACCGAACCGGACGATCGAATCGCGCTGCGTGAACAGGCTCTCGAAGTGCACGTAGCCCACGTTACGGCTGTCGTGGTTCCCCGGGACCACCAGGATGCGGGCGCAGTCGAGCCTGTCCAGATATTCCTTGGCCTCTCGATACTCCTGACGATAGCCCATGTTGGTGAGGTCGCCGGTCACCACCACCATGTCCGGGGCCAAGTCGTTGATCTCCACCAACGCCCTGTTGAGCAGATTAGGAACGAAATACTGCGAACCGGCGTGCAGGTCGGAAAGATGCACAATCCGACGGCACCGTGTCTTCGGATTCTCCGGCATGTCCGCCCTGCCGCCCGTGGTCGTCTCACCGCTCACCCTAGACTCACCGTGCGCGCGGAAGCGCGACCGAGGCCCCGCCCAACTCCTCCCGGAGGCCGGCGGCCATAGCGCGACCGACCCCGCGGAACGCGTCTCGAACCCCCGCGCCCAACAGCAAGGACAACAGACCACTGGAACCACCCGGAGCCAAGTCGCGCACGCCATAGTCCCCCAGGTCCAGCTGTGCCAGTCCGGCCGCCTCGTCCGTCGCGTCGGCGTATGAACCGACCTTGTCGATCAGCCCCAGTCGCAGAGCCTCTTCACCCGGGTACGTCAAGCCGTTGGCAAGTGCTTCCACCTGCGCACGTTCGAGATTCTTCCGGCCGTCGGCAACGTCGGTGATGAACTGGCGATAGATGGTCTCCATCTGGGCCGAGAGGATGTCCTTCTCCTCTTGGGTCATCTCTCGAGCGGGATTGCCGATGTCCTTGTACTCTCCCTTGGTGAGCACCGTGTAGCCGATGCCCAGTTTCTCGTAGAGGCCCGACAGATCCTGCGCCGAGAGGATCACCCCTATGCTTCCCACCTGCGACGAAGGGGCCGCCACGATGAGGTCGGCCGGACTCGAGAAGTAGTATGCCCCCGAAGCGGCCACGTCGGCCACGGACACCACAACCGGCTTGTTCATTTGCTTCACCGCCTGGTAGATCTCCCAGGACGCCGCCGGGCTGCCACCTGGACTGTTCACGCGGAGCACCACGGCATCGATGCCCGAGTCGGCGTCGGCGTCCCGAAGGGTCTCCGCGGCCGACACCGGGTCGATGCCTCCGCTCCCGAACAGCGAATCCTGCGACCCGGCCGACACCACGCCGTCCAGGCGCAGCACACCTACAGTGCCGGAGCTGCCCCAGCCTCCCCGGACTCCGCCGTCACCTCCGGCATACAAGAGGACCCCGAGGAACACCGAATACAGCACGGCCAGAGTACCGCCCACGATCAGCGCTACCTTCCAGCCCCTCGACACTGAGTCACCCACCTCCGACTTTCAACAGCCGCCTACAACACTCTGATAGTCATCGGCCTACTCTTCGCGCACGAGAGGTCGGCCACCTGCCCCATAGCGGCGAAAAAGCCCCGCTCCAGCGTAGGATGCGTGATCAACATCAGCTCGGCTTCATCGCCGTGGCCCTTCTGGATCATGCTCTCGATGGACACGTCGTGCTTACCGAATATGGAGGCGATCTGCGCCAGCACGCCGGCTCGATCCTCCACTTTGAAACGGATGAAGAAGGCCGAGTGCATCTCCTGGTCGGGACACACGTCGAGGGCCCTGTTGCATGTACAGCTCTGCAGGAACCCGGCAGAAGGCGTGCCGGCAATGTTGACGATATCACTCACCACGGCCGTGGCCGTCGGTGGTCCGCCCGCTCCGGGGCCCGTGAGCATGATCTCGTCGATGGTGTCACCCTTGAGGTACACGGCGTTGTACGAGCCATTGATCGAAGCGAGAGGATGGCCCTCGGGAACCAATGCCGGATGAACCCGGACGTTCACCCGCCCATCGACGAGCCGGGCGGCGCCGATCAACTTGACGACGAAGCCGAACTGCTTCGCGTAGCGGACGTCGTCGATGGAGACCTGCTCTATGCCCTCGAAGGCGACGTCGGCCATGGTCACGCGCGACCGGTAGGCCAGCGAGGCAAGGATCGCCATCTTCGCTGCCGCGTCTGCGCCGCCGACGTCGGCCGTCGGATCGGCCTCGGCGTAGCCCAGGTCTTGTGCCTTCTTCAGGGTGTCGTCATAGTCGCCCTCGCCTCGGTGCATCGCGCTCAGGATGTAGTTGGTCGTTCCGTTCACGATGCCGTAGACGGTATGCAGGTCTGCCGCGATCATGCCCTCCCGCATCACCTTGATGATGGGGATAGCGCCACCCACAGAGGCTTCGAACCGGATTTGCCGGCCCAGGCGGTCGGCCAGATCGAAAAGGGCCGCCCCTCGGTTCGCCAAGAGTTGTTTGTTCGCCGTAACCACGTCGCGACCGGATTGCAGGGCGCCCTCCACGAACGTGAAAGCCCACTCCGTGCCGCCGATGAGTTCCACGACGATCGAGACCGAGGGATCGTCCAGCACCCGTTGGAAGTCACTGATGAATACATCGGCCGGGGCATCGATCCCTGCTCGACTGAAATCCTTCTCGACGATATACGCCACCTGTAGGTCCACCCCGGTAGCGTCGAGGATGGCGTCGTGCTCCTTCTGGATCACGGCGTAAACGCTCGACCCGATGGTCCCGAAGCCCAGCAGGGCGATCCTCACGGCTCTCGTGTCTGCCTTCGTGCCTCTCACGGCCGCCTCCTACCCATGGAGCGGACGCTGACGTGCCACCAGGTCCGCGTAGGTCTCGCGTTCCACGATCACGCGGGCCTGCCCATCGTTCACCAGCACCACGGCCGGCCGCGGATTCCCGTTGTAGTTCGATGCCATGGAGAAGCAGTAGGCCCCGGTCGTGGGCGTCACCAGGATATCGCCCACCTGCGGCCGAGCGATGGTCGCGTCCTTGACCAGTATGTCACCGCTCTCGCAGTGCTTGCCCGCCACGGTGACCACCGTATCCGCGGGAGCGTCCGCCCGATTCGCGATCATGGCCTCGTAGACCGCGTCGTAGAGCATCGGCCGCATATTGTCGCTCATGCCGCCGTCTACGCTGACGTACGTGCGGATACCCGGCACCTCTTTGATGGTGCCCAGTCGGTACGCGGTCAGCCCCGCTTTCGCCACGATGGACCGGCCGGGCTCGACCAAGACACGCGGAACCGGAAGGCCCACCCGCGCCATCTCCTCGCGTACGCCTTCGACCTTCCCGGCGACGTATTCGTCGATCGTCATCGGCGAATCCTCGTCTGTGTAGCGGATGCCGAGGCCCCCGCCGATGTTGAGGTAGCGACACTCGAACCCATGGCGATCGTGCGTTTCTTTGATCAGGTCCACGAGAACGACGATCGCGCGGCGAAAACCCTCGAGTTCGAAGATCTGACTCCCGATGTGGGCGTGCAGACCGACCAATTCCAGGTGTGGCGTCTCCAGTGTCCGGCGAATCGCGTCGACCGCGTGCCCCTCAGCCAGGCCGAAGCCGAATTTTGAATCCAGCTGCCCGGTCTGAATGTAATGGTGGGTGTGGGCCTCGACGCCCGGGGTGATGCGAAGCAGCACCCGCTGTCGCATGCCTCGCTCGGCCGCCAGGGCTTCCAGGAGCTCGATCTCGTCATGGCTATCGACCACGATGAAGCCGATGCCGTTATCCAGTGCGTATCCGAGCTCATCGGGAGTCTTGTTGTTGCCGTGATAGAACATACGCTCCGTGGGGAATCCGGCCGTCAGCGCAGTGTGATACTCACCTCCAGAGGAGACGTCGATGGAGAGGCCCTCCTCTTCAACGAGACGACAGATGGCCACGGTACAGAAGGCCTTGCTCGCGTAGATGACCTCGAAATCGTCGGTCCGGGCTCGGAAGGCCTCCACGAAGCGCCGGCATTGATCGCGCAACGTCTTCTCCTCGTACACCATGAGGGGGGTACCGTACTCGGCCACCAGATCGACGACATCGCAGCCATCGACATCCAGGTGGCCACGGGCGTTGTGCGAAGCGTGAGCGGGATAGATGAGGGTGTGGGTCATTGGGTTCACTCCCGAGCCTGTTTGCGCACACGGTACCATACGGGCGCTGGTCGCGGAGGCAGGGGTCGGGCGGCGCTGGTAGAATCACACACGAGCATGAGCGAGGACACACCCACCTTCTCCTACTACCGTGGCGACAAGCCGCCCAGGTTTGCGACCCAGACCGAACTCGATGCCGCCAAGATACTCGACTACTATCGGGTGCCGTGGGAGTACGAGCCGCGCACGTTCATCCTCGAGCGCGACGCCGTCGGCAACATCGTGGAAGCCTTCACTCCGGACTTCTACCTCCCGGACCTCGGACTCTACATCGAGGTCACCCAGATGAAGCAATCACTGGTCACGGCCAAGAACCGCAAGGTGCGAAGGCTCCGCGAGCAGTTCCCTGAAATCCGCATCAAACTGCTCTACAAGAACGACTTCATCCAGCTGGCCAAGAAATACGACTTGGCGCCCCCACGATGACCGACACACCGCCGGACCCGATAGGGCCGGTGCACCTGACGGCGGCCACGATCAGCCGCCGTGTGACCGAGGTGGGCGCCGACATCACCCGCGACTATCGCGATGCCGACCTCTTGCTGGTCTCGGTGTTGAAAGGGGCGATCGTCTTCGTCGCCGACCTCGCTCGTGCCATCGACCTCCCTCTGGAGCTCGATTTCATGGCCATCACCTCCTATCAGCAGGACAGTGGGAACTCAGATCATCCCGCGATACGGTTCCTGAAAGACCTGGAACAGCCCCTGCAGGGTCGCGATGTGCTCGTGGTCGAAGACATCATCGACACAGGGCTTACCCTTCACTACATCCTCCGTACCCTTGCCCTCCGGGAACCCCGTTCGCTCGAGGTATGCACACTCCTGGATAGGCCGTACCGGCGACTGGTCGACATCGATGTACGCTACGTGGGGTTCACCGTGCCCGACGACTTCTTCGTGGGCTACGGATTCGACTACCATCAGCTGTACCGCAACCGACCCGACCTGGCCTACCTCCGCATCTAGGGCGCAGGACCGCACCCGTGCCCACCGACGACCACACCCAGCGCGACCGCCCACGGATACACCGAGAAGACATACGGTTCCGCAGCCTGGGCATCGGCGCCCGGACACCGGGCGCTGTGCGACGCACCGACGCGCAGAATGGCGGCCCGCCCACACTTGCTTCCACCATCTACACTCCGGCCGACGCCGTCCCCGCCCGCGGGGGACCATCGTTGCCCGGTCTCATCGTGGGCCACGGAGCCGGAAGCAATAGACACAGACACGCCGACTTCGCCGCCGCGGCGTGCGCCGCCGGGATGGTCGTGATGAGCATCGACTTCCGCGGCCACGGAGAGAGCACGGGGAGCCTAGACGGCCCCCTGGAACTGGATGTGCTGGCCGCCGTCGCGATCCTTCGGAGTCATCCGCTCGTAGATGGGAATCGCATCTGCTACCGCGGATCGAGTATGGGTGGCTTCTACGGTCTGAGAGCGGCGCCCGACGTCGGGTTCGCGGCCCTCGCCCTCCTCTGTCCCGCCGACGAGCGGGTCTTACTGCCCGGGCTTACCACCCGGCCGAGCGAGGACGAACTCTCCGCCAGGGGCCTCGCAGTGCGCATCGACGCCGACAGCCTGCGCGCCTATTTGGAGTCGTGCGATTCACCAGCCGACGCCGCCGACATCGTCGCCCCAGTGCTGCTTGTGCATGCCCGGGGCGACGTTGTAGTGCCGTTGGAGTATTCGCTCGGGTTGGCTGCGGCCATGGCGGGACCCACCGACATCGTCATCCTCGCGGGAGGCGATCACGGTTCAGCTCAGAGGTCTCCCGTGATCCATGATCGTGTCATACGCTGGCTCAGCGAACGCACTGCACGTACTTGAGGAAGATCTCGAACGCCTGTTCCATGGCGTCCTCGTTGACATCAGTGCGACTATCCTGAGTGAGGCATTCCTTCATGCGATGGCTGATAAGGAAGATGCCGACTCGGTCCAAGGCGGATTTCACAGCGGCTAATTGGTTCAGGACCGATTCGCAGTCCTTGCCCTCGTCGATCATGCGCTGGAGGCCGCGGACCTGGCCTTCGATCCGGCGTAGACGGTTGAGTACGCGCTCCACGTCGTCGTTGACTGCGCGCTCGGCCGTTTCGGCATCCATGCAAGGCCCTCCTTCTCAAACGGGAGAGCTTCCAGCACCTCCCTCGACCACCTCAGTATACCCCCATGGGTACATTGTCCGCAACTCATCCGCAGCGGGAGAGACCGATGAACAACACGAAGGAGATGGAGCGGAGTACGGGATTCGAACCCGCGACATCCAGCTTGGGAAGCTAGCACTCTACCAACTGAGTTAACTCCGCCCGGAGCCAGGTCAAGCCGGCGGGATTGTAGCACAAGAGGGCGTGCGTGCGCAGTCTAGGCAGCCTTCGAAGCAGGTGTTCAGGACCCGTCCGGCCCGGACCGACGAGTCCGCCCTTGGCGGACTTAAGAGGCCGCTGTAGAAGCGTGCATTTTGCGTAGATTTCGTGGCGAGTAGCCTGCGCATAACCGTTGACAAGGAGCGCAGAGCGAGTACTATGTAAGGGCAGCCCCGAGAGTTCAGACGCAGCGTCTGGAGCCTCACACAAGGGCCGGTGCAGAGGAAACGCGGAGGCAAATGGCCGCGGAGTACAGAGAAGCAGCGGCGAAGTGATAGGCGAAGAGAGACGAAGAGCGAGTTCACTCGGGGCTCGCTTTTGCCTGTGGTCGGTCTTACTTGTGGTCATCCCGTCACCGTCGGGATCGCCGCCACACACCATACACGGCCGTCATGTGGAGGCCTTGGAGGCTTGCGATCCATCCGCACACACGTGGGTACCTGCTGGTGATGGCCACAGCCACGTTGTGGGGTCTCTCGGGTAGTCTCTCCAAGTACGTCATGCAGGGCGGCATATCCCCACTCGCACTGGCCCAAGGCCGCAGCGTAGTGACGGCCGTTCTCCTCGTGCTCTATCTGGTCATCATCCGTCCTCACGGCCTGCGGGTACCCCGCCGGTCCTGGCTGTGGTTGCTCCTGTTTGGCGTGTTCCTCTCCACAGTCCAGGTCACCTATTTCTCCGCGATCGAGCGTTTGACGGTCGCTGCAGCGATCCTGCTCGAGTATCTCTCCCCCGCCATGGTCGTCACGTTCGGCTGGCTGTTTCTTGCCCGCCGGGTCACGCGCACGACGGTCGCCGCCCTGGTCGCCGCATTGATGGGATGTGCTTTGGTGGTGCGCGCCTATGACCCGGCCGTTCTTTCGCTCTCCGCCGTGGGCATCGCGTTCGGGGTGGGAGCGGCGGTCTCGTTCTCCGGGTACATCCTGGTGGGAGAGCACCTCAAGAACCATACCGACGTATCGACTCAGATGCTGTATGGTTTCGCCATCGCGGCGGCGATCCTGGCTCTGATTCAACCGCCGTGGACCCTACCGGCCGCCGTCTTCGAACCGCGGAATCTTGCGCTCATCGCCGCCGTGGGTATATTCGGCACGATTCTACCCTTCGGTTTCTTCCTCGCCTCGTTCCGATACATCGACGCCGGACGGGCCACGATCGTCTCCACGGTGGAGCCGGTGGTGGCCGGTGTGGTGGCCTGGATCTGGTTGGGCGAAGGATTCTCTGCGCCCCAGATGCTGGGTGCCGCGTTGGTCATCGGCGCGGTCATCGCGTTGCAGCGCGACAGGCCTTACGACGAAGCGTCGGCCGCGCCGGATACACTCGTCTTCGTCGAGCAGGCCCATCAACGCTGACACGAGGGGCAGAACGCCGTACCCCGACCGGCGACGATGGCGCGCACCATCGTCCCTCCGCAGCGCAGGCACTCCTGCCCCTGCCTCCCGTACGCCCGCAGGACCTCTTGGAACCCACCGCCGGCTCCGTTCGCGTCGACATAGTCGCTGATGGAACAACCCCGGAGGCGCACTCCCTCGGCGAGGGTACGCCGGATCTGGGCCGCCAAGATCGCGGTCTCATCGGCGTCGAGCGACCCAGCAGGCCGCAACGGCGATAGGCCCGCCGCAAACAAGATCTCGTCGGCATAGATGTTCCCGATGCCCGCCAGACGGTGCTGATCGAGCAGCACGGCTTTGATCGGAGCCCGCCGCCCTCGCATCATGTCGGCCAGATCGACGTCGTCCCAGTCGTCGCCGGGCCAGGCATCGGGGCCCATCCGGCCCACGCGGACGGCGGGTCCGCCCGACGTCAGGTGGACCCGCCCGAACTTACGCGCATCGCGGAAGACCAGTAGGGCCTCCGGGACGCCGGCGGCCGCTTCCAGACGGAACACGAATCGATCGTGCGGCGAGCTACAGGGCACGCTCAGCCCCTCGAGCAGTACTTGACCGGTCATGCCGAGATGGATGGTGAGGAAGAGATCGTCCGTCAACGCGAGCACAAGGAACTTGCCCCGTCGCCGCACGTCGAGGACCCGGCGGCCCGGAAGGGCCGCCGCGAACCCAGTCGCCGTGACATCCAGCAGCATGAACTCGTTCAGGCGGTCGACGGCACGGATGCGGCGGCCCGGCAGGGCCGCCGCCAACTGACGGCGGATCGTCTCGACTTCCGGTAGCTCAGGCACCCCGTCTACATGCTGTCCGGAGCCGCCACACCGAGCAAATCGAGGCTGCGGGCCACCACCCGTCCGGTCACCAGGCAGAGGGCCAGCCGCGCCCCCGCGACCTCCGGAGTGGAGCCGATGACCCGACAGTTCTTGTAGAAAGGATGGAAGACCCCGGCGACCTCCTGCGCATACGCGGCCACGCGGTGAGGAGCGCGACGATCGGCGGCTTCCCGCACCAGATCGCCGAACTCGTCCAGCTTCTTGATCAGATCCCGCTCATACGTGGTCTCGAAGAGACCGCCCGCGGAGTTTGGCACGTCGAGGGATGGCTCGAGTCCCGCAGGGACGTTGCGCAGTATGCTCGCGATCCGAGCGTGCGCATATTGCACGTAGTATACGGGGTTCTCTTGCGATTGCTGCCGGGCCAGGCCCAGATCGAGATCGAGCGTCTGGTCGTGGGACCGCATCACCAGAAAGAAGCGGGCGGCATCGACCCCCACGGCGTCGATCAACTCCGCCAGGGTCACCATCTCGCCGCGCCTGGTCGACATCTGGCGAAGCTCTCCCTCTTCCAGCAGGTTCACCATCTGGCCGATGATCAGTTCGAGCATGTCCGGGTCGTGCGAAAGGATCTCCACCGCCGCCTTCATGCGCTGCACGTACCCGTGGTGATCGGCACCCCAGATGTCGATAAGATGGTCGTAGCCGCGGGCCAACTTGTTCTGGTGGTATGCGATGTCCGCGGCGAAGTACGTCGGCCGTTCATTGCTGCGGATCAGCACTCGATCCTTGTCGTCTCCATGGGGAGAGGTGCGCAGCCACACCGCATCGTCCGCCCGATAGGCGTCCCCGCTCTGGAGCACCCGGTCGATGGTGCCTTGTACGTGTCCTTCGGTGTGCAAGGGCGTCTCGCTGAACCATCGGTCGAACGTCACACGGAACCGTTCCAGTTCCGCACGCATCTGCTCCAAGACCAGTCGGCAACCACGCTCTCTGAAGAACTCGACGGCCTGGATCGAGGCATCCTGCAGGCCTTCGCGGCGCAACTGCTCCACCCAGCGATCGCCGATGTCCTCGCGGATCTGGGCGGCGATGTCGATCACATAGTCGCCCTGGTATCCCTCGTCCGGGACTGCGAGGTCGAGGTCGAACGACTGCGCGTAGCGCGCGGCCACCGACCGCCCGAACAACTCCATCTGGCGGCCGTAGTCGTTGATGTAGAACTCTGTCGTCACCTCATACCCGCTGAAGCGCAGAAGCCGATCGAGGGAGTTGCCGTAGGCCGCGTACCGGCCGTGGCCCACATGGAGCGGACCGTTGGGATTGACGCTCACGTACTCGAGCAGGATGTGCAGGGGACGTTCGCGCACACCGCGACCTACGTCGTCACCGGCCGAGAGCAGAGCCCGGGCCGAGAGGAGATATGCCTCGGGGCATAAGCGGATATTGACGAAGCCCGGACCGGCGATCTCCAGACTCTCAATCAACTCAGACACCGATGGATCGGCGCGCAGACGGCCGACGAGTTCCTCCGCCAGAGCGCGAGGCGCTCGGTGCGCCACCTTCGCCAGTTGCATGCAGTACGGCGTGGCGTAGTCGCCGTGCTCCGAATCCGCCGGCCTCTCGATCACCAACGCGGGAGCATCCTCCCACGCCTCCTCAGCCACCCAGGCGGCGACCACCCGCTCTATCCGCTCCGACAGCACGCCATCACTCCCCTTTTATCGGCCGCGGCACAACGCCGAAGAGCGACCGTATGACCGTTTCTCACTCTCTCCGCTCTACACGCCGCGCGACGACGAAGGGACGCTGCAGGCGAAGAGCGCCTCGAGCTTCCCAATATCGGCCGGCGTCCCGATCGCAATGATCACGTCGGTCTCGTCCAGCACCAAATCCGGACCGGGATTGGTCTCGAACTGATTCGTGGCCCCCCGGCGAACGGCAAGAACCGAGGCACCGGTCGCGCGGCGGATATCGAGCTCCCTGATCGAGCGTCCTATCACTTCGCAGGTGCCGTTCAGCGCGAACTCCTCCAGTCGGAATTCTATCTCCCCCCCGCGAGAGACCACCTCCAGGTAGTCGCTCACCAAAGGTCTCAGCAAGAGGGTGGCCATCTTCTTGCCGCCGATGCTGTAGGGCGAGATCACTTGATCGGCGCCCGCCCGCCGCAGTTTGCCCGCCGACTCCTCGCTCGCGGCCCGGGCGATGATGGTCAGCCGGGGATTGAGCACGCGTGCCGATAGGACCACGTAGATCGTTTCGGCATCGGAGTCAACGGCTGCCACCAGTCCTGTAGCATGCTCGATGCCCGCCTCGTCCAGCGTCTCGTCCTGGGCGGCATCGCCTTCAACACCGAGATAGCCGGACTCGAAGGCCCGACCGAGCCGCGTAGGATCGCTGTCGACCACGACGAACGGCGCACCGTGAGCGGCGAACTCCCGAGCCACCGCTTCACCGACACGTCCGAACCCGCAGACGATGTAGTGACCTCGTAGTTGGGCGACCTTCTTGTGCACCGCTCTCCTCCTGAACATGCCGGTGAGCGTACCGCTCACCATGAACTCTATCAGCCAACGCAACCCCAAGGCGATCAGGACCACGCCCACGACCACCAGAGCGATGGTGAAGACTTCGCCCCGCTGGGACAGCGGGTGCACCTCGGTGAACCCGACCGTGGTGAGAGCGAGGACTGTCATGTACAGGCTATCGAGAAACGACCATCCCTCGACGACCATGTACCCGACGGTTCCCGCGAGCGCCACCGCCGCGGCACCGAGCGCCAGCAGGGCCGCCGCGCGCATACTCACTGCTCTGTTGTCGGCCTGTCCGCTCATGCATCCTCGACGCCGTCGTGCGCCGGCCGGTGCGTTCTGATGGCCAAGGCTTCGATTCTCGGCATCTTCCTAGTGATGGTACGGCTCCCCCCGCTCGATACGGACGGCTCGATAGAGCTGCTCCAACACCACACACCGCGCCAGTTGATGCGGGAAGGTAAGGCGGGAGAGCGACCAGACCAGGTCGGCCGAGCCCAGCACCCGCTTGTCCAAACCCAGCGCCCCGCCCAGTATAAACTGGAAGTCGCTGCGCCCATAGAGCTTCTCCTCGGCCAAACGGGCACTTAGCGCCTCGGACGTGAACTCCCTCCCACCTCGATCGAGCACGATGGTGTAGGCGCCGGGACGCATGTGCCGCATGAGCAGGACGCCCTCAGCACTCAAGACTTTCTCGCTGCCGTGGGAAAGGGGCACCTCGGAGACTTCGCGCACCTCGACGGTCGCATACGGTCGAAGGAGCCGAAGGTAGTGGTCGACAACGGCGACGTACTCCCGACTGAGACGGCCGACACAGATGACCGTCAGGCGCACGTACGGACTCTACAGGAACGGCAGATCGCCGGCTCCATTGTCGTCGTCGTCCTGCCGGGGCCGACGCTTCAGCGTGGTGAACGCGTGGTCCTTCACGATGGTAGGCATATTGCGCCACAGGCAGATGTCGCTCTTGAGGTAGCGAGCCTTGATCTCCTCGGTGCAGCGGATGGTGCACGTGAGGCAGACCTCCTCCTCCACGTGTATCTTCTCGCGCCGCGGACGCTCGCCCTCGTCAAGTCGCCGAGAGGCATCCAGGAGCAGCTCCTGCACGTCTATCGACGGGGTGATAGGGAAGCGGATCTCCTGGTCGGGTATCACGAACTTGAACGTCCCCGAGGTCCAGTTCGACAGTTGGAGTGCCTGGTCGTACGTTTGCCGGTTGACGATCTCCTGGAGGGTCTTCCTGTCGGTGTAGCCGCGCTTAAGCAGCAGCACACCCAACGGCTGACGACTCTCATCCCCATCGCGGCTCAAGAGACATTCGTTGAGCTGCTCGTGTGACAGTACGCCCGCGGCCACGAGCCTGCTGCCCAACAGGTCATCAGACAGCGGAAGGGAGATGGCATCGACCTTCCCGTCGTTCATGTAGACGTAGCCGTACTCCTCGAAATCCTGAATCTCCAGCACGCCGCTCTTCCTGTATGCGGCCAGGAACTGCAGCATGCTGAAGATGGAGAACTCTTGTATCTTGCCCCAGAGGATCATTGCGCCACCCCGATGGGTAGTTCGGCAACTCGGTTACGACATTCGGGCGCCTTATGCACGCCGGCGACCGGACGAGCCGTCGGGAACCCGCCTCACGGTTGAACGACCGGCTACACCCGAAGAATCGGCTTCAACGCCGGGTTTCAGAGCGCTCCGGCACCGGCGGCCCCGGTTTCTTGAACGAGGTTCGCTCGGAGGAATGTCCGTTACCGGCCTGTGTACCCTGACCGGAGCCCGCTTCCTCGACCTTCCCCAGGTGAGGCTCTCCCCCCTGTGGAACCGGAGCGAATCCGCTGAACGTCGAGCTGGGAGCGTCGACGATAGGCTGTGAGTCGGCCGCGAGCACGCCGGCCGAACCAGACAATGGTTCCTCGACTACCTCCTCGGGAGCACCGACGGCTTCGACGGCGGACGCCTGCTGATCGACGGCTGCCATACCGATCCCCGCGCCGACGGTGTCGCCAGAAGAAGGTCCGCCGACGGTCCGCTCATCCGCGACCGCCGATACCTCCGCCCAACGTTCCTCCTCCTCCGCCTGCTCGATGGCGCCTCGACGGCGCGACGGCGGATGGAACAGCTGCCAGCCGATGGCGAGGAAGACGTAGGCGAAAACGCCGAACACGGCCGCCAGAATGAGCAGACTCGTGCTAAACGTGGAGAAGAAGGGGAGCAGCACCAGAAGGGCGATCACGCCGAACAGCGCGCCCAGGAAGAGCGCTGCCGCGCCCAAAACACGAAAAATCATTCACGCACCTCGAGAATCGGTGGGTACGTCGCCGCATGATGCATGCTCCGCACCCGCGGTAGCAGAACTTCAGTCTAATGAAGATCGAGTGGCTTTACAAGTGACAAGCCGCGCAAGCCGGGTGGCTAGGATAGTCCTTTGCGGCCCCGCAAAGCAGTGACCTCCGCGAGAACGTCCCCGTCGGACGAAGTCCGGTCGATGATCTCTCGAAATTCCTCGGTCGACATGCCCAGTTTCGCCAGCAGCACACGGTCTCGAGAGCAGGGATGCGAGAAGGCGCCCGGATTGCCATGGTACGTAGCTCGAGCCTTGTCGATCATGCGTGGAAGCCACGCCCAGCCGCCGAGTTCCATCGAGCCGGCTCTGGGTGGGTGTACGGTGAGGTCGTATCGAGTATCCATGCGCCAAGAATAGACCTTTTCACGACGCGTGTTCACCCCTTTCGAGAATCCGCGATCCTGTCGACGTGCGCTCCAGCGCCGACACCTGCTTCTTATATTGCGTGTCCCGTCGCGGAAGAACTACCGAGATGAGAGGTCTCTCACCCACACGTGAGAGAATCGTCATCGGAGCTCAACCCGCTCTCTCGAGTGCGAAAAGGAGCGCACGCTCCACCTCGAGCAGATGATCGGGTTCGACCAGTTTGTTCCCGTACGCGTCGGCAACGTAGAATACGTCGACCACGCGGCCGCGTTGCGTAGCCACCTTGGCCAACTTGACCTCCAACCGCAGATCGTCGAGGGTGTGGGCCAGCGTGTACAGGAGTCCGACGCGGTCGGCAGCGTGCACCTCGATGACCGTCAGCGTGTCCGAGGCTTCGTCGGCGAGCACGACCCGAGATGGCTCGAGTCGCTCCAGCGTCCCGGTGCGGTCGTATCTCGCGGCCTTCTCGGCCAAACGGTAGTCCAGCGAGAGTCTACCTTCGAACGCCCGGGCGATGTCCAGGCGTACCGATTCCCAACGGTCGGGCGGTATCTCGTCTCCGAACTGATCGGCCACGTGGAACGCGCGGCCCACCAGGTCGTCTCCCAGCGGTTGGACCTGCGCGCTCAGGATGTTGATACCATGGTATGCGAGCACTCCGGACAGCCGGGCCAGCAGGCCCGGATACGCCGGCGAGACTACCGACAATTCGTCGACTCCCGCCAGGGGACCGGGATGCACCTGCAGAGTGAGTTCACCGCCAAGCAGACCCATCGGCACTACCATGGCGAGCAGCGGCACGACGTTCGTGGAAGCGCCCTCCTGAGAAACTAGATCAGAGCGCTCGACTCCCGATTCCCCCAGAAGGTTCAGCACTTTGAAGAACAACTGTCTCACCAGTGTCGCCGTCCACGGTGTCCACACTGCCGACCCCGTGGCCATGGAATCGGCCACCGTCAGAACATAGAGCATGACCAGACGCTCGCGCGAGCCGATCGTCTCGGCAAGACGGGCGATCAGCGCCGGATCGTCGAGGTCTCGGCGCGCCGCAGTCTCAGGGAGAAGGAGGTGCTCCCGTATCAGAAACGCGACCGTCTCCCGTGCCTCCGGTGGCTCCCCAAGCGCCGCCAGGGCACGCGCGGCCAGCGCCGCCCCCGCGCGGGAGTGACCATCTGCAGCGCGTCCTTTGCCGACATCATGCAAGAGACACGCCAGCAGAAAGGCGTCCCAGTCGGGAGTGGCCGCCAACTCGCGGGCGAGAGACATCGCCAGCGGCTCGCCGAGTAATGCGGGTGGTTCGTGGTCCGCGTGGACGTGCGCCTGCCCCGCGACTGCCCTGTGGCGCCCCACGGCCAGATCGACGGCCGACGCGACGCACTGAAACGAATGGCCATCTACCGTGTAGGTATGCAGACCGTCGCGCTGCCCAAGAGAGCGGATGCCCTCCCAGCCGGGGATCCACGTCGACAGTACGCCTCGGCGGGAGAGTCGCTCGAGTCGAGATGCGCCCGCCTCACCAGCCCGGAGGAGCGACGCCAACATCTCCCGCCGCTCCTCGACGGCCTCCGGCAAGGACACCGGCAGAGAGACCGACCAGGGTCCCCGTGCGCTGGAACCCACCTCTGACAAGGCCGCCGACCAGATGTCCTCAGCCACAAGAGCGATGGCCTGAGCCGCCTGGGAGATCTCCCTCATGACGTTCTGAGCCCCACCCGGCAACTCGATGCTCCCCGAACCATCGTCAGGGCGGAACGTGGCGGCCACCTCATCCTGCACGTCCAGATAGAGCCGGTCGACCTTTCTGCCAAGAGCATAGTGTAGGGACGCCCTCGCACGAAGGAGGCAGTCCGTCGACGTCTCGAGTTCCGCGAGCAGCGACGCCGGGAGCCAGCCGGTGGTCATGAGGCCGTCGAAACCGGTCACACCGCGCAGGACGAAGGCCAACCAGAAGGCCTCGTGAACGTCGCGCAACCCGCCCCGTCCATCCTTCAAATCTGGTTCCACCAACATGCCTGTCGGGCCGTGCGCAGCGTGGCGCAGTTCCCGCGCGTCCAGAAGGCGCAGGGCGAACTCAGCACCCCCGCCGAGAGACACCCGCGATCGCAGTCTATCCTGCAACTCGCGGAAGAGATCCTGGTCTCCCACCAGCAGACGCGCCTGGCAGAACGACGTCTCCAACTCGAGATTATCGGCTGCCACGGCAAGGCACTCGTCTACGGTTCGGGCGCCGTGCCCCAGATCGAGGCCGGCGTCCCACAGCGGGTAGAAGAGGCACTCGGCCGTCTCCTGTACCCGGGAGGCATCCTCGGGACGATAGAGCAGCATCAGATCGATGTCGGAAAAAGGCGAGAGTTCCCGGCGGCCATAGCCACCCAACGCCACGACGGCAAGCCCCGACTCCCGGTAGCGACCGCCGTCCACGACCTGATGCTCCGCCTGGCGAAAGAGCGAGATGAGCGAGAGATCGACCAGATCGGCCCGCCGTCGGGCCAGTTCGCGCCCACCCTCTCCCGCCAGATGAAGCTGTCTCAGTTCATCGCGGGCCTGCCGCAGGAAGACGGCAGGCCCCTCTCCGGGAAGGATCATGGCGCGACCGGATGCGGGCTCTTTCTGCGGCGGCTAGATGGCGTCGACCCCACGCTCCCCCGTACGAATGCGGACGACGTCTTCCAACGGGATGATGAAGATCTTGCCGTCACCGATCTTGCCGGTCTGAGCGGCCTGAGTGATGGCGTCCACTACCGCGGGCGCCAAGTCGGCGTCGACCACGACCTCGACCTTCACTTTCGGCACGAAGTCTACTTGATATTCCACCCCGCGGAACACCTCGGTGTGGCCCCGCTGGCGTCCGAAGCCCTTCACTTCAGTCACCGTAAGTCCCTTGACCCCAACGGCCTGCAGGGCATCCTTGACCTCGTCGAGTTTGAATGGCTTGATGATGGCTTCGATCTTCTTCATGGACTCTCCTAGGCAGTGGTCGGCCGCGCCGGTTCGGGGCGAAGCGTACGATACGGCACATCAAACCGACCGGCAATGGACGGCGGGACAAAGGCGGCGGCGAGGGCTCTAGACCATCGGCGCCCAAACTCCCCGACCGTCGACCCCACGTGGTACAGTGCCGGCGCAGGTTATTTCGAAACAAAGAGCGAACTATCTCCGTATGAATACGCTGAGCACTCGTTCTCTCACGTTCCGCACGTTCGTTACCCTCTCCGCCGTACTGGTCGTCCTGGCCGTTGCCGGTGCACGTCCTTCCGCGGCCGCGCGCACGGTGCCCCCCGAGGCCGTCTCGATCCCTCCGGCCGTCACCGTGACACACGGTCCCACCGATCGGCCCCGCATCGCCCTCACATTCGATGATAACTATCAGCTCCCGCAGGCGTACGAAACACTGCGGATCCTGACAAGCGAGCACGTTCCTGCCACCATGTTCGTGATCGGCCACTACGAGGATCTGGGACCCGACCTTACCAAGCAACTGGCAAAGGGCGACTTCGAGATCGGCGACCATACCCGCAGCCACGCCAACTGCCCCACGCTCTCCTGGCGCGCGCTGATGATCGAGATCGGCGCCGGCACCCGGACCTTCCAGAAGGCCACCGGAAAGACCACATCCCGCCTGTTCCGCCCCCCGGGCGGCTTCACCGATGAATTCGTCGCCCGGGCGGCCGCCGCCCAGGGGTTCCGTACTGTGGTCCTCTGGGACATCGACACCAAGGACTGGAAAGGCACGTCGGCGGCCGCCATCCGCAACCAGGTGTTGAGCCAGGCACACAATGGAGCCATCGTCCTGCTGCATCTGGCCGGCCCCCACACCGCGGAAGCACTTCCCGGGATCATCTCAGGCCTCAGGAACAAGGGGTACGAACTGGTGACGGTCACCGATCTCCTGAAAGGCGATCGTCGCTTCATCGATGTCGATCCGGCGACCGCCGACGGAAAAACGATACTGCGGATGATCGACGCCGGGTACCTCGAGCCCGTCGATGGTGACTACTTCGGTTCATCCGACCCCGTCACACGCGCGCAACTCGCGCGGGCAATGGTTTCGGTCGGCCTCCCGGCGTCGACCGGCGACGCAGGAGAGATCGACTATCGGGCCGTCGCAGCTTCCACAGGCCTCCTGGGTCTTGCTTCCCCGGGAACCTACGACGAGACTCCTATCAACCGCCTTCAGCTCGCCCAGGTGCTCGCCCGGGTAGCGCGAACCAAGGGCTACGGAACACCGGGAGGCCACCCAAGCGCCGGTGGAAGCGTGGCAGCAGATGCCGAGGCGACCGTGGCCCGTCTAACCGACGTTCCCGCCTATGCGCGTGCGGATGTCACCCTCGCGGTGAGCCTCGGCCTCATCAGCCCCAAGAGCGAGAGCCGCTTCGGAGTCTTCGCACTCCCCCAGCGGCGTCACCTCGCTATCATCACGGCGCGTCTGCAGGACCTTCCCGTCGTGGGATCATCGACTCTCCATCCCGCGTCCGATGCAACCACCACGGATGCATCCCGGAACGAGGTACGCGGCACGATCTCGTCAGGGCTGCGCGGGCGCGTGCTGCGAGGCGGCGGAACCTGGATCGCGGCACTACTCGCGGCGGGTGGCCTGCTCGTGAGTCTTCGCCTGCGTGCAGTGGTCTCTCGACGACAGCACTCCCACCGGCAACGAGCCCGGGCACGTTCGAGAAGGGAGCACGCTTGAGCACCATCGCCTTCACCGGTCGGCCCTTGGAGATGTCAGCCGGCTAGCGCCGGTGGCTACAGGCCGAGTACGTATGCGACAAGCGCGGCCATCTGTGCGCCGTCGAAGCGCCCCGAGAAGGTGGGCATGCCGCCGCCGCCACTGTTGATAGTGTCGGTGATGGCCGCAGTCAGCGACGCGTCACCGGGCAGGAACGGGCGTAGGTCCGGTCCCGCGCCTCCCTCGCCTTGGGCGCCGTGGCACGCCGCGCAATTGTCGGCGAACAACGTGGCCCCCACGGCGCCCGCAGCCTCGGTAGAGCCAGGACTTGCAGACGTGGGCACGGACGGCGCGACTGTGGTCGAGGGGGCGGTGGTCACGGGCGCGGACGTTGTTGTCGCGCCGGTGCTGACGGGCGCCGTCATGCTCGGCGGAACGGAACTCTGCGGCGCCGAGGAGGTTGGGGTCGTGCCGCCGCACCCGCCGGCAACAGGTATCGCGAGTACGACGATCCAGGCGCACGCGGCCATCCGCAATGGTCTCCCCCACATGAACGTCTCCTCTCCCGAGCGCACTCCAAGCCGTGGGTGAACACGCTCCTACTCGACACGGGACTGCATCGAGCCGCGCTCAAGCAGGATCGGCCAAGAATACTCCCTCTCTGCTCTTCGCACTATCGCACGGTCCTCGGGCACTCTTGTCGGTGGCGCAGCCGGGCTTGGGCGCGCTCCTGGCGGCCGGTGGCTTCCCGGGCCTGCGCGTCACGGTATTGGGTTCGGTCGCCGCCGCCGCCGGAATGCTGTCGGTATACGCGACGAACGACCTGCTCGATGCGAGAGTCGACCGCCAGGCCGCCCGCCTCACACCACACGTCTCGCGAGGAGACGACACGGAAACCCAAGGCCTGTACCACCCCATCGCACTCGGCCTGCTCTCCCGAGGTTTGGCGGCCGCGTGGATCGTGGTATTGGGAACTGCCGCCCTCATATCCGCGTGGGCATTACGGCCGGGATGCGCGCTCATCTTCGCTTCCTGCATGGCGCTCGAGGTCCTGTACTGCTCCCTGAAGCACCGGACCTGGCTCAAGACGATCCCCGCAGGAGTCCTGGTAGGGATGGGGGGAGCAGCCGGATGGTACGCAGTGAGAGCGTTCGACGCCGGCGCCGTAGCGTTCTTCGCGCTGCTCGTGATGTGGGAGATCTTCGGGCGAAACCTCTCGAACGACCTTGCGGATCTCTCCACGGACGCGCCGCTGGGCATCCGCACCCTCGCCACGACCCACGGACCCCGGACATCCGCGCGAGCCTGCTTCTTCGGCGCGGTGGCGATCCTACCGGTGGCCGTCCTCCAATCCGCTCCCGCTCCGGCGCGCGCTCTGATCCTCGCAGCGGCGGCATGGTTCCTGGCACACCCCGCATCGATGCTCCTGCGGCACCCCGACCCCCTCTGCGCGCAACAGTATTTCGATCAGGCTACGCTCTTTCCTCCAGCCGCTTTCCTCGCCGTTGCTGCGTATCTGTTGCTGCAGGTCGCCGTGTGACCCGGCCAACACGCACGCCGGTCGATCCCGGCTATCTCAGGGACCTCTTCAGCCGTAGCGCCCGCTTCTATGACCCGGTCAACACGGTCACCAGCTTGGGGCAGGTCGGTCGATGGCGCGCAGAAACCATCGCGTTGGCGGCTCTTCAGCCCACTGATCGCCTGCTGGACGCGTTCTGCGGGCCGGGCGGCCTTGCGGAGCGGGCGCTGGCAGAACTCGGAAGGGAGAACCGGCTGGTGCTCGTCGACCTGAGCCCGGTCATGATCCGCGCGGCCCGTGGGCGTCTGGCGCTGCGGTCCGATGACGCTCGTTCGCTTGATCCTCGCATCGCATATGTGACCGGAGACCTACTCCGCGACGATCTCGGTCTCGGCACCTTCGACGTGGTGCTGCTCGGATGGGCGCTACGGTACGTCCCGGACCCTACTGCTGCCGTCGCCCGTCTGACACAATTCCTTCGTCCCCGCGGCCGCCTCGTGATCCTCGAGTTCACGAAACCGACAACAGAAGGCTGGGCCCTGCCGGCGCATTTCTACTTCCGGAGGATCTTGCCACGCCTCGGCTCGTGGCTCGCGCGTGATCGCGAACTCCACGACTATCTGCATGCGTCCACAGAGACGCTCCTCGACATGCAGGCGCTGAACGACATCGTCTGTGCCGCCGGGCTCGCCTCGGGGGAGTCGCGCACCCACTTGGGCGGTCTCGTTACCGTCTTGGCAGCAACGCGCCCTTAATGCGGCGCGCGGGGGCGGGCAGAGCCCACCCCCGCGCTGGGAGGCACGGGTCGGCCGACGAGCGCCTCCAGACCAGTGTCCTAGAAGGCCGTCGTCGCAGGATCGATGCTTCCCGGGATGTACGGGATCACGGACGGATTCGCGGTCCGGTTCCTCAGCCGCGACCCATACGTCTCCTGCGTGAGAATGCTGTAGTGGCCGAGCCGGACACCATAACTCTGAGACGTGTTCATACGATAGTGCCCAAGCCGGACCCCATAGCTGACAGGAGAGTGGGAGATAGTGTTCCCAACGCTGTAACCATACGTCTGACGGATCGCACTGCCGTACGCAGTGAACGAATCTGTCCCGGCCGCCATCGCCGCCACCGGCAGAATCAGCGCCAGGACCAACAGCGAGCCCAGCAAGACAACGAGAAGCCTGTTCCTCATAACCCCGTTCCCCTTTTCTCGAAATGGAACGCCCCGATCGACGCTAGTGCACATATACCTGCTCCACCCCCCGCCTGAAACCCGGCATGGTGTTTATTACAGCATACGGTCTCCCAGGCAACGGGGGCAAGAGTTCTACGATCACTGATCGAAAGCCGGCGAACGGAGTCGAACCGATAACCTGCTGATTACAAATCAGCTGCTCTGCCATTGAGCCACGCCGGCGTGATCGACCGACTCGGCGAGATGTCGAGCCGCCGGTCGATTGTACGGCCGCGAAGCCCCGGCGACAACCGCCGCAGCCAAGCGACGGCAGTGCCCGCGGGCGGCGCGGCCTCAGCGGGGCGGTTCGGGGCCCGGCTCAGGCGTTGCTGCCGCTGGAGCGGCCGACTACCCCGGAACCCTGCGACTCTCTAGGTGCAGCAAGACCTTGCGCTTGATCCTCTGCAGTGCGTTGTCGACCGTCTTGGTGTCATGCTCGATCAACGCGGCGATGTCTTCGTACGAAAGCCCTTCCAGGTAATGACGGAGCACCCGTGCTTCCAGTGGGCTCAGCAGGCGCTTGAGGCAGTCGGTCAGGCTGAGGAGTTCCTCCGTACTGATCACCTGCTGCACAGGGTCGCTCGTCCTGCCTGACGGTATGAGATCCGCCAACGTGCGGTCCTCGTACCCGGTGCCCGCCGGGGAGTAGCTGAAGCTGATGTACGTATTGAGGGGAGAGTGCTTCTGGCGACTGGCGGTCTTGATGGCGGTAATGATCTGGCGGGTAACGCACAACTCAGCGAACCCGCGGAACGCATGTGCTCTGTCCGCCCGATAGTCGCGTATAGCCTTGAACAGGCCGATATAGCCTTCTTGGAGAAGATCGTCGCCGTCGCCGCCGGCCAGGAAGTACGAGTGGGCCTTCACGCGCACGAAATACTGGTACTTGCTCAGCAGGCGCCTGGTGGCATCGGAATTGCCCATCTTGGCAAGTCGGACGAGGTCCTCGTCGTCGTCCCAATCCACCAGGGGGTAGCCGGCCCGCGCCGTGCTCTCCATGTCCTCCCCCACCTCCTCTAGGCGGTCGCCCGCTGGGACCCTCAGCCCCGGTCGGTGTCCTCGGCGAGGTAGTCGCGCAACGACTTGAGCTTCTCCAGGCTCACAGCGTCGATCCGCTCCTCCACACGATGCACCATTCTAGTGCAATCTGTGGAATTTGCAACCTTTCTTGTGTGAGCCCGCAGTGCGCCGACGAACTGCCGGGAAGACCGACGCGTCACGGAAGCGGCGAACACCGTCTTCTGAAGGGCGAAATCGGAGGTGACAACCACTACATCCTCCACATTTTCCGCTGCACGCAGACCATATGCGGTTCTCTCGATGATGGCGTCGGCCGAGCGCTCCAGCGAGCCGAAATACACCTCGAGATTGCGTGTTGCAGACTCCACTTTCTGCAATGTCGCCCTGTGACTGTCGAAGACCACGAGCGCTCGGTCTGTCGTGCCTCCCATGAAGCTGGCGATCCTATCGAGGAGACGATCCCGTTCGTCGGCCAATGCTCCTGAGTCCAGACGCGCGCCGTGAGCCTCCTTGCCTTGGTGTCTCCGGAGTTCGTGCATCACGTTGTAGCCGTCGATGATGTAGACCGTCAACCGGCCCTCCTCTGACGAGCGGCCTCGAAGAGCAACACTCCGGCGGCCACGCCCACATTGAGAGAACCCACCCGACCCACCAGCGGGATCGCCACGGTCAGATCGCAGGCGGAGGTGACCCGCCCGCCAAGACCCTCGCCCTCCGACCCCACCACGAACAGCGTCCGCCCGCGAAAGTCGGCGGCATCGTATGGTCCGGATCCGGCAGCCTCGGCGCCGTAGACCCAGAAGCCGGCAGTCTTGGCCTGGACTATGAAGTCGCTCAGGTTGCGCACCTGCACCACGGTGGCGTGCTCGGTAGCCCCGGCCGAAGCCTTGACGACGGCTGCCGTCACGGTGGCGGTGCGATGCCGGGGGATCACCACTCCCGCCCCCACCTCCTCGGCGGTGCGGATGATGCTGCCCAAGTTGTGCGGATCTTGGATGCGATCAAGCGCGATCAGCAGATCATGCCCCGATAGAACCGCCTCGGTGGGCATGTACGGGTAGGGACCGGTCTCCACCACGAGGCCCTGGTGATCGGGCGACCCGGCCCGCAGGGTGACTTCCTGCGCCGGAACACGCGTCGGCGGCGGGAGCGGCCTGGCGATATGTTCCGCCCACTGGGACAGTTCCTTTTCGAGAGCACGCCCGGCTTCTCCCTCCAGCACCCATACACGCTTGACCGCTCGGCGGCCCGCCAGGATGAGCTCCCGCACGGCGTTGCGGCCATAGACGACGTCGGTGTGACTGTCGGGAACCGAGGAACCGCGTCTGTCGGGCGCCGAAGCGCCCGTGCTCGGTCGATGGCTCGAGGCGCCGCGGCCGCCATGGCGTCCGCGCTTGGGGAGCGGCGCCGCGGCCGCCATCACTCCGCCGGCACGACTTTGTAGCCCCCGGGAGCGTCGCGTACCTCATAGCCCCGAGCCAGGATCTCATCGCGCAGGCGGTCTGCGGCGGCGTAGTCCTTGGCCAACCGGCTCTCATGCCGCTCGGCAGCCAAACGCACCACGTCTTCCGGGATCTCGCCCACCTTCTCGGCAACCGCGTCGAGACCCAAGATGTGGATCATGTGTCGTACGCCCTCGCGAACCACTCCCACGGTGGCGGTCGACAGAGAACCAGAAGCCAGGGCGATGTTGACATCCCGAGCCAGGACGAAGACCTCACCCAAGGCACCCGCGGTGTTGAGGTCGTCGGCAAGGGCGGCGTCGAACCCCAGCCGCCGCTCGTCGAGGGTGGCGGCAAGGGTAAGGTCCGCCTCGCCCGTGCAGCCGGTGATGGGACGGCCGTCCGCATACTCGTCCAGTGAACGGAAGAGATTGCGCAGCCTCTCTACCTGGTGTCCGGCTTCATCGAGCAACTCACCGCTGAACTCCATGGGACTGCGATAGTGGCTGCCGACGAAGTAGCAGATGAGTACCTCCGGCCGATACTCCTTGAGGGCTTCGCGCAGGAGAAAGATGTTACCGATACTCTTGGACATCTTCTCCTCGCGGGTGTTCAGCATGCCGTTGTGGACCCAGAACCGCACGAACTCCTCACCCAACGCGCCTTCGGACTGAGCGACCTCGTTCTCGTGGTGAGGAAAAATCAGGTCGCGGCCGCCTCCGTGGATGTCGAAGCCCGGCCCCAGGTACTTGAGGCTCATGGCGGAGCACTCGATATGCCAACCGGGCCTTCCCGGCCCCCACGGACTGTCCCACGCCGGCTCACCCGGCTTGGCGCCCTTCCAAAGAGCGAAGTCGAGGGGATCGGCCTTGGCTTCCCCTGGGGTGATCCGCGCCCCGTGACGCATCTCGGCGGTCTGCTGCTTGGAGAGTCGGCCGTAGGAGGCAAGGCTGCCCACGTCGAAGTACACATCAGCGCCGGCCTGGTAGGCATGTCCCTGGGCCACCAGCCTACCGATCAACGCCAAGATCTCCGGGATATGTTCGGTCGCCCGCGGCTCCACATCCGGGCGTCCCAGGCCCAGCCGGCCGGTGTCATCGACGTACGCGTCGGCGTACTCGCGGGCCACGTCGTCCCAGGGTCTGCCCTCGGCGTTCGCCTTCTGGATGATGCGATCGTCGATGTCGGTGATGTTCTCCACGAGCGTCACCCGCCAGCCCAGGCTCTCGAAGTAGCGCTTGGCAACCATCGAGAGCACGTAGGGCCGCGCATTGCCCAAGTGGATATAGTTGTAGACCGTCGGCCCGCAAAAGTACATGGTGACGTGGTCGCCGTCACGGGGGACGAACTCCCTCTTCTCATGGCGCATCGAATCGTACAGCCGCGGCGCCACGGTCACACCCGCCCCGCCGACCGGGTCACGCATTCCTCTCCGTGACATAAGCCAGAGCGGCGGCCAATCGAGTAAGGATGCGGGTGCGCCCCAAGCCGGCGACCAGGTAGAAGAGCTCCGGACCCTGATCGAGACCGGTGAGTGCCACGCGCAGAGGACGGTAGATGGCCTTGCCCTTGATGCCCTGGGCGGCGCAGGTCTGAGCCACACTCTTCAGCAAAGCCCGGGCCTCATCAAGCCCGGGGTACTCGTCCGAAAGTGCCTCGACACGTTCACGCGTCGTCTCAAGGACGACACCCACGGCCGCTTCGTCGAGAGCCGAGAGATGGACGGATGCCGTTAGCACCACATCGTCGGCGAAGACCTTGGCGAAGCGAGGCGCCTCTTCCAGCACCACCAGATTGGCCTGTATCGCCGCCGCCACCACCTCTCGTTGTCCATCGGCGAACTGCAGACCTTCTTCGTGCAGATAGGGACGCGCCAACTCCGCCAGTTCGCTCGGCGCAAGCTCCCGCAGGTATTGACCGTTCAGCCAATTGAGCTTGTCCAGGTCGAAGATCGCCGGGCTCCTGCTTACCCGGGACATATCGAAGGCCTCCACCAGTTCCGAGAGCAGGAACTTCTCCCGCTCGCCCCCGGGATGCCAACTGAGTAGGGCCAAGTAGTTCACCACCGCGGCCGACAGGTAGCCCATATCGCGGAACTCCCCGATAGAGGTAGCGCCGTGCCGCTTGGAGAGCTTGCCGCCGTCGGGGCCGTGGATGAGCGAATGATGGGCATACGTCGGCGCGGGTTCCCCGAGGGCGTCGTAGAGCATGAGTTGCCGAGCGGTGTTCGTGATGTGATCTTCCCCCCGCACGACGTGGGTGATCTTCATGCCTGCGTCATCGATCACGACCGCGTAGTTGTAGGCGAATCCGCCGTCGGAACGCTTGACGATGAAGTCACCGATGACGTCACTCGAGAACGTGATGGGTCCGTGTATGAGATCGACGAAGTCCACGTCCCCGGCCGGGACACGGAAGCGGATGGTGGCCTCCTCGCCGGCTGCCAGGCGGGCTTTCACCGTCTCGGGAGCCAAATGCGTGCAGAGCCGATCGTATTTCGGCATGTGCCCGTGGGACAACTGCTCCGCTTTGAGAGCGTCCAAACGCTCCTGACTGCAGAAACAGCGGTAGGCGAGACCCGAGTCCAAGAGGTGTTCCACACCCGCTTCGTACAGACCGCCGCGCTCACTCTGCCGGTACGGTCCGTACTCACCTCCCACATCGGGCCCCTCATCGGCCCGCAACCCCAGCCAGTGCAGATCGCGGATGATGCTCTCCTCATGCTCCCGACGAGAGCGCTTCAGATCGGTGTCTTCTATCCTCAGCACCATCGTGCCACCGAGATGCCGGGCGAACAAGAAGTTGTACAACGCTGTGCGGGCGCTCCCTATGTGAAGGGTGCCGGTCGGGCTGGGGGCGAATCTCACACGGACGTTGTTCATGTCGTTCATGGTAGCACTGAGGAGCCGGGAGTCGCGGAGTCGCTGTAGGCGCCGGCGATACCCTCCCTGCGTGGTCGTTCCAGAAGAGCCACCGATTGAGCCACGATACCCTCCCCACGTCCGGTGAACCCCATCCCCTCGGTGGTCGTACCCCGGAGGCCGACCAGGTCGACGGTCACGCCAAGGACTTCAGCGAGGCGGGCCCTCATGGCCTCGCGGTGAGGTGCGATGCGAGGCTGCTCACACACCACGACGATGTCTACGTTGGCGACCCGCCATCCTTCTTGCGCCACGAGGTCGGCGACACGGCCAAGCAGCCGCATGCTATCGGCACCGGCGTGTGCGGGGTCGCTGTCGGGAAAGTAGTGGCCGATATCTTCGAGCCCGGCGGCTCCGAGCAGAGCATCCATGAGCGCGTGGGCCACCACGTCGGCATCGCTGTGGCCGCTCAGACCGTCATGATCCTCTATCCGTACGCCGCCCAGCACCAGAGGGCGATCCGAGGCGAATCGGTGGGCGTCGGTACCGAGACCCACCCGGTAGTCGGAGGACACGACGCTCACGGCCGGCGGCGGGGGCCGACCGCCTGTTCGGGGGCAGGCGGGCGCTCAGCCCCACGATCGCGTTCGCGGAGGATCGACTCGGCAACACGCACGTCGACGGGAGTCGTCACTTTGAGGTTCTCCGGTCTGCCTTCGACCACCCCCACGCGACCACCCATCGCCTCGACCAGAGCGGCGTCGTCCGTAGCGCCGGCCAGAACGTCGTCCGATTGCCCATACGCGGCCACGAACGGCTTCCACCGGAATATCTGCGGCGTGAGAGCGCGCCAGAGTCCGGCGCGCGCCGGAGTGGCCGTGATCAGACCGGTTGCGTCCACCACCTTGAGCGTGTCGGTGCTTGGCAGCGCGAGTATGGCACCGTCAATACCGGTGTCGGCCTCGATCCGTTCTCGGAGACCGCGGATCTCGGCGCAGGACACCAGCGGACGCGCGCCGTCGTGGGTGCCGACGAGGTCACACCAGCCTCGGGCAGCCAGAGCCCGCAGTCCGTTGCGCACAGACAGTGCCCGCTCTGCTCCGCCCGCTACCACATCCACCACAGCGGGGTACCGATCGCCGATCACTTCATCACGGCAATAGGCCACATCTCCCTCATTCACAACCACCACGAGCGTGGTCACCTCGTCACACCCAGCAAGGACCTTCACCGTGCGTTCCAGCATGGGCACCCCCAGGAGGGGAACGTACTGCTTGGGACCGCCGGCGCCCAGACGACGCCCATAGCCGCCGGCGGCCACGATGAGTGCAAGGCGCGGCACCTCAGGATGCGAGCTTGGTGAACACCATCTTGCCCGAGGGGTTCTGAAGCACCGAGGTCACCTCCACGGACACCTCCTGACCAAGCTTCCTGCGTCCGCCCTCCACAACCACCATGGTGCCGTCGTCAAGGTAGGCAACCCCCTGGTCCTCCTCCTTACCCTCTCGGATCACCCTCACGGCGAGACTCTCTCCGGGCAGCACGACGGGCTTGAGTGCATTTGCGAGTTCGTTCACGTTCAGCACGTCGACACCCTGTATCTGCGCCAACTTGTTCAGATTGTAGTCGGTGGTAACGATCAGCGCGCCGATCTCTTTGGCCAGCTTGAGCAGCTTGGCGTCGACCTCGCTCAGCCCGTGGAAGTCCCTGTCGGAGATCACCACGCGATCGTAGCCCTGCTGAAGCGCCGCCACACACTCCAGTCCACGGCGTCCCCGAGCCCGGCGCAACGGATCTCCGGAATCAGCGATGGACTGCAGCTCTTCGAGCACGAAATTGGGTACGACCAGGTCGCCGTCCATGAAGCCAGTGGGCACGATATCGCCGATGCGGGCATCGATGATGACCGAAGTATCCAAGAGCTTAGGCACGGTCGCCTTCCCCTGACCTGCAGGAGAGGTCGTCTTGAAACCCAGCAGGCGTGCGATGTCCGCATGACGTTTGTACGAGATGAACGCGAACAAGTATCCGCTGAGGACGAAGAGCAGGGGCAATAGGAACACGCCCACCACGGGCAGATCTTTCACGCTCAAACTGGCAAGAGCGGCCAGCCCGAGGCCGAACACCAATCCCACGCTGGTGATCAGAAGCGCCGCGGCGCTGGTCTTAGCCGTGGTGCGCTCCAGCCACTGTCCGAGACGGATGATCCGCCTCCCGAGTACACCTCCGAGGACCAGACCGATGGCGGCGCCGACGAGGATGCCGAGAGCAAGCAGGGCGAATTTTGATATACCGGAAAATGACATACGATCGAGCGTCAGGCTCAGCACCTCGTAGCCCGCCACCCCACCCACGACGGTCAAGATCACTCTGACTATGGTGACCACAGATTCACCTCCTTTCGTTTCTCCGAGACGGGCGTCTCATGGGAGTTGTCGACGGCCGAGCGCCGGGTTGCGCGCAGGCGCCACCATCCGTCAGACCTGATCGCAGGTGTGACGTCCGCATACCTCGTCGAGGACACCCTCGAGAAAACCGAGGGCCTCCTCTTCGGGGATGTGCTTCGCATACATGAGCTCCGAAGCCAGGATCTTCTTCACGCGGCCAAGCATCTGCTTCTCTCCGGTAGAGAGACCTTTGTCGGCGTCTCGCAGCGCTAGGTTACGCACGACGTCCGCCAGCTCGAAGATGTCGCCGGACTTGATCTTCTCCCGATTGTGCTTGAGACGTCGATTCCAGTTCTTGGGCATCAAGGTGGCGTCGTCGCGGAGGACACCCATCACCTCGTCCACCATGACCTCGTCGATAACGGCCCGAATGCCCGCGCGCTCCGCGTTCTCCACAGGCACCATCACCGTCATGTCGTTGTGCAAAATACGGATGGTGAGGTACTGCTTGCGCTCGCCTCGAACCTCGCGTTCCATGACTTCAAGGACCCGCCCGGCACCGTGATGCGGATAGACGACCTTGTCGCCGACACTGTACTCTATGCACTCCATCAGCCGTATCGCTCCAGGAGATTCAATTCTCTGAGACGTAGGAATCCCTCCTTGATATCGTGGGCGCGGGCCGCTCCCACACCATCGACCGAAGCGAGTTCCTCGCCGGTCGCGTTCAGGATGTCTTCGAGGTGGCCGAACCTTCCCACCAGATTGGCGATCACGCCTTTGGGCAGCCTCGGGATCTTTCGCAAGATGCGAAATCCCCGCGGCGAGACATGGAGCTCCAGCGCATCCACGTCTTGATCGTACCCCAGGAGTTCGCCGATCTTGCTCAGGGTCAGCAGATCCTCCGAGTGAAGAGAGCCGAGAGCCGCCGTCACTTCGTCGACGGAGAGATCGGCGAAGTCAGGTATGTAGTCGAGAAGCACGGCCCGCCGATCCTCGCGGACATCGACCATAAGTTCCTCGAGCTGCATGCGGATAAGCCGACCTTCGGAGCCTAATTCGATGATGTAGCGTTCGATCTCTCGGGCGATCTTCAGCACCATCTCCGACCGCTGGATCACACTGAGCATGTCGTAGAGCGTGACTGCATCCTCGAACTCGAGGGCACCCAGTGAGGTCGACACCTGGCTCAGCCGCGATTTGTACTTTTCCAGGGTCTGGAGGGCCTGATTTGATTTCACCAGTATCACCCGGATCTCTTCGAGTACGTAGCGGGTGCCGTCGATATACAAGGTCACCACATCGCGGGCCGCGGATATGGAGATGACCAAAGCGTCGACCTGCTTGGCCACCCGCTCCGCGGTACGGTGCCGGGTGCCCGTTTCGACCGAAGGGATGGTGGGATCGGGCATCAGCTGGATGTTGGCGTGCAGGATCCGCGAGCCGTCGCGATTGAGAATGATGGCCCCGTCCATCTTGGCGAGTTCGTACACGATCATGTGCGAGATCTCGACATCGATGGAGATCCCGCCGGAGAGCAACGGACCGATACTCTCCTCGTCCGCGAACACCAACAGGCCTCCCGTGCGCGCACGCACGATATTGTCCAGGGCATCCCGTATGATCGTGCCCGGCGCGACGAGTTGGAGCGCCTCGGTGAGCCGCTCACTGGTGATCAGGTGCCTCTTAGCCAATGACCCCCCTCACTAGGTCTCCGACATCCCCGACCTCCTGCACGACCACACCGGCCGGTACAGCGCGTCGTTCACGTAGTTCTTCGGCATTGCGGCGTGGGATAAGCACCCGTTCGAAGCCGTGCCGCGTCAACTCAGCCACCCGGATGTCTCCATTCACCACGTATCTGATCTGCCCGGTGAGACTGACCTCGCCGAACGCGGCTACGTGGCCAAGGGGACGATCCCGAAACGCCGACGCCACCGCCAGCAGCACCGGCAGGTCGGCCGCGGGATCGTCGACCGTCAGGCCGCCGGCCATGTTCACGAATATGTCGCACGCGCCGGTATCGATACCCGCCCGGCGGGAGAGCACCGCCAGCACCATGGCCAGTCTGTTGTGGTCGATGCCCCGGGTGACCCGTCTCGGCATCGCCAAGCCGCTCGGCACTACCAAAGCCTGCACCTCCGCGAGGACGCATCGGCTCCCCTCCATCGCAGCCACGACCGAGGCTCCGGAGCTATCGGCTCCCTCTTCCAAGAAGAGCGATGATGGATCGGGCACGCCGACAAGACCCTGCCCCGTCATCTGGAACACACCCACCTCGTTCGTGGAGCCGAAACGGTTCTTGACCGCCCTCAGGATGCGATACGGCCTGCTGCGGTCACCTTCGAAGGCCAGGACCGCGTCGACCATGTGCTCCAAAACCCGCGGTCCCGCCAGATCGCCCGACTTGGTGACGTGCCCGACAAGCACCAGGGTGACGCCTTTTTCTTTCGCCACCCGCAGCAACTGTCCTGTAACCTCGCGCACCTGCGACACCGAGCCCGGAGCCGAGTTCACCGCTTCCGACCACAGCGTCTGCACGGAATCGATCACGCACACCACCGGGCGATACTTGTCAAGGCAGGCCGCCACGGGCTCCAGCCGCGTCTCCGCGACGAGGCTCAGCCCCTCGAACGCCGCCGAGAGTCTGCGGGCCCGCAGCTTGACCTGCGCGGCCGATTCCTCTCCCGAAACCAGCAGCGTCGACACTCCGGCCGCTCCCATGGCCAAGAGGGCCTGCAGCAGGAGGGTGCTCTTGCCTACACCGGGTTCGCCGCCCACCAAGACCAAAGAGCCTCTGACAAAACCGCCGCCCAACACGCGGTCGAGTTCTTCCAACCCACTGGGCACCCGCTCTTCACCGACGGAGTCGACCTCGACCAACTTGATCGGAGACGACGCCTGCGCGACCACGACGGCACCCGACCGACTGCCGACCGCGACGGCGGGAACAGCCTCTTCGATCATAGTGTTCCACTCACCGCAATCGGGGCACCGCCCAAGCCAGCGGGGGCTCTGGTATCCACAGCCCCCGCACACGTAGACGCTCCGGACGCGGCCCATCCGCCGCTCTCTACGTCGACTCGTCGCCCACGAGCACCTCTTGCGGTGACGTGAGCACATCAGCTATCACAAGGTGGTCGCCGTCGCGTGTCATCACGATCGTGCTGCCCAGGGGGATGCGCCCGTTCAGGACCTCGTCGGCCAGCACGTCCTCGACGTAGCGCTGGATGGCCCTACGCAACGGCCGCGCCCCCATCGATGGGTCGTAGCCGAACTCGAGCAACAACTCCTTGGCGTCGTTCGTCAGCTCGAGATTGAGCTTACGGTCGCGGAGTTGCTCCCGCAGACGGTTGAGCATCAGCTCGACGATCTCGTATATCTGGTCCTTGGTCAGCTTGTGGAAGACGATGACCTCGTCGATGCGGTTGAGGAACTCGGGCCGGAAGATCTTCTTGAGTTCGTTCATGACCCGGCTCTTCATCTCGCCGTATTCGAGGCCGCCCTCGGTGGCCGGTTCCCCAAACCCGAGGACCTGCCCCTTGGAGATGGTGGCCGCCCCGATGTTGGACGTCATGATGACGATGGCGTTGCGGAAATCTACCGTGCGCCCTTGCGCGTCGGTGAGCCGTCCGTCTTCGAGGATCTGCAGCAGGATATTGAAGACATCGGGGTGCGCCTTCTCGATCTCGTCGAGGAGCACCACGCTGTACGGTCGGCGGCGCACCGCCTCAGTAAGCTGACCGCCCTCCTCGTAACCCACGTAGCCGGGAGGCGAGCCCACCAGCCGACTGACCGCATGCTTCTCCATGTACTCCGACATGTCCACCTGTATGAGCGCGTCTTCGTCACCGAACAGGAACTCCGCCAGAGTGCGCGCGAGTTCGGTCTTTCCGACCCCGGAGGGACCCAAGAAGACGAACGAGCCGGACGGGCGCCGCGGGTCTTTCAGACCGGCGCGGCCTCGGCGGATGGCCTTGGAGACCGCGACAAGCGCTTCGTCTTGTCCGACGACCCGGAGGTGCAGCTCTTCCTCCATCTTGAGGAGCTTCTGGGTCTCGGCCTCGGTCAACTTGACGACCGGGATGCCGGTCCACATGGCGACCACCTCGGCGATCTCATCTTCGCCGATGGAGGCCCGGGAACCCTCTTCGGAGTTCTTCCATCGTTCTTCGAGCTCTTTCTTCTCGTTGATCAGCCGCCGCTCCCTGTCGCGCAGGTTGGCGGCCTTCTCGAACTCCTGACCCTCGATCGCCGCTTCCTTCTCCTTACGCACCGTCTGGACCTTCTCTTCCAGCTCCTTGTAATCAGGGGGGGCGGTCATGGTTTGGATGCGTTTCCGTGACCCGGCTTCGTCCACCAGGTCGATGGCCTTGTCGGGTAGGTAGCGATCGCTGATGTAGCGATCGGCGAGATATGCGGCCGACTCCAGGGCCTCGTCGGTGATACGGATGCGGTGGTGGGCCTCGTAGCGGTCTCGGAGCCCCTTCAGAATCTCGACGGTCTCCTCGACCGAGGGTTCCTTGACGAGGATCTGCTGGAACCGTCGTTCCAGGGCGGCGTCGCGGGCCAGATACTTGCGGTATTCGTCGATGGTGGTGGCTCCGATGGTTTGCAGCTCTCCACGGGCCAGGGCGGGCTTGAGGATGGAGGCGGCGTCGATCGCACCCTCAGCAGCGCCGGCGCCGACCAGATTGTGAATCTCGTCGATGAAGATGATGATGTCGCCACGCTCGGTTATCTCCTTCATCACCTTCTTCAACCGCTCTTCGAACTCGCCGCGGTACTTTGAGCCGGCCACGAGAGCGCCGAGATCGAGGGTGTAGATCTGTTTATCCTTCAAGAGCTCGGGCACTTCGTTGTCGGCGATGCGCTGGGCCAACCCCTCGACGACGGCGGTCTTGCCCACGCCGGGCTCCCCTATGAGCACCGGGTTGTTCTTGGTGCGCCGAGAAAGAATCTGCATGACGCGCTCGATCTCAGTCGCGCGGCCGATCACCGGGTCGAGCTTGTCGTCCTCGGCGTACTTGGTGAGATTGCGCCCGAACTGATCCAGCACTTTGGACGACTTCTTGCCGGCGGTTGCCGCAGCCGCGGCTCCCGGCTTCTGAGCACGGCGGCTGGGTCCGGAGAGCACGCGCATGACTTCCTGCCGGATACGATCTCCGTCGGCGTCCAAGTCGTTGAGGATTCGCGCGGCAACGCCCTCGCTCTCGCGCACCAAACCCAGGAGGATGTGTTCCGTTCCGATGTAGTTGTGACCAAGGGAGAGAGCCTCGCGGAGCGCAAGCTCCAGCACTTTCTTCGCCCTCGGCGTGAAGGGTATCTGCCCTTGGGCTTCGTGCTCGCCCTCGCCCACAATGCGCATGATCTCGCCCCGGACGTCCTCGAGTGACACCTCGAGGGAGGCCAGCACCCTCGCGGCCACCCCATCGCCTTCCCTGAGTAGTCCGAGCAGCAGATGCTCCGTGCCTATGTAATTGTGCTTGAGATCGCGGGCCTCTTCTTGGGCCAACACCACGACCTGGCGCGCCCGCTCGGTGAATCGTTCGAACATGGTCGTATCCTCTCCTAGGTACAGACGCGCACGCCTGCAAAAGTCTCTCGCAGGATCCGCGCGCGGACCTCGTCTAAACGGGGATCGTCAAGACCCCCATGCCCGGCACCAAGCTCATCGACCGCCAGGTGACCCGGCTGTACTCTTCGTATGAGGGCAAGAGCTTCCTCATTGCCCAACCACGGGGCATCGACCACACCTATGGTCACCCCCACCCATACCGCGGACACAAGGCTGACAGCTTCGCCCGCAGTCATGGACCACGCCTGTTGGGCCACGCCGAGGGCACGGCCTATGTGATCCTTCACTCTCACGGGATGCTCGCGGAAGAGTCCCTTGCGGACCGAACGTTCGCGCTGTTCGACCTCGTTGGCCGCCGCCGTCACTGTCTCAGCTATCAGCAATTCCGACGTACCCTGACACCCCCGGTTGGAGACCTGGAAGAACCCCCCGGCCCCCTCCCACAGCGGTGCGAGGACCAGGCCCAGGGAGATCAAATTCATGGCCACTCCACCCAGATGACCCGACACCATGAGACCCGGGATATGCACGGTGGCGTACGCCCGCACGCCCGTGCCCGCGTCGGCCGGTCGGCTGGTGAGATAACCCCACGTGTCGTCGAACGCGTACGTGATGGCGCTTTCGACCAGGTCGTCGATCGCATCCAGCGTAGCCCACGCCTCGGACAGATGACCGCCCACCCGCGAGCCCAGCAGGTGGATGTGATCGAGTCCATTCACCTCCAAGGAAGCTCTGCCGCTCTGGTACAGCGCGAACCCCCGGCCCGCGCCCCGGCTACGGGAGAAAGACGGCGTCATCAAGCCCCGTTCGACGAGGTAGGCCCGCTGGATCGGCGACACCGCGTCCAGTTCGAACGTCTCCCACTCACCAGGCTGCCCGTCCGCGGCAAGCGCCGTGGACACGCGACCGAAGAGACCCACAAGGGCGGCGGAGTCGGCCGCATGAGGAAAAGCCGTGGTCGCTTCGTTGCGCGAGAGGGCCACCGACCCGATAAGGAGGCAATCGGCGTTCATCTACGTACCCGGGGCGATGTCACGGGCGAGCTCCGCCAGACGGTCGCGCACGCCGGCGGCTTCTTCGAACCGTTCCGATTCCACCAGTTCGTCAAGCATGCGCTTGAGGCGCAACACCTCGCGTTGTTCGCCGGCGCCGATGGGTGACCTCCTGGGAATCTTGCCCAAGTGGGCGCCCGCCGTACTGCCGGCCACACCCTTCAGGTACTCGGCGAACACCTCATAGCATGCCGCGCATCCCAGCAGACCTGATTGCGATAGGTCGGTGAGCGTGGTGCCGCACACTCCGCACACCAACGACTGGCGGCCAAGGCGATGCCCCGAAGATTCAGGGGCGGCGCCGGCTATCAGACCGTTGAGAGCGGAGGGAAGCGCGAACACCAGAGACGCGCCTTCGGACTGATCTGTCATATCCTGAGCGCATTCTTTGCAGAGATGAGAGTGGCTCACAGACCCGGCTTCGATGCGCACGACATGGACGGAGGCCGGCTCCTGGCCGCACGATTCGCACACCATGCCGCCAGTACCTGGTTGCCATTCCGACCCATCGGTGAACATGTCTGCGCGTCTCCTCTCTGCCGCATCATAGAGGACGGGACCACAGCCCGAGGCACGGCAACAAATCACACAAAATGCCCGCACAAGCGGACATATGGGCCTCTCGCGGCTGTGATAAGTGTAGCACACCGCCCCTTCAGCGGAGGCGATGGCGCCGACCGCGAAGAGACCCCGGTCGGAGGGGACGGTCGACGCCGGCGGGCGGCTGAAGAATGACGTTTCGCCGTCAGGGCGCGAGGGGCATGCGCAAGACAAGGACTTCGTTCTTCAGCAGCCTGTTAGAACTCCTCGGGACGGAGCTGGGGAAAGAGGATGACGTCGCGGATCGACTCGACCCCCAAGAAGAGCATCGCCAGTCGATCGATGCCGATGCCCAACCCCCCCGCCGGCGGCATGCCGTACTCGAGAGCGCGCAAGAAGTCTTCGTCGAAGACCATGGCCTCCTCGTCGCCTGCCGCCTTGTTGCCTGCCTGCGCTTCAAAGCGGGCGCGCTGATCGAGGGGGTCGTTCAACTCGGAGAAGGCGTTTCCCACTTCGCGCGCGGCGATTACGGGTTGGAACCGTTCCACCAGCAGCGGATCGTCGGGGTGCTTCTTAGCCAGGGGACTCAGTTCGACCGGATGGTCGATGACGAAGACCGGGTCGACGACTTCAGGCCAGACCAGATGTTTCAGGGTCTTGTCGACCACCTGCGAAAAGGTCTCGGAACCCTCAACCTCGACACCGCGAGCATTCAGAAGGGCGCGGGCCGCGTCCGGGTCCGCACGCATGGTCGCCAGAGACATGTCGAGCTTCTCCCGCATCAGACTGTCAACGGTGCGTCGCGGCCAGGGAGGGGCCAACTCCACCTGCTGCTCTCCGATGGTGAGCGTGGTGGTGCCAAGAACGTCAGATGCCAGAGCGGGGATCATGTGCTCCACGAGATCCATGATCTCGTGGTAGTCGACATACGCCCAGTAGAGCTCCATCATCGTGAACTCGGGGTTATGGACCAGCGACAATCCCTCGTTCCGGAAGTTCTTGCCGATCTCGAAGATGCGGTCGAACCCCCCTACGAGCAGACGCTTCAGATAGAGCTCCGGTGCGATCCTCAGGTAAAGGTCGACATCGAGCGCATTGTGATGGGTGACGAACGGTCTGGCCAGCGCCCCGCCGGGAAGCGGCTGCAGCACCGGTGTCTCCACCTCGATGAACCCCCGATCCTCGAGGTAGCGGCGCATGGCCGAGACCAGGGAGCAACGGGTGCGGAGCTGCCGCGCGACCGCCGGATTGCTGATGAGGTCGGCATAGCGTTGCCGGTACCGGGTCTCTCGGTCCTGAAGCCCATGGAACTTCTCCGGGGGCGCGCGGAACGACTTGGTGAGCATGGTCCATGATTCGATGAACAAGGACAGCTCACCGCGACGGGTGCGGAAGATATAGCCCTCACAACCGATGATGTCGCCCAGGTCGAGGCCGGTGAGCCGCGCGAACGACTCCTCGCCAACGGTGTTCACGTTGGCATAGACTTGGAGGTCGTCCCACCCATCCCGGAGCGTCAAGAAACAGGCCTTGCCGTGCTCTCGACGAGACAGGACACGACCGGCAAGGCGATAGCGGGCATCAACGGCTTCCTCTCCGGTCGCCAACCCACCGTGCCGAGCTACGATCTCTGCCGCCCGCGTGCGCGGCTCGTAGCGCCGGGCGAACAGTTCGATGCCCGCCTCGGTCAGACGGGTCGCCTTCGTGCGGCGTTCGCGTTCGAGTTCGGACAGCTGGTCACCGGGGCCGGACGAAGAGCCTTCGACATCCACCTAGTGCGCCTCTATGCGGACGACCTCATACCGCATCGACCCTGCGGGGGCCGGCACCGTGACCGCCTCCCCCACCCTCCGGCCGAGGATGGCTTGACCGACGGGCGACTCGTTGGAGAGCCGGTGATTGACCGGGTCGGCCTCGGCGGAACCCACGATCGTGTAGGTGAACTCTTCGTCGTAGTCGAGGTCTTTCAGTGTGACCGTAGACCCCAGAGTCACCTTCTCGGTGGAGATCTCGGTCACCTTGATGACCCGAGCGCGCCGCAGCTTCTCCTGCAGAAGGCTGATGCGATGCTCGAGCATGGCCTGCTCGTTCTTGGCATCGTCATACTCCGAGTTCTCGGAGATATCCCCGAATTCTCGGGCTTCTTTGATCCGTTCAGCCACCTCTTCCCGCTTGGTCGTGGAGAGGAAGTCGATCTCCTCTTGGAGCTTCGTCATGCCTTCAGGCGTAAGCACCACGTCTTTGTGAAGCACTGAGAACCTCCTTCAACGGCCCCAGAAACAGGGCGGCATTGTAACGGACGGCAAAGAGAACTGTCAACCGTCCCGCGCAAATACGTGCTCTCCTGGGCCACGTCATCGCGACGCAGCAACAAGATCGACCAGAGCGGCATCGAGAGCATCGACGGTTTCCATGTGTTGCAGGGGCGCCGCGACGGGTCCGCGCACCCCGGCCGACCGTAGATACCATGCGACCAGTTTACGCATCCACCGGACGGCCCGACGATCGCCCATGTCGCGCGCGGCCGCCTCAAGAAGCGCCCGGAGTTCGGCCACGGCCATATCCACCGTCGGCGGGGGCTCATCCTCTCCCCGCAGAAGGTGCTGCACCAGCCAAGGATCGCCCAGCATTCCCCGGGCGACCATTACCGCGACCGCACCGGTGTTTATCAGGATATGGTAGGCCGCGGTTACGCCGGAGATGTCTCCCGAAGCCATCACGGGGATCTGGACGGCGGACACCACCTGCGCCGTGAGTCGGTGGTCGGCACGCCCCCCGTAAAACTGCGACGCCGCCCGGGGATGCAGGCCTATCGCGGCCACACCGACCTGCTCCAGTCGTCGGGCGACGTCGACAGCGACCGGCTCCTCAGGCCGCAGTCCGCTGCGGATCTTGACGGTCACCGGCACCGGTCCGGCAGCCTCTACGGCCGCCTTCGCCACCCCGGCAACACGCGCCGGATCGCCCAACAGGGCCGCTCCGGCTCCGGTCTTCATCACTTTGCGTACCGGACAACCCATGTTGAGATCGATGATGTCCGGGCGCATATCGGCTGCCAGCACCGCGGTCACGGCTTCCCCCACGACCTCCGGCCTGTCACCGAAGATCTGCACGGCAAGGGGTCGCTCCTCTTCACGGAAGGTCAGGTAGCCCCAGGTGCGGCGATCCCGGAACGTGATGCCGTATGCGCTCACCATCTCGGTGGTCACGAGTCCGGCACCAAGGATTTTCAACCGTCCCCGGAACGCGCTGGTAGTGATGCCGGCCATGGGCGCCACCACCACCCGGTTGGGGATGGTCACCGGACCGATGAGAAAAGGATCCGCCAGAATGAGACTCACCGGCGCGCCCGCGTCGCGCCGTGTCGGCGAGGCGCCATTCGTCAGCATCTGCTACGCATTGAGACGGTGGATGATCTCCAATCCACGGAGCGTGAGATCCGGATCCAGATGATCCAGCGTTCGAGAATGCGGAAAGATGAGCCCCGCCAGGCCGCCGGTCGCCACGCCGACCGCGACGCCTCCAAGTTCGCCCCGCATGCGCGAGACCAGTCCGTCGACCTGGCCGGCGAACCCGTAGACGGCTCCCGCCTGCATGCTGTGCACGGTGGTCTTCCCGATAACAGCGCCCGGATCGACCAACTCCACCGAGCCCAACTTCGCCGCCCTCGCGGCAAGAGCATCCATGGATGTCTGGATACCTGGGGCGATGGCGTGACCGAGATACTCACCCCTATCCGAGACCGCCCCGAAGGTTGTGGCCGTGCCAAAATCGACCACCACGCACGGGCCCCCATAAGCCTCGAACGCCGCCACCGCGTCGACGATGAGGTCGGCTCCCACGTCGCGGGGGTTGTTGGTGAGGATGGGAATGCCGGTCTTGACGCCGGGCCCGACGATGAGCGGCTCGAAGCCGAGATAGCGGACGCACCACGCCTGGTACTCCCGATTTAATCGCGGCACCACCGAGCAGAGCGCGAACGCCTGCACGTCGGCGAGCTCGCGGCCCTGGAGGCGCATGAGCCCGCCGACCAATACGGCAAGCTCGTCGCCGGTGCGCCGGGACTCGGTGGCGAACCGCCACTGATGAACCAGCCGCGTATCTCGGAACAGTCCGAGCGCCGTCTGTGAATTACCGATGTCTGCGGCGAGCAGGATGGTCCGTCTCCCTTCCCTACCGGCCTGCTATTCGAAATCCAGCCCGATGTCCACCGGCGGGGCACCCACCGTCAGAGCGCTCGTGGAGATCAGGTCCACCCCGGTCTCGGCCACCGCGCGCACCGTGTCGATGCGGACGGTGCCCGATGCCTCCAGCACCAGCGCAGGCCGCAGGCCGTGGGCGATGGCGACCAGCCGTGGCAACTCCTCGATCCCGATGTTGTCGAGCATCACCACGTCCGCGCCGGCGGCGGCGGCCGCCCGCAGACCCTCCTCCCCGCCGACCTCGACCTCGACCTTCATGCCCAGCGACGCATGTGCCCGGGCCGCTGTGACCGCCTGTTCCACGCCGCCGCCCGCGACCAAATGATTGTCCTTAATCAGCACCATGTCGAACAGCCCGAAACGGTGATTGCCGCACCCGCCGTGACGCACCGCCCGTTTTTCCCAGTAGCGCAGCCCCGGGGTCGTCTTCCGAGTATCAATGACCACGGCACCGGTCCCGACGACGGCGTCGGCGAAGCGACGTGACTGCGTAGCGACTGCGCACAGCCGGGCGAGCAGATTGAGCATGGTCCGCTCCGCCGTCAGCAGGCTCCGCGCAGATCCCTGCACCTGTGCAAGTATGCCGCCGGGAGCCACCATTGCGCCTTCCCGGGCCACCGATATGAAGGCTGCTCCGGCATCGACCTCGTGAAGCACAGCGGCCGCGAGCGGAAGACCGGAGACCACCAGCTCGTGCCGGGCGCCGATGGTGCCTCGGGCGATCGTGTCCTCCGGGACGGTGAACTCCGTGGTAACGTCACCGAAACCGGCGAGATCCTCCTGCAGTGCGAGTCTGATCAACGCCAGCGAGACCTGATCGATCACGCCTCTCCTCCCCGGTTCAGCATCTTGACCACAGTCTCATCGGTCTCGGGGTCGTAGCGCAGCGTGACATGACGCTTCCAGACGGCGTCGTCGCGCGAGGGGAAGTCGGCGCGCAGGTGGACACCTCGGCTTTCAGTCCGGGTCGACGCGGCCGCGATCATAAGGCTGGCCACCGTCAGCAGATTGAACAATTCCATCTCGTCCGTGGACCGCCGCGGCGGCTTCAGCGACGCGTGCAGGTCGGCGACCGTGGTGCGCGCGGCCAGCAGGCTGTCGCTGGTGCGTACGATACCGCACGCCCGCATCATCGTCTCGCCGAGCCGTCGCCTGGCGTCCGCCGTCGCCTCGGGTCCGTTGCCGGTCCACTCCTCCTCGGGGAGATCAAGCCGGATTCGCCGTACCGCCTTCTGAGGGTTCGCCAGATACCGGTTCAGATCGCGCACGATGCGATCCCCGAAGACCAGCCCCTCGAGCAATGAGTTCGATGCCAGCCGGTTCGCGCCGTGAACGCCGGTAGCGGCGTTCTCGCCGCACGAGTAGAGTCCGGGAAGCGAGGTCTTGCCCCAGTTGTCGGTGGCCACCCCCCCGACGTAGTAGTGGGAAGCCGGGGAGACCGGCACCAGATCGTGACACAGGTCGTAGCCCCGCTTGGCCAATCCTAGGAACACAGTCGGGAAGCGCTCCTCCAGGAACCCGCACGGAAGGTGTCGCGCATCCAGATACACGTGGTCGGACCCCTCGGCATCCATGACCGCCCGCATCTGGCGAACGACCACGTCCCTGGGCGCCAGTTCGGCGCGCTCGTGCACCCCCACCATGAACCGCCGTCCCTCGCCATCGAGCAGGTGCGCGCCTTCTCCGCGCAGAGCCTCGGTGAGCAGAAGAGTGGGGTTCTCATCGGAGTGCAGAGACGTGGGGTGGAACTGCATGAACTCCATGTCTCGCAGTACGGCACCGGCGCGATAGGACATGGCATGTCCATCGCCCGTGGCGACGTCGGGGTTGGTGGTGTGAGAGAACACCTGCCCGGCGCCACCGCAGGCCAGCACCACCGCCCGCGCGTAGTTCACCACCAGCTGCCCCTCGCGCCCCAGCGAGAGCACGCCGACGCAGGCTCCGTCGTCGGTGATCAAGTCGATCACGAACTCGCCTTCGTGCAGTTCGACTCGGCTGCCCGACACCATGGCATCCACCAGGGCGCTCGCGACCACGCTGCCGGTGGCGTCACCCCCTGCGCGCACTACCCGCGGCACTGAGTGGGCTCCCTCCGAAGCCAAGATCAACTGACCGTCGCGGCGATCGAACTTCGTGCCCAGATGCTCGAGTTCACGAACCCGCGCAGGGCCGTCTTGCACAAGGATCCTCACGGCCTCCTCGTCGCAGAGACCGCACCCGGCGATGAGGGTGTCTTTCAGGTGCAGCTCCGGCGAGTCGAACGGACCGACAGCTGCGGCTATCCCGCCCTGCGCCAAGAAGGTGGTGGTGTCGTCCACGGTGCTCTTCGTCAGCATCGCCACATTCCACTTGCGCGCCGCCCCCACGGCCGCGGTGAGACCGGCGATGCCTCCACCCACCACCAAGACGTCGTAGCTGCGGTAGTCGACACGGGCATGGCCCCGTGACACCAAGTATGGGCGACGCAGGCCCGCCATCTAGCCGCCTATCTCCACCATGCGCCGCACAGCTGCCAGCGCTTTCGCCCGTATGCCTTCCGGCACCGTCACGACCGGTCCCTCGGTTCGCAGAGCCTCGATGGCCTTGCGTAACGTGGTGAGTTTCATGGTCGGGCAGATGGTGGCCTCGCTGGCAAGGTGGTAGCGCTTCCCCGGGACGTCCTTGCTGAGGCGATGGATCATGCCCATCTCGGTGCCGATGATGTACTCCTCACCATCGTCTTCGCGGCAGAATCGAATCATGCCCGATGTGCTCTCGACCGCGTCGGCCAGAGCCGTGATATCCGGCCGGCATTCGGGATGTACGACGACCTTGGCCTCAGGATACAACTGCTTCGCCGAGAGGATGTCGTCAGGCGTGATGAGATCGTGTGTGGGGCAGTAGCCCTGCCACAAGATCATCGAGCGACCGGTCTTCTCCATCACCCACGCGCCGAGGTTGCAGTCCGGCGTGAAGATGATATCGCGGTCGCCCGGGATAGAGTCCACGACCTGCGGGGCATTGGCGCTGGTGCAACAGATGTCCGACAGGGCCTTGACCGCGGCGGAGGTGTTCACGTAACTCACGACCACGGCGTGGGGATGCTGCGATTTGAGTTCGATCAGTCCACGGGGGTTGACCATGGCCGCCATCGGGCATCCCGCGCGGGGCTCGGGGAACACCACCTTCCGATCGGGAGCCAGGATGGCCGCCGTCTCCGCCATGAAGTCGACTCCGCAGAAGAGGATCAGCCGGGCGTCCGAGGCGGCCGCCTGGCGAGAGAGACCGAGGGAGTCGCCCACGAAGTCGGCGGCGTCCTGAATCTCGGCACGCTGGTAGTTGTGGGCCAACACCACTGCATCGCGTTCGCGGGCCAGGGCCCTGAGTTCCGCCTGCATCCCCGAGTAGTCCATGCCCGTCGTCATACCTCCGTCGCGTCACATCGCTCGACCGTCTGGTCGACGGTCTTCCTCAGGGCTTCGGCGACGGTCTCGCCACCCGCCAGCACCAGACCGGGCGCCAACTCGGCAAGCGGTTCGAGGACGAAGCGGCGTTCCTCCATCCGCGGATGGGGCAGCTGCAGCAGCGCGTCGTCGACCTGTGTGCCATCGTACCAGAGAAGGTCTAGGTCCAGCGTACGCGGCCCCCAGCGCGGGCCCGCCTCACGGCCCGCCGCACGTTCCAGCCCTTGGGTCACGTCGAGCAGAGAGTGGGGAGCCAGCCTCGTGCGCAACGCGACCACCTGATTCAAGAACTCCGGCTGGTCGATGTAGCCCACCGGCGCCGTGCGGTACAGCCCGGACCGCGCCACCACCCGCGTACCGGGCAGATCGCCCAGCGCGCGCACGGCTTCTTCGAGCAGCCTCCGGCTGTCCCCCCGATTCGATCCCAGACTCAGGTATACCAACGCCTCCGGGTCAGACTCGTCCATCTCCGACCCCCCCGATCCTCCTCCGCTCCAGGGAGACTCCCACCCCGGCGACAGAACAGGGAATGGGTGGGTGCGGCTTCGTCACCCTCACCCAGACACCATCCACGGGAAAACGTCCGAGAAGCGCCCCGGCGATCGCATCCGCCAGACGTTCGAGAAGGTTATAGCTGCAGCAGCCCGCGATCTCAGAAACCACGTCGATGACCTCGGTGTAGTCCACCGTGTCGCCGACCTGATCGGTGGCGGCTCCGGCACAAGCGTCCAGGGTCAGCCTGAGATCGAAACGGAATATCTGCCCCAGGCTCTTCTCTTCGGGCAGGACGCCGTGATAGCCGTAGATCTCGAGTCCATCGATGGCGATCTCCATGCCTTACTCCCCCCGCGCCGGATAGACCGCGCGCGCCAAACGTACCGCCTGGACGTTCTCCTTGACATCGTGGACGCGCACGATCTCGACCTCTTGGAGCGCCGCGATGACCGACGTGGCGACAGTACCGTAGACGCGGTCAGGAGGATCGGCGAGGCCCAGGATCTCGCCGATGAATCGCTTGCGCGAGGCGCCAAGTACTACCGGCCGGCCCAGACTCCGAAAGCTACCGAGCCCGCGGAGGAGGGCCAGGTTGTGGGCCAGCGTCTTCCCGAAGCCGATGCCGGGATCGACCAGCAGGTTCTCCTCTTTCAGCCCCTGATCGACCGCCCACGTCAGGCGTTCGACGAAGAACCGATAGACGTCCTCCACCACGTTGTTGTAGACCGGGTCCGCCTGCATCGTCTTCGGTTCGCCCAGCATGTGCATCAGGATCACCGGGCATGCGGCATCCCGCAGAACCGCAGTCATCTCCTGATCGAAGCGCAACGCGGACACGTCGTTGATCATGAACGCGCCCGCTTCTAGGGCCCTCGCCGCCACGGCGGCCTTGTACGTGTCGATCGACAGGTGCGCGGGAAGGTCACCCGCGAGGGCTTTCACCACAGGGACCACGCGGCCGACCTCGTCGTCGAGGGATGTGGGATCGGATCCCGGCCGGGTCGATTCGCCCCCCACATCGATCAAGTCGGCGCCCTCGTCCACCATGCGCCACGCTCCCGCGATCGCCGCTTCGCGGTCGAAATGGACTCCGGGATCGGCAAACGAATCGGGAGTGACGTTCAAGATGCCCATGATCTGAGGGCGACGGGACAGATCGAGCCCGGGGTGGCACGCCGGTGCGCCGCCGGTGGAGGACTTAAGGACCTCCGAGAGGGCATCGGCCAATGCACGCAGGCCGAAGGGCTGTTGACGGAGCTTGGGCAGGAGACGCTCGTACTGTACCAACGTGCCCATGATGAGGCACTCGGCGTTTCGGCCCTCCAGCTCGTAGACCTCGCGAGAGGTAGCCACCTCGCCGCCACGCGAGAGCATCTCCTGCTTTAGGATGTTGGCGGCGCGGATATCCAGCCCTTTGACCCGAACCACCCGGAACAGGCACTTCTTGTCCATGAGACGGATCCCGCCGCCCGACACGCGCATGTCGTGCAGCAGGGCGCGCACCTCCGCGAGGTCACGCAGTTCCACTACCTGCGGCAGCCCCGCCGCTGGAATCACCCTGCCCCCCTACTTCCTCGGCGCCTCGATCAAAGCCAACACCTCTGCCCGCGTGGCCGAGCTGGTGCGGAAGATGCCCCGAACGGCCGACGTGACCGTCTGGGACCCCGCGGTGCGCACCCCCCGCATCGACATGCACAGATGCTCCGCTTGAACGAGCACGAGCACCCCTTCGGGATCGAGCGTCTCGACCAAGGTGTCGGCGATAGTACTGGTGAGTCGCTCCTGCAATTGCAGCCGGGCGGCGGCCACCTTCACCAGCCGAGCCAGTTTCGACAGACCGGCGATCTTCCCGCATTTCGAGGGGATGTAGGCCACGTGGGCGAACCCGAAGAACGGAGTGAGGTGATGCTCGCACACCGAATGGAACGGGATGTCTTTGATGAGCACCAGCTCCTGGTGCTTGTCGGACGGGATAGGCTGGATGATCGCAGCCAGATCGCGGTGCGTGCCATCGAGGACTTCAGCATACATCTCGGCCACGCGCTCAGGCGTCCGACGCAGACCTTCCCGCTGAACATCTTCACCCAGGCCCTCGAGCACGAGCCGAATGCCCTGCTCGATCTTGCCCAGGTCCATGCCGCCGCCGGGCACCGGCCTAACCCTCTCCCCCGCCGAGCGGCGGCGAGGCGGACCCGCCGGCCGCCACCGCAGGCGGGCCGGCCGCCGTCCGATCCCGAGCTTCACGTTCGCGGGTGTCGTCGCGGGCCTTGCGCTGCCGCTCGCGGCGCTTTGCCTCTTCGCCCTGACGCGCACGTTTCTCATCCTTGGCCCGGAAGACATCAGCCGGATCGTCACCGTCGAGCAGCGCTTCGAATTCTTCTTTGTCGATGGTCTCTCGCTCCACCAGCAACTTCGCGAGGGTGTCAAGATCGTCTCTGTGCTCGCGGAGGACGCGCGTGGCCGTGTTGTGAGCCTCATCGATAACCCGCCGGATCTCCTGGTCGATCTTCTGAGCCGTCTCCTCCGAGTATTCCTGACCCATGCCGTAGTCCCGGCCCACGAACGGCTGATCATGGTCGTGACCGAACGTCAGCGGGCCCAGGTTCTCACTCATGCCGTACTGCGTAACCATGCGCCGAGCGGTCTCCGTAGCTCGTTGCAGGTCGTTCGAGGCGCCGGTGGTGATGTCCTCGAACTGGATCTCTTCCGCCACCCGACCGCCTAACATATGCGCGAGCTTGTCCATGATCTCTCCGCGCTTGACCATGAACTTGTCCTCGGTCGGCAACGTGATGGTGTAGCCCAGCGCCTGACCGCGGCTGATGATCGAGACCTTGTGGACCGGGTCGGCGTTCGGCAGGAAGTGCGCCACCAGCGCGTGTCC